>Ga0182738_1001653_pt1 | contig 27581 bp, 32 predicted proteins | sample eDN5th30CBELigMG_FD_128876 | JGI IMG/M metagenome (GOLD analysis project Ga0182738, IMG submission 128876) | Enriched Miracle-Growth compost microbial communities from Emeryville, California, USA - eDNA 5th pass 30_C BE-Lig MG (version 2)... ...
GGCCGGGAGGATGATCGCGAAGAGCCGCCGGACGGGGGAGACGCGGAAGACTTTGCCGAGATCGAGCATCGTCTTGTGGATCGAGCCGACGCCCGAGGCCGTGTTGATGAGCACGAACCACGAGCAACCCCAGGCGATGAATGCGACCCGCATCCAGTCGGAGCCGCCCAGGAGAATGATGAAGATCGGCAACGAGGCGGTGCTGGGGATCGCCCGCAGGTAGTCGACCACCGGACTGACGTAGTCGCCGAACACCCGATTGAGGCCCACCGCGGTGCCGATGACGATGCCGGCGACCGCACCTCCCGCGAAGCCGAGCAGGATCCGGCCGAGGCTCGGCAGGAAGTCCCCGGTCAGCCGCGGGCCCGTCAGGATGGCGACCACGCGCTGAGCGATCTCGATCGGAGTCGGGAAGAACGGGTGATGCGCGACCGCGGTGGCCACCTGCCAGGCGACGAGACCGATCGCGACCAGGACCAGCCCCGTGACGAACTTGCCGAACCTGGTGTTGAGGAGGGCAACAAAGCCGCGCGGCTTCGAGGAGGCGACGATATCCACCGACATCAGATGCCCTGCCTTCTCTGCCAGCCGAAGAACCGCCGTTCCAAGGCCTCCATGACGACGTTGAGCAACAGACCGAGCACGCCGGTGAGCAGGATCGTGGCGTAGACGTAGATCCTGGCGGTCCCGCCCGCCGCCTGCATCGCGCCGAGGAACTCTCCCATGCCGCCGCCGCCGGTGATGAGTTCGACCGTGATCACCAGGATCAGCACGATCGACGAGGAGATCCTGATGCCGGTCACGATGAACGGCGCGGCGCTCGGCACGACGACTCGCCGGATGATGCCGATCGGCGAGATCTGGAAGCTCCGCGCCATCTCCTTCGCCAACGGCGTCACCCCGTGGATCCCGGTAATGGTGTTGAACAGCACTGGCCACAGCGCGCCGAACACCGCGATGATCGTGACAGTGGGAAGCCCCGATCCGAAGATCAGGATGAGCAGCGGGATGAGCGCGATCGAGGGGATCGGACGGATGAGCTCGACCGAGGTCCGCGCCAGGCGGTAGGAGATCTCCGAGAGCCCGAACAGTGCGCCGAGGCCTCCACCGACCACGATCACCACGCCGAGGCCGAGCGCCCATGCCCCGAGCGTCTCCAGCACGGCGAGTCGGAAGTCCTCGCGGCCGAACAGGGTCACCGAGTTGACGAGGACGTCCGAGAACGGCGGCAGGAACGTGCTGCTGACAATGCCCGAGCGCGACACGATCTCGAGGACGACGCAGAACGCGAGGACGCCGATGATCCCGCGACGGACCTTGGCGCCGCTGCCGTGGCTCACCTGTCGCGGGAACTTCTCACGACGCGGTGAGGCCAGCAGTGTTGCCTGGCGACTCATGCGTTGCGCTCCGCGAGAGCTGGCAACTCAGCGTGGCCGCTCGAGCGCATGGCTCCGACAGTCGCTGTCATCTTTGACACTCCGTGGGCGTTGGGTATTCTGTCCGCAGAACGAACTCGCGTTCGCACATTGGCCATAATCCAACACGGAGGTTGAGAATGTCAAGCACGATCACGGCGAGCGCACGAGGCCCGCTGCGATGAGCCCCCTTGTGCGATTCGAGCTCAAGCGGAGCGGGGGGATGCGGGAGGTCGAGGCGAAACCGGGCGAGAGCGTGATGGTCGTCGCGACGCGCAACCTGGTCCCCGGCATCATCGGCGAGTGCGGCGGCGAGCTCTCCTGCGCGACGTGCCACGTCTACTGCGAGGACCAGTCGGCCTTCGCTCCCATGTCCGATGACGAGAACGAGCTCCTCGAGCTCGCCGACCAACGAACCGATGCCAGCCGCCTCGGCTGCCAGCTGAAGATCGGCGAGCACACCCCCGACACGGCCGTGACCGTGACCGTGCCCAATGCCTGACACCGACCCCCTGATCGAGTACGACGTCCTGATCGTCGGCGCCGGGCACGCTGGGACGCAGGTGGCGAACGAGCTGATCGGTGGCGGCTACCCGGGGTCGATCGGCATCCTGTCGGCGGAGCTGCACGAGCCCTACGAGCGGCCTCCGCTGACCAAGGGGTTCTTGCAGGGCAAGACCGCCGAGGTGGAGCTGTCGCTGTTCGTCGGGGGGCCGGGCGTCTCGCTGCATCTCGGGCAACAGGCGCTCGGCGTCGACGCCGTCCGTCGCCTGGTCCGGACGCATGACCGCGAGTTCCGCTACGGCACCCTCGTCTGGGCGACCGGAGGCGAGGCCAGGCGGCTGGGAGTTTCCGGAGAGGAGCTCGCGGGCGTCCATGCGCTCCGGACGCTCGATGACGCGCGGTACGCGCGGGAGGCCATGCGGCCAGGGACGGCCTACGCGATCATCGGCGGCGGCTTCATCGGCCTGGAATCGGCGGCGGCGTTCGTCGCGGCGGGGGTCGATGTCACGGTGCTCGAGGCGGCGGACCGCCTGCTTGCGAGGGTGACCTCGCCCGACGTCTCGGAGTTCTTCCTCGCCGAGCATCGCCGGGCGGGCGTCCGGATCGACCTAAGCGCCCGCATCCTCGGCATCGAAGGCGCCGACGGCCGCGTCACGGGCGTCGCGCTGGGCTCCGGCGAGGTGCTGCCGGCCGACCGAGTCCTCGTCGGCATCGGCATCGTCCCGAACGTCGCCCCGCTGCTCGACGCGGGCGCCGCCGGGGGCAACGGCGTCGAGGTCGACGAGCACGGAGCCACCAGCCTGGCCGGCATCTACGCGGTCGGCGACTGCTCGTCGTTCCCGTTCACGCAGCCGCCGCTGCAGCGGCTGCGGCTGGAATCGATCCAGAACGCCTCCGAGCAGGCCAAGTCGGTGGCCGCTGCCATCCTGGGACGGCCGCTGCCCTACCGGCCCGTGCCATGGTTCTGGTCCAACCAGTACGACATCAAGTTCAAGACCGTCGGGATCTCCTCCGGCTACGACGAGGCCGTCGTGCGCGGCAACCCGGCGCAGCGTCGGTTCAGCGTGATGTATCTGCGGAACGGCCGCGCGCTGGCGGTCGATTCGATCAACTCGATGAAGGACTACGTCGACGCCCGCTCGATCGTCGGCCGGCTCCTGGATCGTGCGCGGCTCGCCGATCCGGAAGCGCGCCTCGCCGACGCGGTGATCCCCGAGCGCGTATCGATGTGACCCGGCGGAGCCCTCAGCGCAACCGGAGCTCGGCCTCGATGCGATCCCTGGTGCCGAGCAGGGCCGGCAGATACTCCTCGACGATCTTCTCGACCGTGTCTCGAACGGCGCTCGTCGAGATGTTGATCGCCGCCACGACGGCGCCACTCTTGTCGCGGACCGGCACTGCCGCTGATCGCAGACCGAGCTCGAGCTCGCCGTCGACCAGGGCCCATCCCTGCTCCGCGACACGGTCGAGCTCGGCCTCCAGCGCCGAGGACTCGGTCGTCGTGCGCGCCGTGAACTGCCGACGCGGTTCGGTCGCCACGAGCAGCGCGTCGCGTTCCGGCCTGGGGAGCGCAGCCAGCAGCACCCGTCCGAGACTCGTGACATAGGCAGGGAAACGCGTTCCGATCGTGATCCGGACGCTCATGATGCGCCGGGTGTGCACGCGCGCGATGTAGACGATGTCGCTGCCGTCGAGCAACGCCGCAGACACGGATTCGCCCACCTCGCGTGACAGCTGTTCCAGATGCGGGCGAACGATCTCCGGGAGCGCCAGCGACGAGAGGAAACTGAAGCCCAGCTCGAGCACGCGGGGCGTGAGGAAGAACAGTCGGCCGTCGGTGCGCACGTATCCGAGCGAGACGAACGTGTGGAGGAATCGCCGAGCCGCGGCACGGGTCAGACCCGCGCGGCGCGCGACATCGCTGAGTGTCATGGCGGGATACTCACCGTCGAAGACGCGAATAACCTCGATGCCCCGCGCCAGCGCCTGGACGTACTCATTCCTGGTGCCGACATCCACTGTTCCCGTGCTCACGGCGGATATCCTATCGACCGTCCGCATCGCGCACAGCCAGGCGCTTCGCCGGACAAGCGGTCAAACGCGGGCGAAGAAGGGCAAGGGTCGATCGGATCCGGCGATCTCCACGAACCGCACCATGACTCGCTCGCCGATCGCGAGGTCGTGCGCGTCGCCCAGCAGGCGCGATAGGAGGTGCGGCCCCTCGTCGAGCTCTACGTCGAGGAGCATGAACGGGACCTGATCCCGCATTGCCTCATCGACGGCCTGACGCACATAGGCATGGCTCCACACGGTGCCTGAGCCGGAGAGCTCGATCCATTCGAATGCGCTCGCCCCGCACCTCGCACAGGCCGGCTTCGGATAGAGCTGAACACGATCGCAATCACGACAGCGCTGGCCGACGAGGCGCGACTCACCGGCAGCGTCCCAGAACGGCTGGTCCCAGCGCAGCGGGACCGGGCGTCCGTACCCCGTTCCGCTCAAGCGAACGCCTCCTTGCCGACGATGAGCCCGGCCGCGGCCGTGACGTTCCCCATCACGGACAGCATGCCGATCCCCGTGACGAGGCCGACCTCCGGATCGGGAAGCTGCCGCAGTCCTGCCTCGCCGCGCAGCTGGCGAACCGCCTCCACGAGGTGCAGCGCACCGCCGGCAAGGCTTGGCTGCCCGATCGAGAGCTGCCCTCCACCCGTGTTGAGCGGCAGCTCGCCGCCGAGCGAGATATCGGTATCCTCGATGAAACGTCCGCCCCCGCCTCGCTCCGCGAAGCCGAGACTCTCGAGCATCATGATCACCGCGATGGGGTAGTCGTCATAGAGTTGCGCGAAGTCCATTGCGTCCCTGGGCGTCCGGGCGAACAGCTCCGCGGCGAAGGCGGCGAAGCCCATCTCGAGGCGATCCTGCTGCGGCCCCAGCGTCTGGTGCGCGATCCGCTCCCCATAGGCGCCAAGGTGGACCGGCTTCCGCTCGAGCTCGACCGCGACCCGCTCCGACACCAGCACGATCGCGGCGCCACCGGCGCAGCGCATGACGCAGTCGGCGCGACGGATCGGATCGGCGATCAGGCGAGACCCCAGATAGTCCTCGAGCGACATCGGCTCCTGCAGCAGGGCGTCCTCGTTCAGCATCGCATTCGATCGGAAGGTGGTCGCGATCTTGCCCAGTTGGTCCAGCGTGGTGCCATGCTCGTGCATATGGCGCTGCTGAAGCAGCGCGAAGAATCCGTTCGGCTCGGCGTAGCCGAACGGAGCCGCATAGTTCCGCAGGCTGTAATCCAGCGGCGGCGTGCGCCGGTCATGGGCAAGCGAGGGCGAGTCGAGCCGGTTGCCCCCTGCTGCGACGACCACAACGTCGGCGCGCTCGCAACGGATCGCGTCGCGCGCCCGCGCCAGGCCGATCAGCGTGCTGGCGCCGCCGAAGTCCGCCTTCATCGCCCACGAGAGCTCGAAGCCGAGATGCTCGGCGATGTGCCCGGTGTCGTCGGGGATCGAAATCGTCCCGACGGCGAGTCCGTCGACCTGCGAGCGACGGAGCCCGGCATCGTCGAGCGCGAGCCGGATCGCCTCCGCCAGCCATTCCTCATCGGGACGATCGGAGTGCCGCTCGATGCGAGTCTGACCGACCCCGGCAATCATGGCGTCGGCGGATCGGCTCATCCAAAGCTCCCGCCATTGACATCAATGACCGCCCCCGTCACGAACGAAGCGGCGTCCGACGCGAGGTAGGCGACCGTCTCGGCGATCTCCTCGGGCCGGCCCACCCTGCCGAGGGGTGTCTCCCGGAGGAAGCGCTGCTCCTGCTCCTGCGTGCCCTCGCCGGGGCGCAGGGTGAGCGGCGTCGCGACGCGTCCGGGGGCCACGCAGTTGGCACGAATCCCGTACGGGCCTCCCTCTCCCGCGAGCACCCGGGTGAATCCGATGATCGCCGCCTTCGACGCCGAATAGTGGGCGCCTGCAGCTGCGGAGTAGACGCGGCCCGCCCGCGACGCCATGTTGACGATGCTTCCGCCGCCACGCGCCGCCATGGCTCGAAGCGCCCACTGGCTCAGTCGGAACGTCGCCTGGAGGTTGACCGCGAGCACGGCGTTCCACTCGCCGACGTGCATGCTCATCAGGCGCGACGGACCGCCGTCCGACGCCTTGGGATGGATCCCGGCATTGTTGACGAGCACGCCGACGTCCGGTACCGAATCCACGAGGTCCGATAGCAGCGCGTCCAGCGAGTCGGCGTTCCCGAGGTCGCAGACACGCCACGCTGCGCCGAGCTCGCCGGCGACGCCGCGGACGCCCTCGGACCGGTCGATCAGCAGCAGCTCCTGGCCGGAGGATGCCAGCCTGCGCGCGATCGCCGCCCCCAGACCCTGCGCCGCACCCGTCACCACCGCCACACCCATGCCCACCAGGTCCCCCTTCACTTGGTTCCGGGCGCAGGAGCGCCCTGCGCCCACCAGTCAGCCCGAGAACGCGCGCGCCGCGTCCGCGACGATGCCCCAGCTGACCTCCCAGCGGGTGATCTCGCGCGCCGCTACCAGCCCGGCCCGCCAGTATGGGTCCGTGTCCAGGTCGGCAGTCGCTTCCTCCTCGGATTCGTAGAGGAGCACCAGCAAGCCTTCGGGCGTGCCCGTGAGCCTGCCCACCTCGATGAGCCTCCCGCTCTGCCGCCGAGCGGTGAGCCAGGCGCGGTGCTCGTCGAGCCCCGCCATCCGCTCCTCGGCCCGCTCGGGCGCGTATCCGTACACCACCGCGAAGGCGCTCACCATGCAAGCATCCCGCCATCCGCGACCATCGAGGCCCCGGTCACATACGACGCGCGATCCGACAGTAGCCACACGGTGAGCGTCGCGATCTCCGACGCCTCGCCGTAGCGGCCCATGGGGATCCGCCCCCCGGAGGTCGTCCGGGACGACTGGGGCAGGAAGTCGGTGTCGATCAGGCCCGGGCACACCGCGTTGACACGGATCCCGTCGCGCGCATACTCGACCGCGGCCGTCTTCGACAGGCCGATGATCGCGTGCTTGGTCGACGCATACGAGCCGGCATTAGGCACCCCGGTTAGGCCCGCGATCGAGGACATGTTCACGATCGAGCCCCCGCCCGCGGACAGCATGTGCGAGAGCTCGGCCCTCATGGAGCGCCAGGTGCCCATCAGATTGACGTCGATCAGGCGGCCCAGCGCCTCCTCGGGGACCTCACCCAGCCGGTGGCCCGAGGCGCCGGCGCCGGCGGAGGAGAGGCCGGCATTGTTCACTGCGCCATGAAGCCGCCCGAACCGGGCGACCGCCGCGCCTACGAAGTCCTCGACCGCCGAGGAGTTCGCGACATCGACCTCGACGGCGATGCCGTCGCCGCCGGCCCCGCGCACCTCGGCGAGCGTCTGCTTGAGGTTCTCCAGGTGCAGCCCGCCGAGGGCGACCGCGGCACCGGCCCGAGCGGCCTCGACGGCGACGGCCTTGCCGATCCCTCGCCCGGCCCCGGTGATGAGGACAGCGCGTCCCTCGAGCACCCGGTCTGCGTCGGCCATGGGTCTCCTCATTGTGACGGTCGAATGAGTGTATGTTATACGAACAGGTGTTCTTACAGCAAACATCGGGACAACGGAGTCACGCACATGGCCGAAGCGGAAGTGCTCATCGCCGGTACCGGTGTGAGCGGCACGGCTGCCGCCCTCGCCGCATCCGAGACCGGCACCTCGCTCACCTGGATCGAGAAGCGAAACGTCTTCGGAGGCTCCGCAGCGCTATCAGCCGGGATGTTCTGGACCGCACCGACGCTCGAAGCGCTGCGCGGCCGCGTGCCTCGGGGCGACGATGGCGTGGCCCAGCGCCTAATCGACGACTATGACGCAAGGCTCGATGACATCCGCGCCCTCGGCGTCCACGTCGCTCCCGAGCCTACGCTTGGCATCAGCGGATTCGGACGCGGCTATTCGATCGATATCCGGGACCTGCTGGAGCGAGGCCGCCGCACCGTCGTCGAGCGAGGGGGCCGACTGACGGGCGGCACCGGCCTGGTCGGCGTCCGTCGCAGCGGCGACCGGCTAGCCGTCGCGCTCGAGCGCCCCTCCAGGACCGAGGAAATCGAGGTGGATGCAGTCGTGCTCGCCACCGGCGGATTCCAGGGCGATCGCGCCCGGCTACGCGCCACGCTCGGCCCGGACGCCGACAAGCTCCTGCTGCGCGCGAATCCGGGAAGCACGGGCGACGGGATCCGCATCGCGACGGGGTTGGGGGCGGGCACCACGCCCGGGCTCGACACCTACTACGGGCACCTCGTGCCATCGCCGCTCACCCGGTTCGACGAAGCGGACTTCCTGCCGTTCGCCCAGTACTACTCCGTTTCGGCGATCGTGATCGACCAGGGCGGGGAGCGGTTCGTCGACGAGACCATCGCCGACGAGATCACCAACCAGGCGCTGGCTCGCCGCGACGGCTCGTTCGGCGTCCTGATCTTCGACGACACGGTCCGGCAGCGGGCTGCACTCAGCGAGCCGTTCCCGGGCTTCGGAATCCTCGATCGCGTCGACGCGGCGATCCAGGCGGGTGCCGCGCATGCCTCCGCCCCGACGCTCGAGGCGCTCATCGAGCAGATCGCCGAATGGGGCGTGGACCGCCAGCGCGCGCTGGCCACGCTTCGTGAGCACGCCGACGCGGTCGCCCGGGGAGGCGACGCGGAGCAGCTCGTCAGCAACAGGGCACGCACGCCCTCCTCCCCCCCGTTCTTCGCCATCGCGGTTCAGCCCGCGATCACCTTCACCCTCGGGGGCGTGCGGATCGACGCCCGCGCGCGGGCGCTCGATGAAGGAGGCGCCCCGATCCGGGGGCTGTTCGTCTGCGGAGCGGACATCGGCGGCTATTCGAATCACGGCTACGCCGGCGGGCTGGCGCCCGGCTTCATCACCGGTCACTGGGCCGGTCGGGGCGCGGCCGACCACGCCCGAGCCGCCGTCGGAGGCTGACCGCGCGAAGCATGCGCGGTCTGGCGAATCGGAGAGGGAACGAATGCGGAACAGGACTCGGGAACGGATCGCCTCGGGAGACGCGGCCATCGGCACCATGTCCATGCTGGGCGATCCGAATGCCGTCGAGGCGATGGGGCACGCGGGACTCGACTTCGTCTTCCTCGACATGGAGCACACGGAGCGGGACATGAGCGGGATGCTGCCCCTGATCCGTGCCGCCAATCTCACCGGGATGACACCATTCGTCCGCATCCCCGGCCTGGACCTCGCGCAGATCCAGCGCGCCCTCGACGCCGGCGCCGAGGGGATCGTGGTGCCGGGGATCCGCTCGGCGGAGCAGGCGAGGACCTTGGCGCGGGCGTGCGCATTCCCGCCACGGGGCACCCGGGGCACCTGCCGGTACTCCCGGTCGGCCGCAGCCGGAAAATACGCCGAATCCTGGCCGGCCTTCGTCGAGAACGCCGATGCGGAGATCCTCAGCATGGCACTCGTCGAGGACCCGGACGGCGTTCAGGAGCTCGAGGGCATCGTCGAGGCCGTGGACATCGTCCTCGTGGGACGAGGCGATCTGTCCACCGCCCTCGGCGTTCCCGGCCAGGTGACGCATCCTTCCGTGCTGGAAGCGATCAAGCGATACGAGGACGCCGCGATGCGGCAGCGGAAGCCGCTCGCCACCATGTGCTACACCGTCGAGGAAGCCAGGGACGCGCTCGCTCGGGGCTACCGCTACCTCATGTACGGCGCCGACGTGAACGTGCTGTACCGCGAGTACTCGAGCGCCGTGACCGCCCTGCGGGCGGGACGATGAACCGAGTGGGGCTGATGTGACCGCCTCCGCCCGCTCGCTGCGACAGGCCATCGCGGACTCGTATCCGCTCGTCGTGCCGGGCGTCTACGACGGGATCTCGGCACGAGCGCTGGCGGCGACCGACTTCGAGGCCGCGTACATCGGCAGTCACGCGACCAGCGCTGTGCTGCACGGCATCCCGGACGTCGGATACCTCACGAGGACCGACATGGTCGAGCAGATCCGACGTCTCGCCCCCATCGCGGGGAAGCCCATCATCGCCGATGGCGAGGCCGGCTTCGGGAACCCGCTGCACGTCGCGAGAACGGTCGCAGCCTACGAGCACGCCGGTGCTGCCGCCATCCACCTAGAGGACCACACATTCGGGAAGCATCTCGCCGCCACCTGGGGCGTGAGCCCGCTCGGCGAGGCGGTGGACCGGCTCCGGGCCGCGCTGGACGCTCGCGCGTCCGCGGACTTCCTGATCATCGCCCGAACGGACGCTTTCCGCGGCCGTGGCATCGAACCGGTGCTCGAACGACTCCACGCCTTCGCGGAGGAAGGCGCCGATGCCGTGTTCGCCACCGGATGCGGCCCCGCCGAGCTGACCCGGATCAAGGCGGAGCTCAAGCTCCCGCTGATCTCGCTCAATCTGCCTGGCCGCAACGCGGCCGAGCTCGCCGCCGCTGGGGCGGACGTGGTGATCTACTTCGGCAGCGCCTACTTCGCCGCGCAGGCCGCGGTGGCCGCCGTCTACCGGCAGCTGGCGGCGGCCGGCGACCTCTCCGACCTCGAGGGTGGGATGCTCGACACCTGGTCGTTCGACGCGTTCCTGGGGATCGACGAGATCCGGAGGCAGGCGCTTCGCCTGGGGCTGATCTCGGACTGAGGGCCGAGCGCCCGTTCCTCGGCCGCGTCTCAGGACGGCGTCAGCACCCGGCCGCCGCACACCGAGATGCACTGCCCCGTGACATAGCCGGACAGATCGCTCGCGAGGAACTCGAGGGTTCCGGCGCAGTCAGCCTCGGTGCCCAGCCTGCGCAACGGGATCCTGTCGAGATCCCCGCTTGTCCCGATGTCCCGCTGCGCCGCCTGCGCCCGGTTCCTCGAGGTCGCGATGGTCCCGGGCGCGATAGCGTTGACCCGGATCCCGAAGGGCCCCAGCTCCGCGGCGAGGAATCGCGTGTAGGTCACCACCGCCGACTTCGCGGAGCCGTAATGAGCGAGGCGTCCGCCTCGAACGGCGGGGATGAGGGCCGCCATCGACGCGATGTTGACGATGACGCCGCCGTCGCGGAGCATATGCGGAACGACCGCCTGGCACATCTCCACCGTCGAGCGAAGGTTCAGGTCGAGCATGGCGTCGTAGTCCTCCCGGGTGAACCGGGACGCCCAGCTCCGCTCGATCGGCGCGAACGCGCCCCCCGCGTTGTTGACGAGCAAGTCGATCCGCCCGAAGCTCTCCACGACCGCCTCGACCGCGCCCGTCAGCTGACGATGATCGAGCAGGTCCGCCTCGATGCCGAGACCTCGACGGCCCAGCAGGCCAACCTCCTCGGCGACCGAGCCGGCCTCCAGGGTCTCCCCGAACTCGGCCGCCGCGTCGAGGTCGCGATCCAGGACCGCGACATCGAAGCCCATCGCCGCGAGCCGGAGTGCATAGGCCCGCCCGATACCTCGTGCGGCACCGGTCACGACCGCGACCTTCTGCTCCATGCCGCAGCCGTGTCCCTCGCGATCAGAGCGACGCCACGGCCCCGAAGAACGGGATGAACTCCCGGATGCGGTACTCGCGCACGGCGCCCCTCACCCGGAAGGGGTCCTCGGCGGTGTACTCCAGCGCCTGCTCCTTCGACTCGGCGCGCAACAGCAGCAAGGCTCCGGCCGGGTCCTCGGGGCCGAAGATCCCTGAGCCGAGGTTCACACCCGCGTCCGCGAGTCGGCTCATCAGATCGCGATGCCCGGGGCGCAACTCATCTCGGAGGGCCGTGTCGTCCGTGTAGTCATACTCGACAACAAACAGCGCCATCGCTCGCCGCCTCCCTGATTGCTCGCCCGATGTTAGCCTAGCGAACAAATGTTTGCAGGTCAAACACTTGCCGGACCGTTCATGCCTCCACCCGGGCGGATCCGAGCCCCAGTGCGACCGCTTCCTCCTCGCTCAGCGTCAGCAGCCGGGCAGCCATCATGGCGGGGAGCTGAGCTGCGTGACTCACGCTCGCGATCGGGGCGAACACCGTCGGCTGCGCCAGGAGCCAGGCCAGGGCCACGGTCGCGGGCTCGACCTGGTGGACCCCTGCGATCCGCACGACCTCGTCGAGGAGCGACCAGGCCTGCGCATTGAGGTAGCGACCCGCCATCACCTCGCGGGCTCGGCCCGCGAGGTTCGCCGCCGTCCGGTACTTGCCGGTGAGGAACCCGCTCGCCAGCCCGAAGTATGGCATCGCGATAAGACCCATCTCGAGCGCGACCTCGCGCAGGCCCGACTCGAACTCCTTCCGGAAGACCAGGTTGTAGTGCGGCTGCAGGACGGACGGCGCGACGAGGCCCTCCCGGTCGCTGATGTCCAGCCATTCGCGGACCCGATCCGCGGTGAAGTTCGACAGCCCGACCCGGCGAACGAGGCCTTCTCGGACGAGCCCGTCGAAGGCGCGCACCACGGTCTCGAGCGGCACGTCCGGGTCGTCCGCGTGCGCGTAGTAGATGTCGACGTAGTCCATCCCGAGTCGCTCCAGCGAGGCGTCGATCGCACGGCGGACGACGTCGGGCGCGAGCCCGCGCACCCCGGGGAGCTTGCCGACCTTCGTCGCGATCGTCAGCGAGGACCTGCGCCAGCCCAGCATCCACTCGCCGATGATGCGCTCCGACTCGCCACCGACGTGGCCATCGACCCACACCGAGACTGGTCTGCGGTGTCGAGGCAGCTGCCGCCCGCGGTGGCGTATGCATCCAGGATCTCGCAGGACGCCTCCGGCGAAGCGGTCCAGCCGAACGTGTTCCCGCCGAGCACGAGCGGCACGGTCTCGGGCGGCAGAATCTCCTGCTCAGTCACCATCTCGCGGCTCCATTCGTTGAACACTGTTAGCGTAGCGAACGACTGTTCGCACAACAGACCCAGGTTGAGTCGGCGCCGACGAATGGAGCAGCATTGATCCGTCACATCACGATCCTCAAGTTCGCTCCGGACGGATTCGACCGGTACGACGAGTGGACACGGACCATCGAGGCGTACCGAGGCGCCATCCCGGGCCTCGTCGGGCTGGTGCACGGCCCCGACCTGGAGCTCGTCGTCGGCCAGTCCTCCGGGGACTATGTAATCGTCAGCGACTTCGCCGACGCCGCGTCATTGACGGCGTACTACACGCATCCGCTGCACGAGGCGTCGAAGCGACTCTCCTTTCCGCGCTCATCGCAGATCATCACCGTGGACCTCGCGCTCCCCAACTAGCCGGTCCGCCCCTCGGACTCGGCCGGCACGCGCGCGACGGCCTCGAGCTCCACCAGCATCCCCGGCACGGCGAACGCCTTCACCGCGAGGACCGTCGTGGCCGGATACGCACCGGGCAGCAGCTCGGAGCGCACGGTCCGGTAGGCATCGAGGTCGCGGATGTCGAGGAGATACACACGGAGGTGCACCAGATCCGCCAGGCTCATGGAGAGTTCCCGCAGGATCTGCTCGATGTTCCGGAACGTGATCCGGACCTGCTCACGGATCTCGGGCGAGGCGACGGCCCCGTCGTCGCCCGAGGCGTACTGTCCGCTCAGGAAGATCAGCCCGCCCGTACGCACCGCCTGCGAGTACGCGACGGCCTCAGCCCAGGGGAACGGACCACGCAGCCGAACGACCTCGACCGCGGGGGCCCGACTCGGAGGGGGCGCCGGGCGACGTCGTGCTCGGACCCCGCGCGCCCGCCATCCGGGGGAGGTCATGCCGTAGTCGCTGCGCGAACGACGGCTCCGTTCGCCTCGCCGGCGCCACAGTAGCCGCCGGCGGCCTCGCCGAACTCGAGGATGAGTCGCCCCGCGATCGGGCCCACCAGGAGCTGCCAGTACTCCCCGCCCTCCCGATCCGAGTCATAGAGCAGATCGAGCGCGCGAAGCCCCGAGACGGTCAGCTCTTCGAGGCCGCACTGCGCCCCCAGCGCGTCGTAGTAGCCCTCGGGGATCGGGATGCGAAGCCCCGCACGAGCGGCCCGGAGGGCGAGCCCCCGGACGTCGTCGGTCCGGATGACGATCCGGTCACAGCATCCCCAGGCGGACGGGTGGAGCAACAGGCGCGGCGATCCGCTCCGGTCGCGCGCCTCCACCGGCGCGATGGAGGCGAGCGCGCCGACCATGTACGGTCCATGAGAGACCTCCAGCCCGAGGACCCGCGCCGCGACGAGCACGGCCTCATCGAGCACAGCAGTATCCACGCCAAGCGCGACGGCGACGAACGCCGGTTCGCCGGCCACGCCCACCTCGCCGGTGAAGCGATGGACTGGTCCACGCGCCGGCAGCCGAAGGGCGCGCGCCTCGAGCCGATCGGGGTCCGGAGCAGACCAGACGACCCCGCTCACCGCGCGCTCGCCCGGCGCACCGGCTCCTGGGACCAGCGCGGCCAGACCGTCCACGCCGAGAATCTCCGCGACCTCGACGATCTCGGCGTGCACACGAGGATCCAGCTCTATCGCGTGGATCGCAGTGACCCCGGCAGCCTGACCGGCGCCGGCGCGACCGGCGCCGGCGTCCTCAAGCGCGAGCCGCAGCGTCTGCATCCCGACGAGGGCCGAATGCTCGGGCGCGCCGTGACGCCCGGCCGCGTCGAACAGCTCCACGGACAGCACGTCATCGTAGCCCGTCGCGAGCACCTCGCCCAGGTACTCGAGTACCTGCCCGTCACCCTCGCCGAGGTGGAGGCGGTGCGCGCGGCTCTTAGCGAGCACGTCGCCGGCGATGTCCGCCGCATCCGAGACCTGCGCAATGAAGATCCGCTCTGCGGGGATCGCCGCGATCCCCGCAGGCGAGTCGCCGACCGCATCGATGTGGAACCCGTCTAGGCAGAGCCCGAGCGCCGGATGATCCGCCCGCCGCACGATGTCCCAGGCCTCGGACCAGCGGCGAACATGGCGCGCCCAGGCGATGGCCTCATAGGCGACGCGGCATCCGCGCTGCGCGGCGAGCTCGGCGACCCGGGACAGCTGCTCCGCCGCCAGGTCGGGGTCGCTGGAGACTGCCGTGCCGACGTTGGAGCACACCTGCAGCGTCGTGGCGCCGACGAGCCGCATGAGATCGAGCGCGCGGCCCACGCGGAGGCGGCTCCGCGCGAAGTCGTCGGGGGAGACGCCCTCGATGTCGCGAAGCGGCTGGACCAGGAACACCTCGAGGCCCAGCTCGTCGAACAGCGCGGCGACTCGTGCGGCCCCGGCTCGGCTCAGCCGCAGATCATCGAGCGAGAGTTCCAGACCGTCGAACCCGGCCGCGGCGATGGCGCGCAGCCGCCCCTCCAGGTCTCCACTCAGACTCACCGTCGCCATGCAGAACCGCATCATCACCTCCGGCGCCAGATCGCCCACTGCTCGGATTGCGAAGCTCAGGGTCGCTCCTGACCGACGCGGCGGCAAGTGTCTGTTCCATCCAGCGGATCGCACGGTCGACGAGCGCGCGCCCATCCCGCAGAGTCGGTTCCGGCCCGGCACCCATTCCGGGCCGGAACTGTGGTGCGTATGAGCAGATACATCGAGCAGCGCCGTATCGGCGCGCTCCCCCAGGACGCCGAGTTCGATCTGGTCGTAGCCGGGTCGGGGGCGGCGGGGCTCAGCGCGGCCGCATTCGCCGCCGTGCGAGGCGCGCGCGTCCTCGTCGTCGAGCGCAGCGGCCTGCTGGGAGGCACGAGCGCGCTCACGGCGGGAACTCTCTGGATCCCCGGGACCGATCTCGCACTGGCCGCCGGCGCTCCGAAGGACGACGCCGAGATCGCCGCGCGCTTCCTCGCCCGCGCCACGCGTGGGCGGTCACCGGATCAGCTCCGCGAGGCCTACCTCGCGACGGGCCCCGACGCGGTGCGTGAGCTCGTCTCCCGGACGCGCGTCAGCCTGGCCGCTCGCACATCCCATCCGGACTACATGCAGGAAATCGAGGACGCGACAGCGCGGGGCCACACCCTGGAGACCTCGGACTTCGACGCGAGCAGGCTGCGCTGCCTGGGGCTCGTGAGGACCCAGTCGCCGGAGATGACGGTGTTCGGCGGGATGATGCTGTCCCGGACCGACCTGCCCGAGCTCATCGAGGTCGCGAGGGGGTTCTGGAAGCCCGCCAACTGGGGGCGCGTCGTCCGCGCGGGCCTGTTGCTCGCGCGGCACCTGCTGGGTCGGCTCACCCACCCGCGTGCGACCCGGATGACGATGGGCAACGCCCTGGTCGGCTCACTGCTGGCGACCCTCGAGGATCATGACGTCCCCGTCGCTGTGAGCACCACGATCGAGGAGATCATCACCGATGTCGGCCGGGTCAGCGCCGTCCGGGTGCGCCAGGGCGCGCACGTCCGCACGGTGCGGATCCGCCGTGGATTGATCTCCGCGACGGGCGGGTTTAATCGGCACCCGCAGCGACGGCAGGAACTCCTGCCCGGCATCGACCCGTCCTGGAGCGGGATAACGGAAGAGAGCACGGGCCAACTCCACGAGCTCCTCGAAGCACAGGGGGCTTACTACGGACCGCGCTGGGACACCGCGGCGTTCTGGGCGCCGGTGTCGCTGCCCCCCCGTCGCCACGCCCTCGCCGGCGTCTACCCGCACTTCTCCCTCGACCGGGCGAAGCCAGGATTCCTCGCGATCGACCGTAGCGGGCGTCGGTTCGTCAACGAATCGACTTCCTACCACCGCTTCGGAGTCGCGATGCAGCACTCCCCGGACGCGATCCCCTCGTGGCTCGTGTGCGATCGCCCCGCGATGCGCCGCTACGGAATCGGCGCCGTGCGACCGGGAGGCTGGGGACGACGCCGGAGGATTAAGGACGGCTACCTAATCGAGGCGCGGACCCTAGAAGAGCTCGCCGCGAGGCTCAAAATCGACTCGGACGTGCTCGAGGAGACTATCCGGACGTTCAACGAATACGCCCGCACCGGGTCAGACCGTGACTTCCATCGCGGCACGACGGTCTACGAGCGCTCAAACGCCGACCCCTCCCACCAGCCGAACCCCTCCCTCGGAGCGCTGCGGCGGGGACCGTTCTACGCGATCCGTCTCTATCCCGGCGACATCGGCACGGTGACGGGATTCGTCACCGACGCCTGCGCGCGCGTGCTCACGCGATCGGGCGATGCTATCCCGGGGCTGTACGTTGTCGGCAATGACATGCAATCCGTAATGGGCGACAGCTATCCGGGTCCGGGCATCACGTTGGGACCTGCCGTGGTATTCGCGTACATCGCGGTACGAGACGCACTCGGGGAGTCCTCGCTCACACAAAGCGCTGAGCCGGGAGACGCTCGCTGAGCCTGCGCGTGGCGGCGAGCAGCAGTCGCGAGACTCCCGCGATATCCAGGTCGTCCGCTCGGCCGGAGACCGAGAGCGCGGCGACCGGCAATTCGCCCCATGCGAGCACGGGTGACGCGACGCAGACGATCCCCGTCTCGAGCTCCTCGTGCGAGATGGCAATTCCCGTCGAGCGCACCCGATCGAGTGCGGCTCGGAAGCGCTCGGGATCGGAGAGCGTATTCGGCGTGTACGCGGCAAGACCGCGGGCGATCACAATGTCAACGGCGTCCGCGGTCGAGTACGCAAGCATCGCCTTCCCGACCGAGGTCGCGTGCGCGGGCAACCGGTGCCCGACGTGAGCGGGGAGGCGATCCGAATTCCGCGCGCGGACAATATCGATGTAGACGACTTCGAGGGCGTCGAGCACCGCGAGCTTCGCCGTGAGTCCCGTACGCATTCGAATCTCGGTCAGAGGACCAATCGCCAGGGCGCGGAGATCTCGCGGTAGCGCCGCCCTGGCGCCCAGTTCGAAGAGCCGCAAGCCGAGGGACACGGAACGGCCGATGCGTTCGAGATATCCCATCCGCACGAGCGAGGCGACTATACGAGACACAGTGGCCTTCGGAATGGTTGTACGACGGGCCAGCTCGGACACACCGACTGCTGAGTCCCCTTCGGCAACCGCGTCGATCACTGCCGCGATGCGGCCGAGGACTGAGGAGAGCGCGCCCGATCCGTTCGCGGTCCTTGGAAACGCCCTGCCCGCGCTATAGCCCATCGAGCGAGCCGACCGGTCACTGCGCTCGGCACCCTGACCGTGATGTTCTGCGAAATCCATCATCCTTCCAGGAGACAATACTCGGGGACCTTCGGCGCGACCGATAAAGTCGAATAGTGACAAGCGGCCCAATCGAGATGAACTGGGGAGTGCTCTCGCGTTTCCGCCGCTATGTGGAGGCATCGGAGGGCGAGATCTCCGTCGAGGGTGGAGCTTCGCGACACGGGGATGAGTTTGTATTCCCGATCGAGCACACGGTTACCGACGGGGCAGTGCTCGGATTCAGCGGCTCTGTCCACTTCCGCGCCCACGGCGGCCTCCTCGATCTCGCCATCCGAAATCCGCGGATTAGCTGGCAGGTTGGAGAGATGGGTATGGTCGACGTGGCCGCCCGCGGCATGACGCGAACTGATTTCGCCATTGTGACGAGGGTTGAGCATGTCGATTCTCACTCGATGACCGTGCGAACCAAGCTCACTCTCGAAGGCGTACATCTGCTCGGCAACGTCTATCCGAAAGATCTGGAGTTGGATCCCATACGAATCCTCTCGGGCAATCCGCCCGCTGAAATCAGATAAGAAGAAGTCCGACGCATCTCAGCGTTTATCCCCCGACGCCCCAACCGGACGCATGTGCGCCCGAGCCCAAAGCCCTCCGTTGCCAGTCTGAACAAATTGGTTCCTCTTAACGTTGCGGCGGCACCGTGCCGGGCGGTCAGGCCTGCGCTCCGCCCGCGGCGTGACGCTCACCACCGACGGGTGCTGAGTTCCTCGGATACGCCCGGCAGGTCGAGCAGGCCGCGCCCCTGGAGCAGCTACCTCGGCCGACCACCGCCCAGGCGCCTGTCCCACGTTGGCACCGTGAAGTCGGCGAACCCGGTCGAGGCGGATGCAGGCTGGGTCATGTCGATTCATCCTGGGGCGCGGATGCCGCGCCGGTCATGCGAACTGGGCTGCGGTAGTGGTGTAGCTACGTCGCGCCGCCGCGTCGAGCGGCAGCGCACGGGTCTCCTCGGAGATGACTTCGACGGCGTACGCGCCGCGATAGCCGGTCGCCCGGATCGATTCGATGAAGCCACGGACGTCGATGTCCCCCTCGCCGCAGAACCGGCGCCGGTCGACGGTGTCGTCCTCAAGACGCCCCACGGGCGAGTCATCGGCGTCATCGAGTTCGACGTTGACGATCAGCTCCTTTGGGACGGCGGCGATGTCCGCGAACGGGATCCCGTTCCGGGCGACGTGCCACAGGTCGATCACGACCCCAGCGTCGGGATGACCGGCCGCGCCGACGAGCTCGAGCGCGTCGGCGAGTGTCGCGATCCCGGCGAACGGGATGAACTCGATACCAAGCCGAGCTCCGACACCCGCGCTCGCCTCGGCGAGGGATCCGAATCCCGCGGCGTAGGCGTCCATCGGGATGGCGGCGCCGGTCGTGTCAGCGATGCACTTGACATGGCTGTCCGGGATCTCGAGCGCCTCGACGGCGCGCAAGAGGGTATCCCGAGTCTGCGTCCCGTGGACGTCTTCCACCGTCCACCACCTGTCGAGGCCTTCGAACTGGCCGTAGCGAATGCCGTTGTCCTGCAGGATGCCGCGCAGCCTGTCGAAGCCGAGGCCGTGCTCGATCACGTCGAGATCGTCGTAGTAGAAGCCGATCCCGACGTATCCGGCGGCCGTGGCCGCGCCCACGCGGCTTTCGATCGGGTGCGGGCTGACGTTGCACCCGCTCCAGGGGCGGACCGCCCCGGCGATGGTCCAGAAGCCCGCGATGAGATCCGGGGCGTGCGCCGGTCGATCGCTCATCCGACCTCCTCCGCTGCCGCGGCTCGGTCGAACGCGTCAAGTGTCCGCCGGAAGTAGTCCTCCACGATGGGTCGCAACTCCGGATGGGTGACGATGAGGGGATCGTCAGGCTGAATGCCCCCGATCGCGCGCGCCGGGACCTGCTCCACCGATCGGAAGCCGATCGCCCGGCTCGGCTCCGGCGCGTCAGGGTTCGCGTACATGCCGCGCATCGGATGCGGCGCCGTCCGGGCGTCGTAGTGGCACTCGGCGATCGCGGGCCGGCCTGCGCTCGAGTCCGAGAAGTTGGTGTCGACCCGCCCGGGACGAGGAGCGATACGCCGACGCCGTGCTGCGCCATCTCCGGCCGCACGAGCCGCCGGTGACGACGGCGCACCGCCCCCGAACTCGATCATCGGAGTCCCCGGCCATACGCCGTCGAAAAGCCTCGGATCGATTCGACCTATCACGAAGATCTCCTTCGACATCTCGCGGGGCACCTGCTCTAGGACATGTTCGCCTGGCGCTACCGATAGTGTGCCTGCGCCGACCTTGATCCTGCACGACTACCCGCGATCTTGCGCGCGCCGCTGCCGCAGAAATGTGAGGACGTAGTCGCGGCGATTGTCTGCCGTGGCTTCAAGGTACATGAAGCGCCGGCTCAGATCCGCGGTGTCGACCTCAGCGGCGTAAAGCGTGGTGGCCAGGTCGAGATCGAACAGTCCTTCGTGGACTTCGAAGCTGTCGAACCGGGTGAAATAGCGCTTACCGTCGCTCCCGATTCCCCTGGGAACCATCCACGCTATTTCATCGAGTAGCGTCCAACGGTGCCGGACGACTTGGTCTGCGAGGAACGCTTTGAAGCCGTCCGGGTCAGCGAGGCGCCACCACCATCGGAGGTCGGCTGTCTCTTCAGGGGCGTCCAAGGGACTCTCGAACGCGTTCGCGAGCGACACGAGGCGAGACCGGAGGCAGTCGATCAGATCAGGTTTCAGCGAGGCTGCTGCCGCGTTTCGGGCCTCAATCTCGGAACTAGGACCGATGGAGACGCCCTCAAGTAGACGCTGTGCCTCGCCGAACAAGTTGAGGCCGGCGACGGTGGCGGCGAGCTCCTTGAAGACCGCGATTCGCTCTTCGCTCACCATCGGCACCGCAAGGATGGCGGCGAGTCCTTCGATTCGTGCGCGGGTCGATGATTGGTTCGGCGCGTGCTCGTAGCGATCGGCGAGCCACCGTAGGAGCTGCGGGCGCGGCGCAGGATCGTGTTCGGCCAGACTCCGCAACTTTCGGATGACTAGCTCGGGTTCCTGCTCGAAGACGATCAATAAGCGCCAGGCACTGGGGTCGCGTTCGGCACTCCCGCTTTCGAGTGCGTCGACGGCCTTCTGCACGGTCGTATCGGCAATGTCGTCCACGGGCACGCCGACGGCGAAGTAGCGGTCGAAGTAGTCCTGGTGCGCCAGTCGTTGGTCCTCGATCGTCTCGAGCGAATGGTCCTTGGCCTGCTTCTCCTGGCCGCGATACACGTCGCGGAAATACGGGAAGAGCCGGCTGAGGACATAGAGGACGTCGTCGTGGTCGGCTTCCGCGACGCCGGCCTGCTCCAGCCGCCCAAGCCATGTCTGGCGGAGTTCGTTGAAGGTTGGCTCCGCCGCCATGGTGATGCGTCGTATCGGATCTCGGTCTTCGCCGATCAGCTCGGCGCGATGCGTCTGCAGCAGCGTGTAGACGCCCGGCTCGACGGTGCGCAGCCAGGTCAAGGTCGCGTAGTCGCTGAAGTCGACTTCTTGGCCGAGGCCCTGCAGCAAGGCGTCGAGCTGCCCGAAGTACCGCTTCAACGATCGCGGCGTACGAAGCCGCTTGGAGAGCACAGAGTCGAATGTCCTGAAGTTCCGACTGGCGTCTCGAGTCCACCAACAGGCCATGCCGGTGGGCCACCACCTTCAGCAAGTGGCTCACCACGCGATCGACTTCATACAGGCGAAGGAGCGGAAGGTCGAGGCGCACCTGGACGATCTTCTCCAGATAGTCCAGTGCTCGGCGTCCACCGGCGGGCCCGATCAGATCGGTCTTCGCCAGCAGGTCGGTGAGGGTCTGCTCGTCGTAACTCAGCAGGTAGTAGACATTGGGGAGGCGACCAACCAGCCTCACCAGCTGAAAGACATGCAACAGCTCGACTGCGGTCAGCCGGTCCAGGTCGTCGATGACCATCAGGATCGGTCGGTTGAGGTCTCGAAGGGCTTTCTCCACTCTTGCGCGGTGCGTCTTCGTGCTGGTCTTCAGCAGGCGCGCACCCATGTCGAGCACCCGCTGTCCATCGATGCCGACATATCCAGCTCCGGCGCCAAGCGGGGCGAGTCGCTCGCCCCAATTAGAGATCAAGTCACGCGCGATGCTCCATCGCCGGTCCTTCGGTATGGCGGCTCGAAGCTCTGAGAAGAAGCCGGCATGCAACGCTGTTGCATCCGAGTAGAGCCACGGGTTGAACTCGGCGACCAGCCATTGGTCACCCAACTCGTTCCGAAGCTTCTCGTCCGGCTCCTGCAACTGCCGGAGGAGCGCTTCCAGCACGCTCGACTTTCCAGCACCCCACGGCCCGATCAAGCCCAGCACTGAAGAGGCACTCTGCTCGCGGACCTGGATCAGCACCCGAACCACCTGCTCAACGAAGGCCGCTCGGCCAAACGCATCAGGTCCGTCGAGAGATGCCACTGGGTCATCACTGAGCCAGACATCTTCGAACCGCTGAATCATCTCGCCAGCATGGCACGCGGGATAGGGCCGCCAGCAATGCGACAAAGGCTCTCTCGTCGCATCGCAAGCGACGACTCGCCCACGCGTCGGAGGTGGTGACTATTCTCACGGCGTGGCCGTATCCGACCTTCCGCCCGTCGAGCGACTGAGGTCCGCCATCCTTTACTGCAATCAGATCCACACGAGGAAACCCGAGTACACCGTTGTGCGCGATGACCGCCGCGCGTTCGTGCACCTGATCGGGGTGCTTCTCCGAGTGAGACGATTTGCGCAGGCGTCCACGCTGCTCGACAAGAGAGGTTTCGGACCTGAGGCTCGCGTCCTCGTTCGGGCTGCGATCGAACATGCAGTGACCGCTCAATATGCGTACTTGGTCGTCGGCGGGCTCGACGAGTTCATCTCGTCGGTCGCAAGCGATCGGATCAGCCTGACCGAACTCATCGCGTCGCACAGCCGAAGTGAGGAACTGAGCACGCAGGCCGAGGCTTTCCGCGCAGAGCGTGACGCGGACCTGTCGTCCGGGAACTTCACGCGCGCACGGCTCCCGGGATTCACGGGCGAGAACAGCATCGTTGCGCTGCTCGACAACGCGGCATTCCTCGTTCAGACGTACCGGGTGCTCTCGCAGGATGCCCATGTGACGCACTCGGCGACCTACAACGCGCTCATGCAAGACGGCGACGAGATCGTTATCCAGCTCGATCCGCCGGACGACATCGCGCATCAGACGCTCTACGCACTGACGTCAGCATCCCTGCTAGCAGCCTGGGTCGTCGCGCACATCGAGCACGATGACCTGGCTCTACGGACGATACGGGCATGGGGTAACGAGCTGCATATGCCCTGGCGCCTCGACGGCCACCTATCGGCCGATCGCCGGCGGTTCCCGGACGAGACCGAATAGGTTGCCGTGAGCGCGCAGGCACATGTCGACTCGGTAGTCGTCGCCGCGGCGGAGCTTCCGGTCGCTGAGTGGACTGCCCTTCACGGTCGCTGGCGAGCAAGGTCGACCGAGATCCAGATGCCGTTTTGCGACTGCCCAGGGCGCCCGCGGCGGACGGATCGAGGCACACAGCACTTCGCGCATCTCCCTGGAGCTCAGGACCGCTGCGACTTCGCGGTCGCTGGCGAATCGGACGAGCACCTTTTCGTGAAGCGGGAGGTCGCTCGACTCGCCCAGTCGGTCGGTTGGACCGCCGAGCTCGAACGCATAGTTGAGTCCCGAGCCCGGGCCGACATACTGCTGACCCGGCCACCGCAGCACATCGCGGTCGAGGTACAGCGATCCGACCAGATAGATCCCGAGTACCTGCGACGCACCGAGCGCTACATGCGCGACGGTATTCGGGTGCTCTGGTTCTTGCGCGCTCGCGGCGCCTGGCGTCGCCTCGGCCCAGATCATCGAGGCATTCGTGTATCGCCTGGACGGTCGTCTCGTGACGGTCGTCGGCCTCGGCGCCAACGGTCGTGCGCAGCGGTCCCTCGAGGATGTGATACGAGCGGTGCTCTCGGGCGACGCAATCGATCAGCCGAAACGCGAGCAAGCTCCGGTATCGAGTTCAACGCCAGGGCCGGGCGCTGGGCGCTGGGAGGCGGCAGCTCGCGCCGCCATCGCTGCGGCGAAGGCCGGTGACGCAGCGACGTTCAGCCGCTGGTTTCACTCCTGATCGGCACCGCGCATGCCCTCCCGCGCTGAGTCCGTCCGCGAGGCCAGATCTGTTCGATGATTGGGAGGCGGTCACGACTACGGTTCTCCGGGTCGGGGCTTGCAGCCTTGAGAGGGTTGAGGCCGTGTCGATTTTTGGAACGTCGCCGAGGACGGATCCGTCGCCGTCGAAGTACACCGAGACCACTTACACGTTCCTGAGGCGCGCTGCCGGCCCCGTTTGGGATCAGGTCCGCGCGTTGATCGACGATTGGATGCTGAACTACCCGGCGCGAGACCGTGCCTCGATCGAAGGGCGACTTCGTTCTGGCAACGACGAGCACTTCATATCTGCCTTCTGGGAGCTCTACCTCCACGAGATGTACCGCCGGGCGGGATGGGCCATCGAAGTCGAGCCAGATGTGCCTGACGCGCGCACCGGGCCGGACTTCCTGGTCAGCCAGGACGGGATGGCCTACTACGTCGAGGCCCGTTGCACTTTTGAGCGGCAGGCATCGTCGGGAGCCGGAGCAAGGCTTCAAACCATCTACGACGCGGTCAACGAAATCGACAGCGGAGCATTTTTTCTGAGCGTGACCGCCGTGCGCATCGGAACGCAATCGCCTTCGACGCGACAGCTGCGCGTCGACCTCGAGTGCTGGCTTAGGGGACTGGATCCCGACGAGATCACGCTGTCTCTCTCAGACAACGATCCCAATCGTTTCGACTGGCAGGCTGATGACTGGCAGCTCGTCTTCCATCCAGTCGCCCGATCACCGGCGACGCGGGGTGAGCCAGCAGGGCGCCCTCTAGGGGTGTTCCTGCCCTCCGAAGCGTCTTTCATCGATGATGTGGGGTCCCTACGCGCCGCGCTTGAGGACTAAGGCAGGTCGATACGGCGAGTTGCCGCATCCCTTAGTGGTCGCGATAAACATCGGTAGCGGCTTCCACGATGAGTTCGACACGCAGCAGGCGCTCTTCGGCACCGTCGGCTGGCGCCTGAATCCGTCAGACCCGACCGCAGAAGCCATCCCCGTCCTGACGGGAGAAGGCTTCTGGGGGCGATCCGGGCTGCCGTCGCACCGCCACGTCTCAGGAGTACTCCTTGCGGAAGGTATGCACTGCGGCAGAGTTGCCAGGTATGCACCTGCCTTCTGGCCGCACCCGCGCCCTGACGTCGAAGTAAGCCCCCTAGGAACGTGGCGGCTGCCGCTCGCCGGCGACGAGTGGAGCTATGAGGACCCAGACGCGCCGCCCCACGAGCATTTCGACCTCCCCATGGGATGGCCGATTGGTAATCCGTTTCCTCGTACAGCCGCGGGCCGGCGCGATACGGGCGCGGCAGACTGACGCGTACCGCAGCCCCGTCGTTCCAGCCTCGAAAAGCTCACCTAAGTGGATCACTCGACCGGGGCCGATCGGACCCATTGGATCTGGGCAATCGGCCTCCAGATTCGAACAGACGTCTCGCCTTGCGGTCCCCTTGTCACAGCGATGTCACGAACGTGTGCGAAAGACACCGAACGTCGGCGGATGGTCCTGTCTCCTGACCAGCAATTTTCCGACACCGACGTACGTCGGCGGACCCTCTGTCGCGTCTGAAAATCGTGAGGTCACGGGATCGACGCCCGTCGGAGCCACCGCAAAGAACTCCTGATCAGATCTCTAATTTTAGACAGTCTCCGTTCGACGATGACGAGTTTCGATGTCACGAATCGGACCGCTTCTGTCACAAAGCTGGTCTGAGCGACGCGCTCAGGTATCGAGGTATTCACGCAACTCGACTATCACCTGCTCACGAGTGACGCCGGTCCGCAGCTTGGCGACGAACTCGACCAGATAGTCGATCGTGATGAGCGAGGCACCGAGCACATCCGACAAGTCGACCTTCACATTAAGATCACCACCGGGCTCGTCGTCGACTTCGACCGAGAATGCTTCGATGTCGGCCAGCCGCCGATACGCGAGGTCGGTCGCGGCAGCATCCCATGTTCTTGCGACGGAAACCGCGTCCAGAAGCACATGCGCCGCGAGCCGTCCCTTGTTTGGAAAGGAGTTCATGCCCGGACGCTAGTACGGGCCTCGGACACGGCAACGATCCATGGCGGCAATCGCGCGCAAGGATGAGCAGCGTCACCGCGAAGCCGTAGATTGCGTCGTAGAAGCTGATCCCGCGATCGAACTCGGCTGACGACCGCGCGAACACGCCGGGCCGCCCAGAGCTCATGCCTCTAGCCTGACATCATCGGGTCCCTGCCAGAAGCATGTGAGGCTTGAGCGGTGATCACCGACGCCGCACTGGAGTTCCTCGCCGAGTACCACCTCGCGACGCTGTCGACGCTCGGGCGCGACGGGCGCATCCACTCGGTGCCGGTCGGCATCACGTACCGCGACGGGGTGGTGCGGGTCATCGGCTCGCGCGGCTCGCAGAAGTTCCTCAACGTCACGCGCGAGGGTCGGGCGAGCGTCAACACCGTCGACGGCGGGCGCTGGATCAGCTTCGAGGGCCCGGCTCGGATCTCGGAGGATCCTGCCGACATCGCTCTCGCGGTCGAGCTCTACGCCGCTCGCTACCGGGCGCCGCAGCCGAATCCCGAGCGGGTCGTGCTCGAGATCACGGTGGAGCGGGTGCTCGGCTCGCCGCAGTTCCGCCTGTGAGCCGACGGCGCGCGATGATGGTCTGAATGCCCACCCAACGAATCGCGATCGTCGGCGGCGGGATCCTCGGGATCGCGCTCGCTCGCGAGCTGACGCTGCGCGGCCTCGCCGAAGTCACCGTCTTCGAGAAGGAAGAGCGGCTCGCCGCGCATCAGACCGGCCACAACTCGGGCGTCGTCCATGCCGGCCTCTACTACAAGCCCGGCTCGCTCAAGGCGCAGCTCTGCGCGATCGGTCGCGCGAAGATCCGTGACTTCTGCCTCGAGCGCGGCCTGCCGTATCGCGAGGTCGGCAAGCTCGTCGTCGCGGTCGACGAGTCCGAGCTCGAGCCGCTCGCCGAGATCGAGCGACGTTCGATCGAGAACGCGGTCCCCGACCTCGCCCGCATCGACGACGTCGGCAGGCTCCGCGAGATCGAGCCGCACGTCGCCGGCATCGCCGCCGTGCACTCTCCGCACACCGCGATCGTCGACTACTCGACCATCACCGAAGCGATGGCGCAGGACGTCCGGGCAGTCGGCGGGCGCATCCTGCTCGGCCAGGAGGTCACCGCCCTGGTCGAGGAGGTAGGGAAGGTACGCGTCATCACGCCGCATCTCGAGGAGGACTTCGATCGGGTGATCGCCTGCGCGGGCCTCCAGTCCGACATCGTCGCGCAGCTCGTCGGCGCCGACCGCGATCCGAAAATCCTCCCCTTCCGCGGTGAGTACTGGACGCTCTCCGCCGAGGCGAACGACCTGTGCCGCGGCATGATCTACCCGGTGCCCGACCCCAGGTTCCCGTTCCTCGGCGTCCACTTCACCCGCGGCGTCTACGACGACGTCCAC
>Ga0182738_1001654_pt1 | contig 27565 bp, 35 predicted proteins | sample eDN5th30CBELigMG_FD_128876 | JGI IMG/M metagenome (GOLD analysis project Ga0182738, IMG submission 128876) | Enriched Miracle-Growth compost microbial communities from Emeryville, California, USA - eDNA 5th pass 30_C BE-Lig MG (version 2)... ...
AGGAAATTTTTTGAAAAGAATTGCATTGAAGAAAAAAATATCAGTTCAAGTTAACAAAATCAAGGAGGAAAAGATTTTTTTGTCTTTTCTCTTGTTTCAGATGAAAAGGTTTTCTTTTTAATTTTCAAAAATTCTTGACAAAAAAAATTTGAAAAATTTCTAAAATATTCTTTTGAAGAAAAACTCCGAAAAAGATTTTTCTTAATTGATTTTAACACTCTTCTCAAAATTTTTCACAATCTTCTTCTATGAGATAATTCTTGTTATTTCTTTCATGATGAGGGGAAAAAGACTTTTATCACCTCAATAGCAAGCTTTTTCAAAAAAAGTTTTTTGTCAGATTTTTCAATTTGAATGTTTCAATCAATTCTCAAGAAAGTTTGAAAAACTTTATGGGTTGAGTTGAGATAAAAATAATTCCCTCAGAAAATTTTTTGAATAGTCTTTGGTTTGAATCTCAGAAATAAGACTCAAAAAAAAATCAGTAGAACATAAATGTTCATTTCTTCTTGACAAAAGATCAAGTATCTCCCCACAACGTTAAAATTTCAATGAAAAATATTTCCAGCTGCTGTTGAATTGAACTCAAGAAAGAAATAAAACAATTTTCGCTCAAATTTATTTTTAGCTGATTTTATGGTCGCCATCAAAATTCAAGACAGATTTTGAATTCTTCTTCTCTTCTTAGATGAAGAAAAAATTTCAGTCATTTTTCCAATTTCATCATTTAAACATTTTCATTTTTTATGAATCTCGTATTCAGTGAAAAGAAGAGAAGATAAAGATAACAGAAAAAAGAATCGACTCTCAAAAATGTTTTTCTGACTTGTACAAGTCAATTAATTATTTTAGCGTTGAACAGTGTTATTTATTTCTCAACAATATTTTTTGAATTTTAAATTTTCGATTTTAATCCTCTTTTATCTTTTCTCCCCTTTCCTTCTCCATCTCTTACATTTTCGACAGCAAGATTTTTTGAATGAATAAAAAATTAAAAGAATGTTTATTCCCATCTCAAAGCCATTGTATTTATCATTTTCCTTTGGAAATTCTCTCAAATTTCTCACTTTCTTACTCAAAAAAGAGCTTCGAAATATGATTAATCTTATCCTTTTCTCCTTCATTTTCCCTCTCTTGAGGATCTAAAATTCAACCCTCCCTCTAGTAATAAAAATTCCTCTAACTCCAATAGCTTTCAATTAATTTTTCCTACTCTCTTAGACTCATCCTATATTCATAAAAAAGAAAGTAAGTCTTCTTTTATGTCATATTTTCACTTATTTTTCTGTCTTTTATGTTGAAGACAGTTAAAGAAAGACCCTTTTTAAATTCTTTCCTTTGCTGATTTCAAAAAAAGCTAGTATATTTTCTGATTCGGATATACGCGGTAATTTTCAGCTATTAAATAAGGACGATTTCGCGCCTGAATGCTGAACCATTGAGACTAAAAATTTAATTAACTGTTCCAGATAAATTTGTAATTCTAAATCCCTTTTTAAATTTTTTACTTTAATTCTAGCCTCTTCCTTCGGGAATTTTCAACTTATCTTCTCTTTATCCTGATTGGTTAATCCACTTTTCTTTAATATTTTCAAATATCTCCTTTTAAAAAAAGTTCTTTCTTCTTCTATCAAGCCAATAACCAAATTTTTTCCTTTCTTTTGAAATCCAAAGCATGCATAAAACCCCTCATTTCTCTTTATTTAGCCAGAAAATCCTCTTGCCCATTAATTAACAGACACAAACGGTATCCTATCATGAAATAACCAGACGTTTTCAAGCTGAGAATTTTCCTCCACAAAATTAATTAATCTTCTCCTTCCTCCCGCGCCATACTTCTTATCTCAAAAATGAAACCCCGTCTCCCCCTTATTTTGATTAATTATTAGTCTAGTTCAATCGTATTGTGTATACTTTTATCAAAGCGTTTTTCGAAAAGCGAAAACTCTCGGAATGAAATTAAATTTTTGTTGAGGTTTTTTTGATTTTCAAATACAAAATTAAGTAAATTTTACTCGATTCCTTTTTTGTCCTCTTCTATCAAATATAACTTCATTATCTAACGTCTCTCCTTTCAGAATTTCCTCTTAATTCTCTCCTCAACAACCTCTCTACCAAGTCCTCTCACACTCATTTTTGTATTTTTCGAATTATTATTAAGCTTCAAAATTATGTAATTGTCTTATAAAACGCCTTTAATTTTTTTCTTTTCCGCCCTCGCCTTTCTTATCTCCTAGATAACACCCTTTCTCCTCAAAATTCCTTCCTCCATCTGTTCTCTTAAAGTCATCCCTATTTCCTCCCAATTCTAACCTCAAAACCACCAACCCCATCACTAACCGCCATTTCTACATTTAATTTTGCACATCTGCACATATCAATCAAAATTCCCGTATTAGTTGTTTTTGATTTAATTTTCTCGCTTAATATTTATTCTGATCCAAATTCACGTTCATGTCCAAATACCTCCTTTTCATTCTTCTTCTTTTATCAGTCTCTGTCTCTACCCGTACCTCCCTCTTCCTCTCTTTCCAAACTCCTAATCTCCTCGATTAGAATTCATTTATGTTCTCGAAAATAATACAAATTCCTCTCCGGATGGTTCCAGAGAGAACCCATACGCAACCATAGAAGACGCTATCAATAATTTTACAGCAAATGACACAGACATTGTCCTTCTTGGCGATTCTATTACCCTCACCGAACTCATTACTTTTCCTCAAGGCGTTGTTTGCACAATCAGGTAATCTTTCCTCGTAAATCTATTTCTCCTTACCCTAAAAAGACCAGATGTGATCCCAGAATCTCAGTATTTCCCCTTTAATCTTGCCCCTGGATCTGGCCTGATCACTTATCTGTCGAATTTCACCTTACAAAATCTGAACATTATTGAGCTTGATAAGAATCGAGACCCTCTCACAAATGCTTTTCAAATGACAAAAGGCACGATCACCTTCAATGTATTGACATTTTCATTCAACTTATTTACCCTCTCATTAGAGGACATATATTGCTGATATTTTATATGGAGCAAGTTCTTATATGTTGGTCTATGGAGGAGAAGACTTTGTGTTTCAAGCGGCTGTCATTATTTTAGACAGTCAGTTTGAGAATCTCAACAATGTCCAGATCTTTGTCCAACAAACTCAAGTCATTATACGGAATTCCAGCTTTGATAATATCGATATCAACATTGGTGGATTTATTACGCTTTATTCAAATTCTTTTGTTGATGCAAATCTCACTGTCACCGATGTAAATGTCACGTATTTTTATTCAAATTCCGTTCATTTTACCCTCTTCAAAATAGGAATTCAAAGTTTGATTATTCATACACAAATTTCTTCTCAGGCTTTATTCAATTGTCAAATTGCACTGTTAATTCATACTTCAATGGCCTTTATGTCAAAAATGTCACGTTAGTCAACAGTGTTCCTCTCATTTGGTTGGTCAGTCTTTATGAAAGTGTCAACAACCCCACTCATTTCACGATTCTTAATACAGTTGTTGAAGATGTGTTTGAAGTCCCAGACCCCCAAGTGACCATGCAAAACACTGGTATTGGCCTTATTTTCGACCTTTCAGGAACAACTACTTTGAACTTGACAAACTGGACTGCTAATAATCTTCAATTTGAATGTATTTTCAAATATTTGGCTTTGTTTTTACAACTATTTTAGATGATTCTATGGTGAGGTATAGTCCAGATAAAAGCAATTTTAATTATCTGTGGTATTTGCTGCCTGCAGTGACAATCTCCAATGTGAAAATTTCCAATAGTGCTGGCACAAATTTCCTCATTTTTGGTGTTGATTCTGGGCTTGTTGAAAATGTCGAACTGACCAATTTCTCTTGTATTTCTGTTGATGTTGCTTTCCCGATATTCTACTTTGAAAATGCAAACGCTGTCGCTACTAGAAACTTCTACGGAAAGGATGTTTATGGTGCTGTGCTAAAACTCAATGAAGTCTATGGCCAAAGTCTCGAAAACTTCACGTTTTACAACATCTCCACCAATCAAGAATTCGCTAAGGAGAATCAGAACATCGTCCAGCTTATTCGTGACTCCAGCATCCTTTCGACTGGGCTCAATCCTGCTTCAAATATGACCACTTATGTCTCCAATTTTAACGTCTTTGTAATTTCCTTTCTTTGTTGATTTTAATTATTTTATTCAAAGGGCTTCCAAGCAATCGATGCAACTTCTAATAGAACAGATTCTAATGATACCTATATGATCGTTGCTGTCACTGAACTTGGCGAGTAATAACAATATTTTATTGAGAATCTGAGCATAACCGCTCCCATAGGACAACATTTAAAGACTGTTATTGGTATAACGTCCAAATGGGAAGTTTCCTCAGTACCAGTATGAACATTCTCAACGTACATTTCTTCTAGTTTTTCAATTATAATTCCCATAGATCGATAATTTAACGGTTGATGCTGATCCAGGACTCGTCCCAACGACTCTTCCCTGGCATAGAGTTTTCCAAATGGTCAATATCAATATGCTCAAATTCACCAATTGCAGATTCAGCAATATTCAAAATGTCGTCATATTCAATTTCTTCAACATCCAGAGAAGTAGTCTTTATAGTTCGGTTGAGGTCATAGACATGGTCTTTGAGAATATCACGTTAGCAAACAACTATGCGAATTATTGGAGCAGTGACACGTTATATCTCAGCCATTTCTTGTTGAATTCTCCGCTGAAGCCTTATAAAGTCACCTTCAACAATTCTTATTTCAACCTCAATAAAATCTGTAAGCCTCTCTATTCTGATATATATCCTTCTAATCTTTTCCACAAAGCGAATGGAATCATCTCAACCCTAGAATCATATCAAGCAGAAGTAATAATCCAGAATTGCACATTTGAGGAGAATTTCGCCAAAATGGGTGGTGCGGCATTTGCAGCTCAAACAATGCAAGATAATCAAAATATCTTCACTCTGATTAACAACACTTTCCGAAACAATTATGCCGCTGGTAGTGGAGGAGTCTTCTCCTTTGTAAACACTTGGTATTCTGCTACTGCTTCAAATAACCTCTACATCAATAATAATGCCACGGCTAATGGGGGTGTTGGCTATGTCCTCTCTTCTAAATTGACCTTCTTTGAACGAAATGCTCTTTACCAAAACGGATATGCAGGAAAATTAGGAGGCAGTTGGTATCTTAGTACCAGCAATCAAGAAGATTCTTCAGGAAACATCCGGCCCATCAGTTTTGTCAATAGCACCTTCAAAAATTCCCGTGCTTTACAAAGTAATTCTCCTTTCTCATAACTCCTCTTATCATAAATAGGTGGCGGCGCAATTTATATTGCATTAGGAAATCTGAAGATTACCCAATGCGTTTTCCAAAATAACACAGCAGCAATAAGTGGAGGAGATTTCTTCATGGTCACATTCTCTTCGTTTACTGCAACCAACTCGAATTTCTCAAGAGGCTACGCTCCACAAGGCGCTTTCTTACATGCTGATTCATTATACGGAGAAATTGTTGCTATACAAAACTGCAGAATAGAGAATTACGGCTCAACCTCACCCACTCAGACCTTGATAGAACTCAACTCTGGCTGGCTTTATGTCTCAGATACAGTCTTCAACAACATCTCAATGCCCCTTATTCAACTCCAAGCCACCTCTGCTATATTCGAAAATGTCACCATTAACCAAGTCACATGCACCTCAAGCTCTTATTCTTTCTGTATTTTACAAGGAACTGCCATGTCTCTTGGCATTTCAGATACCACAATCACTGATGTCGTCTCAAATGCTGACCTGATTGTCTTGAATTCACCAGGATCTAATACCACAATTGATGGCATGGAGGTTAATGGAGTTACTACCACCTTAACAAGCACAAAAAACAATCTAAAACAGCTGTTTGCTTTAAGACTTTATTCTGCTCCACAAGTCGTTGTTGAAAACTCTGTCTTTGAAAGCTTTATTAATTTCTCCTCGATTATCGTTGAAAAAAGTGTCTTTCAACTCTCTGGGTCAAAATTCTCTAATCAGAATTCCCGGAGGCTCCTCTTTGGTCTAGACGCTGAATTAGAAACTAACCTTGGAGAGTCCACACAAAGTACGAATGAAAGTAGTAAAATATCTGCTCCCGCTGAAACCCCATCTGATGCTGAATTTTCTCAGTTTTTGATCTTCACTACAAGCAATGCGACGATAACAAAATCTTCCTTCTCTTATAATTCGGGAGCTCCTTTAGTGAATGGAGGAGCTATGAAAATATTAGGAGACAGTTCAACGACAGGAAATTACCAAATCCTCAATTCAACGTTTACTGGAAATCAAGGTTATCAAGGCGGTGCTATCAGTGTACAAGGTCCTTTTAATAGCCTCACTATCGAAAGCTCAAATTTCACGTCGAATGCTGCTGAGACTAGTGGCGGTAGCATATATTTTGCCAATTCAAGTAATTTGAAATTTCCATGTTAAAATAATGTTTTAAAAAGGTGTGAGATTGGTTCCAAAGATAGCTTATTCGATTTTCACAGACAATCAAGCAGAAAGTGGAGGCGCAATTTTTGTCGGCAATCAACCTTTATATATCCAATCTTCAACCTTTGACTCAAACTCTGCAAGAGATGGTGGCGCGATCGCTTCATTCTCTGAAAGTATCTCCCTCATATTCTTGTTTATTAAATATCAATTCTGAAGGTTCACAAATTGTGACGTTAAGTCAAAGTTTATTTGAAGACAATACAGCTTATGTTGGAGCAGCTTTGAGAGCATTGGGAACGACCAATTTTGATACTGCGACCAGTACCTTTAAGGACAATACAGCTGAAATCGGAGGAGTCCTGGCTACAAATCCCACACAACTCAGGCTTGTCATCTATGAAGTTGATGAATATTTTTTATTCCTTGAAACTATTGATGCTGCTTATATGCTCACCCATTCTGGAACTGTAAAATTTCTCAGCATTTTCCTCACTAAAAATCCTTAGAAAATAATTTATGATTCAAAAGATCCAGATTCATATGCAATCATCTACCAAAAAACAGGAAGAAACCCCAATTTTATCTTCCAATTCACCTTCCTTGACCAACTTGGTGAAAATCTCCCTATCATCGAAGAAGCGTAAATTTAGCTTGAGTTTTTATATTCATTTCTTCATTAGGAGCATTCAAATTTCCATCAAGAATTACATTGTGCCAAGAGGTAGTGTCACTCCAGGTATTCTTGGTCAAAGTGTTTACCAATTTAACGACAGTAACTTTCTTGAATTTTCTATTTCTCAACTCTTCTTTTCCATAGCAACTGGATATCTTTTCAATACATTTTCTATCAGAGGTAATGAAACCTCAGTTATTACTCTTTCTGCTCAAGGCTCATTTGACAACACTTTTATTGACCAAGTACTTTATATATTTCCCTCTCTTTTCTCACACTCACATACTAGGTTGAACTATTGACCCCTCTTGATTGGAAAATCACGATTGGACCATGTTCTATTGGTGAATATTATGATGATGTCAATCTCCTGTAATCGTCTTAAAATCCTCTTTTCCTGACCCTACTAGTTGTACACCATGTTCAAGTGGAACGTACAGTTTAGGAGACCCATATCAAACAAATGCATGTAATGAATGTCCTGACGATATGACATGCTTGGGTGGTGACATCTACTTCCCTGTTGAAGGATATTGGAGAATCTCGGAAACTTCTGATAACGTCGTTCAATGCTTCAATAATGAAGCTTGTTTGTACTTTATTAATCTCTTGACTTGATATTTATTGCCTCAAAGGGGAGGACAACAGGATTCAGGAAGAGATGTGAGCTTGACAGGCTTTTGTGGAGCAGGATATCATGGAATTGCATGTGGAAATTGCGATCCAGGATATGCTAAATTTGGAAGTAAACATGTTTCCTCTTCAAAAATCTCATTTATTTTCCCTCTAGCGAGTCAAAAATGTGTGAATTGTTCAAAGAACGCAGGCTATTACATTAGATTTATTCTTTATCTCGCCATACAAATCATCATTATTATCTTTGCTACCAAGTAATTTTTAGCTTCAACTTCTCCTCTAACCACCCCCAAGAGTGTATCTTGATAAATCAAACCCAAATCATGAAGATTTAAAGTCCGCTCTTATCAAAGCTGCTTTGATCAAAATTATTGTTGATTTTATTCAAGTCCTTAATCTGACCTCTGAATTCGATTTTCATTGGCCTAGTGAAGTAATCCTTTCTCTTTGCTTTCACACCTAAATCTCTTCACTCGCCCTAGATCAATGATTTTCTTGAAGCAATAACTAAAATCACTCCGACCAATAAAGACGCTTTATCTGTGGACTGTTTTATTGCGTTAGCAAAAGGAGACAACTATGATGTCTTCTTCATTAAATTGCTTCTCATGACCCTCCAGCCAGTCCTCTTTATCATAGTGGCCACACTCATCTGGATGCTCGTCTTTAGGATTCAGAAAAAACCCATCATGAATAACCCAGCACTTCGAGCTAGACTCATCATGACAAGTCTTGTCATTGTCTACGTCCTTCAGCCTGGTATCATTAAATCTACCTTCCAACTCTTCAAGTACTTCTTTATTGAAATATTTTCTTGAGATAATTCTCCATAAAGTTGTGCAAATTATGGTCCGACGGATGATCCAGTATATTACTTGGTAGAAGATACCAATGTTCAGTGTTGGGAGCCTAAACATGTCACTTGGACTCTTGCGCTTGGCATTCCCTCTCTCATTATCTGTAATTATTCTCATCTGAAAATCAAACCTAATATCACTCCTTAGGGCTGATTATCCCAAGCGCTTATCTTTTATATATTGTCATCAGAAGAAGATTTACCAAAAATCCAGAAGCATTTGCCAAAAAATACAATGTCGTCTTTGACACTTACCGTGAAAAGCACTTTTACTGGGAAATAGTCATTTTGCTTCGCAAAGTCCTCATCATCATCTTCACCGTCTTCTTAACTTACACTTATCTTCAAGTAATTGATTGAATTTTCACCCCTTATTCAACCCCCTCCATAGGCGTATTTGAGTTTTATTACGTTGATTGTGGCATATATAGTTCAACTTTTCTCCAAGCCTTTCATCTATTCATCTCTCAACAGTGCAGAAAAACTCAGTATTTTCGCTACAGGTTTCATCCTCTACACTGCCTTATTCTTTGTTCGAAGTACTTTTTTCAGCATCTTCCAATCCATCTAACTCTTCCAAAAAGCTGATGGCAATGATTCTCTTGTACCTTTATTCCTTGTTTTTGATGTCATCATTGGTGTTATTTTCTTGCTCTATTGCCTTATTGTCGCCACTCGTGCTCTCAAAGGACGCGTTGCCCGCATCAAACAACGCTGGAAGAAGTTTATTGGAATTGATGGCACATCCAAACCAGGCTTTGTTGGCAAAACAATCAGAAAACTTCTTCCTGAAAAGCCAAATAATGGTGAAGATCTTATTGTTGTCCACAAAGAAAAACAACCTCTTGATTCAGAATGTGATGATCTTCATAAAGAAACTGAGGTTGCTACTCGTCCAAGCGTCAAACATCCTTCTATGGTTGAACTTCTCGATCCTAGAACAAACAGAATTCGACCAATGAGATCCTGTAGCGCTGAATATCCTGAAGAATCTCATTATGATCCACGCCTTCGTTCAATGAAGAGTATTGATGGCGAAATGAGGATCTTCTCAGTTCGCGCCACAGAAACAGATCTTTTAAATTCTTTCAGGGGTGATTCTCGACGTGGAAGCCTTCGTGTTCAGCCAATATTGCCAAGTCAAATATTGGATTTTGATGATGAGAATAAAGGGCACTACAGAGCTGGGAGTATGCCAGATATAGGCTTGGATATTGTCCTTGAAGAAGCTCCGACAGCGACTTTGAATAAGGACATGTTGAAAGATGATAGATTTAAAGATTTGGATAAAGTGGAAATTCAACAGAATATCGAAGAAGAGGACGAAAGGGTCCAAAGAGAAGAGCCAGACTTTGCAGGAGATAATGTGTTTGGAGAGAATCCTCATGCTAAACTCAAGATAGAGATGTTAAAGGATGATAGATTTAAGGATATTGATAAGCTAGAAATTCATAATGAAGCTGCTGCGCAAATGACAACAACAGCGGGGTTATCAAGTCCTGTTATGGAAAGTGAAGAAGGAAAGGTTAGAGATCAGGCAGAATTTAGGCTAGATAATCAAGGATTTGAAGAGAATCCAACAAGATTATTAAGGAAAGAGATGTTGAAAGATGAGAGATTTAAAGATTTGGATAAAGTGGAGATCCAATTTGAGGATGAAGGAGATCAGGATGTGGTGAGAAAGATTACGATGTTTACTGAAGAAGATGAAATGGTTCCTTTGTCAGCATTGAAAGATGAAGATTTTAGAAATTCTTTTGATACAAACTCTCTTGACGTTGAAATTCAAAAAGAAGAAGAAGCAGCAGCGAGTGCTAATAATGTGAAAAACGAAGCAGCAGCAGCCTTAGATAGAAGTCATGAAGTGCTGTCTTTATCGGCGATAGACCCGATTCAATCTTACATATATGATGACGAAGGGGAGGAAATGAATAGAGAAGGAGAGATTCCATTGAATGAAGTCAGTAATACAAGAAATGAGTCAAGTGAAAGTCCGGATATTATGACGTTGTCTGGGGTATTTGGAAAGCATGAAAGACATGAACCTCATTCAGCTGCTTAGAAGTGTAATATGTAATTTAGAGGATTTTATAGTGTTCAATTATTTGTTGAAGAAAATTTCAAATTTTAGAAAGTATTATATTACTCATAGAGTGAGTCTATTTTGTATGTTAATAGAATTCGTCAAGATATATACTGAATATTTATTTACTCGTATTTTTCAAGGTTAGATAATTTTGAACTTTTTGTTAAAAACAAAATTAGAAAATTACTTGATGATTTTTAAAATATGAAAAACTCTCCTTCAGTGGCAACATGATGAGAATATTATTTGAAAAACTCTACTTGTTTTTAATTTCGCAGAAAACTTGAAAATCACACTTTTTTCCCTTTGAACTCCCTCACCCTCAACTTTCAAAATAAATACCTTTGAACTAGGCGTTTCAAGAAATCAAAAATTTTTATATGACTTTAGATTGGCAAGCAGGGTTGATCAAATTTTAGAATTCAAAAAAAATTTTGTGAATTTTTTTGGTTGAAAATTTGGTTGATTTGAAAAAAGTTTGACAAAATTTTTTTGCTTGAAAAAAATCTTCTTCTCACAAGGATTTTCAAATTTTGAAGAAGTTTATTCTCCTTTGTAAAAATTTTGTCAAACTTTTTTCAAATCAGACCTTGAAAATTTTCTTCTTCAAAAAGCTGTTCAAAGCAATCGAGAAATATCAACTCTTCCCAAGGTTTCATTGCTTAAAAAAAAATAATAAAACTCTCAATTTTTTAAATGAAATCTCAAGGAAAAAAATTTCTCATTGAATTCAAGGAGAGAATGATCGTCAAAAAAAAACTCAGTTATTTTTGAAAATAATTTCTCAGAATTTTTTCTTACAACAAACTGGAGAATCACCAAAAAGAATGTCATCTGGCGCCTCTCCCAATCTTCTCAATTTTTCTAAATTTAATTTGACTCTATTAAAGAATTCAATCTGCTATAAATCTCCTCTTTTTATGAAATTGCCAACCGCCCTTTTCCCGTTAACCTTCAAAAATAATTTTAGCCTTATTTATTTCAATCCAAATATTTATTCTTATCGAACCTTGTACCCCTCAATTAATCATGCTCTCATTAATCCCTTTCTTCCTTTTTCCTATCCTCTCCTTTTCATCCCGTATCTCCTTTTCCAACCCCTTTTCCTTTACAAATCTCTCCTTAGAAATTATCTACGTCAACGAACTGAATCCTCTCAACATTTCCAATAATGATGGATCTCAACAAAATCCTTTTTCTACCATTGATCAAGCCATCTCCAGTCTCCAACCAGGTGACTCAGAAATCATCCTTCTTGGCTCCTCTATCACTTTAAACTCTGCGGTCACCTTCCCTTCAGACGTTATCTGCACAATAAGGCAATAAAATTTCATTGATTATCATATTGATTTCACATAGACCTGAGACAGTTCCTGAATCTGGATACTTCCCTTTTAAGCTACAAATCGGATCAAATCTTACGATTTATCAATCGAATGTCACCTTTGAGAGTCTCCAGATCATTGAATTAGACCAGCAAAGAGATTTTGCGACAAGTGTATTTACCGTCATCAATGGTCTTCTCTGCTTAAACGTACCAAAATTCATTCATTCTTCTCATATTTTCTTTTAGAAATCAATGATATCGAATATTCTTTACCCAGATACCGGATATATACTTATATTTGCTGGAGAAGAAGATAGTTCGACAACTGAAGTAGCCTTGATAGATTCCATCTTCGAAAACCTTAACAGTCTCCAAATCTTCGTCCAACACACAAAAATCACCATAAAAGATTGCACATTTTCTAATATCCACATGAGAACTGGAGCTTTCGTCACTATCTTCTACAATACAGGCTCCAACCTCGCCCTTGACGTCATCTCCAGCTCCATCTCGTAGCATTTTCTTTGAGAAAACCCTTATCCATTTTTTAAGGGATTCTAGTTTTGGGTATACGGGAACAAATCTCCTATCAGGCTTTATAAGGCTCTCAAGCTGTGTTATCAATGTTTATTTCCAAGATTTTGCTGTCAAAAATATTACAATGACAAATAGCATTCCCTTGGTGCGGATAGTTAATGATGTTGAAGATCCACAATCTCCCACCTCCATCCAAATCTTTAATCTAACTGTCGATACAGCGGTTGAAGTAAAGGATATGCAAGCTTCTGGCTCACAAAGTACTGGTGTTGGACTGTTGTTTGATATTACAGGAACAAGTAAACTGGTTTTGGATAATTTATCCCTCAAGAAAGTTCGCTTCAAATGTAATTGAATTTTTGAAATAAATACCTTTTCACACTTTTTAGATGATTCTGTGTTGAGATATTCACCAGATACGACCTATTTTCTTTATCCAAAGACGCTATCCAGCTCAGCTTCTTTGTCAAATATTCAAATTTCAGATAGCTCGAATACTAATTTTCTTATCTTCAAAACACATTACTCAACTCTAAAAAACGTCACTATCAGCAATTCTTATTGTTATTGTATCACATCTGAGACGCAATTTCCTTTGTTCTACTTCGAAATTGCCAACAATGTCACTGCACAAAATATCGCTGGGAGTAATCTCTACGGCCCTTTACTCAAAATGAACTGCGTTTTAAATCAACTGGTCCAAGATTTCTTCCTTTCTGAGATCACAACCTCTCAACGCTTTGATAAATCCAACCAAAATGTCATTCAACTTGTTCGAGATGATTGTGTAGATTCAGCTGGATTGGATACTGTCTATGGTGCTTTCACTCAAATCACCAATTTCAACGTCAATGTAAAATTTCTTTGTTGAATTTTTATCCACAATATTATCACAGGGTTTTTCTTCTGTTACTGCAAAGAATAACAAAACAGAATCTAATGATACTTACATGATTGTTACCACCCTTGAATCTGGCAGGTACCCTCATTTCTTTCATCGGTATCCTAATCCACTAGAGTCATCATACAAAATTCAAGATGGTATAATATTTTTATGGGAAGCTTTTTGAGCACAGCGATTGACACAATGACAATAAATAACCTCACAGTCGACTCAGATCCATATCTTTCACCTCGAAACCTCCCCTGGCGTAGAGTCTTTCAGATTGTCAATGTGAATACTCTTGAAATTACCAATTCAAAATTCCTTAATAACCAAAATATTGTTCTCTTTAATTTTTTCAATATTGATCGAAGTGCTATTTACAGTTCTGGGAAACTCATCAATCTCATTTTCAACAATATCACCCTCACCAATAACTTCGCTAATTATACAAGCACTGATACGCTATATCTCAGCCACTTCCTCCTGAATTCCCCTCTGAAACCTTTCCAAGTCTCCTTTAATAATTCTTATTTCCAGGGAAATAAAATATGTAAGTTACCTTTGGGGCAATCTTCTTCTAATATTTTCCAAAGCAAATGGATTGATTTCAACGCTAGAATCATATCAAGTTGCTGTGACAATTCAAAACTGTGTTTTTGAAGGTAATTATGCTGGAAGTGGTGGAGCAGCTTTTGAAGCACAAACAATGCAAGATAATCCAAATACTCTGACCCTCATCAATAATACTTTCAAAAACAATTTGGCTTCAAATAATGGTGGAGTCTTTTCTTTTGTCAATACTTGGTTTTCTATTGATGCTTCTGAGAATAAATATTTGAATAACAGTGCATCTGGTTCTGGTGGCGTTGGATATTTAATTTCTACAAAACTTATCTTCCAAGAAAATAATGCTCATTATCAAGGTATTTCTCTTGATTTTCAAGGAGACTCTTATTCTATTTACTTAGATAATTCTGCAGGAAAGCTCGGTGGCGCTTGGTATCTCAGTGAAAATAACCAACACATCTCAGGTTCCAGAAGAAAACCAATCTTATTCGATAATTCTGTATTTAGAAATTCTCAAGCCTCACAAAGTAATTTGTTTCGCTTATGTCAAACTTGATAAATCTTTTAGGTGGAGGAGCAATATCAATAGCACTAGGTGATCTGGAACTCCAAAACTGTCAATTTAACGTATTTTAAAATTTATTTTCTTCACCTTTACCTCTTCATTAGAATAATAAGGCGGCAATCTCAGGAGGGGATATTTATCTTTTGACATTCTCTTCACTCGCAGTCAATAATTCAAATTTCACACAAAGTTTTGCTCCAATGGGATCTGTGTTCTATGCTGACTCACTATCCGGCGAAACTATCACTATTGAGAAAAGCCTCTTTTACAACTTTGGGGCAAATTCTCTGGCAACCTCCTTGGTTTCTCTCAATTCAGGCTGGCTAGACATTTCCAGTGCAGCATTTTTGGATATCAGTATTCCGTTATTTAGCCTTGAGGCGACCTCAGCAAAGCTTATTGATATTGTTGCTAGCAATATAAATTGTAATTCTTCAAGCCCATTTTGTATCCTCCAAGGAATCTCAATGTCAGTTGAGTTTGATAATATAAGAATGACAAATATCGCTTCAAATAGTGATTTGATTGTCTTGAATTCTCCTTTACCAAATACTACAATAAACAATATCCAAGTTAAAGGAGTGACCTGCAACAACAATGTGAAAAATAATCAAAAGCAGCTCTTTGCTTTGAGGATCAGCTCTGGAAAAAATGTTACTATTACAGATTCTTATTTTTACTCCTTTATAAATTTCTCGTCAATTATCGCTGATAAAAGTGCACTTCTGCTGATGAACTCCAACTTCTCCAATAAACCAACTGAAAGGCAGCTTTTTGCGCCTGCATCAGAGTTTGAAGTTGACCTTGCGACAAAAGAATACTCTGCTGAGACATCTGGTTTTTCATCAAGTTTGGCTCAATTTCTTGTCTTTTCTGCAAGCAATGTTTCGATCATCCAGAGTTATTTCTCTTACAATTCAGGAGTTCCTCAAATTAATGGAGGAGTAAGGAGTGAGTTTCACTGCTCTGATAATTATTCCTAGGCAATGAGAATATTAGGAAATGTATCGACACAGGGGAACTATGAAATTATCAATTCCACATTTGAAGCAAATCAAGGCCTTCAAGGTGGTGCCATCAGTACTGAAGGACGATTTAATAGCCTGAATATTGAGAGCACAAGTTTTATATCAAACCTAGCAAATATAAGTGGTGGCAGCATCTATTTCTCAGATGAATGTAATGAATCAATTGTTTCCAGAAAGAAAGGATGATTTATTTGTTAGGTGTAAGGCTTGTTCCAAAAATAGACAGTTCTGTTTTCAAGCAAAATCAAGCTCAAACTGGCGGTGCAATTTTTGTTGGCAATCAAGCTTTATATATTCAATCCTCCACCTTTACTTCGAATTCTGCTCGAGATGGTGGTGCTATCGCTTCATTCTCAGAAAGTATATTTATCGTCTATTCATTTCAATCTAACTTTTCAAGGCTCTGAGATTATAACAATCAGTGACAGCTTATTTCAAAAGAATATTGCAAAGGTTGGGGCAGCTCTACGAGCTTTTGGGACAACCAATTTTGATTCGACTACAAGTCAATTTGTGGGTAATGTAGCTGAAATCGGAGGGACGTTGGCGACAAATCCGACTCAGCTTCGTCTTATCATCTACAAAGTCGAAGATTACTTTTTATTCCTTGATGATCTTGACCCCTCTTATCTGCTTTCTCATCCAGGAACTGTAATTCTGACTGAAATCCTCTTATGAAATAATTCGTTAGGAAATTGTGTATGACTCGAAAGATGTGACTTATTCTGGTGACACTCTCTTACAAAGCTCAGGCAGAAACCCGAATTATCTGTATAAAATCACTTTTCTTGATCAGCTTGGTGAAGACCTTCCCATTATCGAACAAGCGTAATAAATTAGCTTCACCCTCGAAAATGATCTCCTTGTTTAGCATGGTTCAAATTTCAATAAAAAATTATCTTGTGACAAGAGGAAGCATTACTCCAAGTCTCCTTGGAAGAACTTCCTATCAATTCAATTCCAGTAATTTTTATGTGAGATTTTATTATTTAACCTTCAATTTCATAGCAAATGGGTTTCTGTTTAATTCATTTTCAATCAGAGGAAATCAATCTTCAGCCATCACTCTCTCTTTCCAAGGAATCTTTAACAACACTTATATCAATCAAGTTCTCCTTCTTGTCTTCCAAAATATCCTAACAAGGAGAAATAGCTTGAGAAATTAACTTCATTAGAATTAAAAGTGAACATTACATCATGCTCGCCCGGAGAATATTATGATGAATTCAACCTCTTGTAAATCTTTAAAAATCAATCTCAGAGCCCCCTAATAATCTCAATAGATGTACACCATGTCCAGTGGGTACATATTGTGCGGAAGATCCATGTACAGTCCAGGGCTGTAAAGGCTGCCCAGATTCAATGACTTGTCTTGGAGGAAGGATTTATTTCCCTGTAAAGGGTTATTGGAGGATGACTGAAACATCTGATAATATTATTCCTTGCTTCAATAATGAAGCCTGCTTGTAAAAAATGAATGAAAATACAAAGTTTTTATTTGAATAGGGGAGGGCAGAAAGATGGAGGAAAGAATATTAGCTTGACTGGATTTTGTGGCAAAGGATACCATGGGATTGCATGTGCGAATTGTGATTCAGGCTATGCTAAGTTTGGAAGTAAAATATTATGATGATTCTTTTTTAAAAAATGACCTTTGCGAAGCGAGTCAAAAATGTACCAATTGTTCGAAAAATGCTGGATATTATATTCGATTCCTATCTTATCTCGTCATCCAAATCTTAATCATCATTTTTGCTACAAAGTACTTCCTTTGTTATTGATAATAAAATATATAACAATCACCTTAGAGTTTTCCTTGGGAAGTTATCTCCAAATAAGCAAGACAAGCAACTGAGGATAATTCAAGCTGCACTTATTAAAATTGTGATTGATTTCGTTCAAGTTCTCAATCTCACTTCTGAATTCAATTTTAGATGGCCTAATGAAGTAACCCCCTTTAGATTCTTCTCGTATTTAATCCCTCTAGGTTGGTGATTTTCTAGAAGCAATCACAAAAGTCACTCCAACTAACAAAGATGCCCTTTCTGTTGACTGTTTCATTTCTTTAAGTAACAATTTATTTGACCTTTATTTCAACCCAAAAAGTTAAAGGAGATAATCATGATGTCTTATTTATCAAACTGCTTCTTCTTGTACTTCAGCCGATTTTCTTCATCGGAGTGGCGACTACCGTTTGGATGGTCATATTTAGAGTTAGAAGAGAGCAAATTCTCAATAATTCTCAACTCAGGTTTCGATTGCTTGTCACAAGTATCATTATCATTTATATCCTTCAACCTGGCATCATTAAATCTACTTTCCAACTATTCAAGTATTTATTTTTATTGGCTTTCCACATCAACTCTCTCACTAATAGTTGCTCAAATTTTGGTTCAGAATCTGATCCACAATATTACTTGGGAGATGATACCAATATTAAATGTTGGGAACCGAAACACGTCACTTGGATTCTTGCTCTTGGCATTCCCTCCCTTATTATCTGTAATCAATTATCCCTTTTTAATTTCCTCTCATCATTCTAGGGTTAATCATCCCAGCCGTGTTACTGTTATATGTCATCATTCGAAGAAGATTCACAAAATCATCATATTTTACGGACAAATATCGATTCATTTTTGACCAATACCGTGATAATGCATTCTATTGGTATCACGCTTATAAGAATTATCCTCTCAATCTAATTCAGGGAACTCCTTATACTACTTCGTAAGGTTGGCATCATTGTTTTTGCCTCATTCCTTACTCTCACTTATCTCCAAGTAAATTTTTCTATTTGGACATCTTATTTACTAACCCGCCCCAAAAGGCATATTTGAGTTTCTTGACGATTATTGTTGCATTTGCTTTGCAAACTTATATGAAGCCTTTTCAAATTCCATCATTAAACAGCACTGAAAAATTCAGTCTTTTCACCTCAGGATTTGTCTTATATACTGGCCTCTTCTTTGTTCGAAGTACTTCCATCTTATTTTCTCATCTAACTCTCCCCCTTCACAGCTGAAAGAATGGAATCGCTTGTTCCGTTACTTCTTGCTCTTGACACAATCGTTGGAGTCTTCTTCCTCTTATATTGCCTCTACGTCTCCAGAATCGCTCTCCAAGGACGTCTTGCTCGCCTCAAACAAAAATTCATGAAAATTATTCTTCGAACCAAGCCTGCTCCGAAGCAATATGATAAAGCCAAAAAGACTCATCTCGTCCTTGATAAACCTTTAGACTCCGAAGCAGACACTTTTAACCGAGAAATCGATTCACATGACCGGCTCAATATGAAATCTCCTTCTCTAGTCCATCTTCTTGACAAAAACTTCCCAATCGGAAAAATTGGACCTCGGCGATCAGGAAGCGGGGAATATCATGAAGAATCTTCTTCAAATTCTGAGCCATACCTCCGAACTCTAAAAAGTCTTGATAATGACGTGAGATTATTCTCAGTCCGAGGCACAGAATCAGATCTCCTGCAGTCTGGTCGAGCAGATTCTTCAATCCACAGACGTGGAAGCTACAGACACTCAATCTTCAGTAGCCAGATTTTGGATCTTGATGATGAGAAAGTCCATAATAGAATCGGTAGTTTGCATGATGTACATGATATTGCTGCAAAAGGTGGGCTTGGATTGGATATTGTAGTTGAAGAGCCGCCCACAGCGACGCTAAGGAAGGAAATGCTATTGGATGAGAGATTTAAAGATGTTGATAGATTGAAAATAGATCATATAAGGTCTGAAGGAGCGAGCCCTATAATTAATTTTGCACAGCAATTTTATCATAGTGAAGGGAAAAGACCGTATAAGAGAGGAAACGAGGAGGTTGCGGTTTCAAGATTTGATGATGATTTGGGGTTGTTTGAAGAGGAAAAACAGGGTTTTAAGATGTTGAGAAAGGAGATGTTGAAAGATGAGAGGTTTAAGAATTTAGATAGAGTGAAGATACATTTTGAAGAAGAGGAAGAAGATATTGCGACAGAACAGAAAGAACCGGAGGAGGAGGGAAATGAAGAGATTATTTCGTTGTCTGCGTTACAAGAGAGGTCTTTTGAAAACACTCTGGATGAAAAAGTTCAGGAGGATCAACAAGAAGATGTGCTGTCATTAGGTGATGTTGATCCAGAAGGGTTAATACAAGATGATAATGAGGCTAAAATTAAGATTAATGATATGTAGAATAATTCATATAATTTACAATGTTTCTTTTTACTCATAGATTTTCCTGCTTCTACTGTTATGAGATTTGACTTTATTTATTTCTTTATGCAAACTTGAGAAAATTATAATAAAAATTTTTCAATTGTCATCTCAAAATATTTTAAAGCAGTGATTTTCCCAAGTCTAAAAGTCCACTTAAGTTTACGTATACGTCTTCAGCTCTATCTTTATGAGCAAGTACCTTGGTACGTCAAATCTGATTGGCACAGGATTCGTGCTGAAAGCCATTGGTTTAACCCTAATCAGTTGGATGCCATTGCGCACGGTTGAATCCCTCAGTGAAAGATGGGATGCAGCAGAAGCTAGAAAGCTGATGATGCGAGCCCCCATTTTACAGATGCAGGGAGAGGAAGAGGCCAGGCTGCAGCGCTATGTCATTGTACAATTGCACTAGCCTCAAATCAAACTTTACTGAACAGTTTTGCTGACGCTGCTAATTCACTTATCGACGAAAAACTTAATCTTGGAGCAAGTATATTTTCTCGAGAATGATCTCCAGTAAAGCCTCAATCATGAATTTTAAGAGAAAAATTGTTTTCTCAATCATTTTTCTTTTGAAAATCTTTGAATCTCCAAAAATCTCTTTCAAAAAAGCTTTCTTCAAGTTTTTAGAAACTTCTTCGAATAATGCCTAAAAGTGACCAAACTTTCATGATCAGGACGACCCAAAAAATAGTGTCATTTTTTTAAAAAGAAAAATGAAAAAAAGTTTTTTGAAAAGATTTTGGAAATTTTTTTATGCAGAAATTTTTTTCAACATGAATGAGTTCAGAAAATCTCTTTTCAGTGAAAATGATAATCTGATGAAGGATTTCTAAAAAATTCAAATTCTATATTTGGAAAAGAGATTTGCTCTCTGGGGAAAAAAGTTTTTGAAAATTTTCATGATGTTTTTCGTAAGTACGTAAGTAAGTAGAAAAGTAAATAAATAGATAAATTAAAATTAGCAGTAAAAATCCTGTACATATATGAAACTGAATTAGTTAGTATTCCTGAAGCTATAATACATCTCATAAACAAGAAACTTAATTTATATCTTTCACAAAAATAACGAATTCAAATCATTCTCTTCTTCTTCTTCTTCTTCTCATTCTTCTTCAGTTCCATGCCTTCTTCATTTATTCTGATGTTCAAACCAACCTCTCATTCAGAGGGACTCAACTCATCTTGAGATTTTTCTTTGTCAATCAAAGAAGATAAAGAAAAAATCATTTGAGAAAGTTCTTTCTCCTCAACTTCTTTTTCTCTCTCACCCTCTTCTTCTTCATCATCATCCGATTCTCTTCCATAAACATCCGACAATGACAACGCTTTATTTACTCCACTATTTTGTATCTCGCTTGGTGACAAATCTTTATTATATTCATCTCTCTTATTCGTTCTATTCAATTCATCTCCTTTCTCAATCACCTCTCCTACAACTTCCTCCAATGAATCAATAAATGCCTGATCTTTTAACGCAGATAACGGTATCACCTCATCATTTTCTAAATGATCTGGCCCTAGTGAATATGTCTTATCTGCAGCACCTTCTTCATCCTCATCAAATTGTATCTTTACTCTATCCAAATCTTTAAATCGATCATCTCTTAACATCGATATTTTCAATGCATTTGTTGGTGTTTCTTCGACTACCACATGCAAACCAATATCTTTTCTACTTCCTCCACCAGCCCCCAAATCCTGCAAGCTTCCCACTCCAATCGTCTTATCTTCAGCCAAGTCCAAAATCTGACTTGGCAATGTTCTTTCACTAATTTTCGTACTTCGTCTTCTGCCCATCGATCTTCCTCTATATGAATTCAATAAATCCATCTCCGTGCCTCTTAATGACGGGATCCTGAGGATATTCTCATCATCGCAACTTCCTTTCAAGCCTCTTATTAGCCTAAACTGAGGGTCCATATTTGATGTTGATTCTTCTTGGAAGTCTGCGCTACTTGATCTATGTAAACGAGCTCTTCCTGCTCGAACATCTTTATCAAGGATTTCAGCGAGTGATGAAGGTTGTCTGATAAAGAATGGACCTTTTCCAGAGTCAAGAGGAGTTTCTGAACCTGCAGTCTTGAGATTTGTTTCGGTATCTGTACGTTCTTCACGGCGGGTAATAAGAGTCTCTCTGGAGAATAATCTGGAAGCAAGAAGTTTCTTAAGGATTCTGCGGAGAAAGGCAAATTTGCGGGAATCTTCACTGAAAGTGTAGTTTTCAAGTTTGAGGCGAAGGATGGTGAGTTTATGCTTGACAAATTCTTTGCAAAGATAGATGCAGTAAATAAGGAAAATACTACCGAAAAATGTGTCCAAAGAGAGCAAAAATGGAACCAATGATTCTGTTCTCTCATCTAGAGAAATTAGTTTTTGAGAAAAGACTATAAATTACGTCGAATGAAGAAAAGGCTGGTATATAGTAGGAAGCCTGAAGAAAATAGACTCATTTTTTCTGCATTGTTTAGCTGAGTTCTCACAAAAGGATCCACTTTGAATTGTAATCCGTACATGACAAGTATCATCACAAAACTCAAATATGCCTGTGAAAAATTGAATGAGTGATTCATTTTCAACGAAGAAAAATACCTGAAGATAAGTGAAAGTTAAAAAGACTGCAAAGACAATGATCAGAATCTTTCTTGCTAAAATCAATACTTCCCTATCAGAAATGTTAGATAACAACAACTCAGATAATCTCCATACCAATAGAAAGCTTTGTTGTGATATCTTTCAAAGATGAAGCTGTAATGTTGAACAAATTGCTTTGATCGAGTAAATTTTCTTCTGATGACCAAATATATCAACAAAACACTTGGTATTATCACCCAAATAATGAGTGCAGGAATTCCAAGAGCAAGAGTCCAAGAGACATGTTGAGGTTCCCAGCATTTTATATCAGTATCTTCAACCAAATAATACTGACTATCACCTGTAGGGCCAAAATCTTGACAATTGAAGAGCTGAAGGGTTGCTTTAGCAATTCCAGGTTGAAGGATATAAACAATCACCAAAGTTGTTATAAAAATCTTCTTTTTCATCTCAGGGTTATTAAACACTCTTTCTCCTCTTCTTCTGAATACAATGATCCAAACAATTGCCCCTGCTATTATGTAGAATATTGGCTGCACCACCATAAAGAGGAGCTTTATAAAGAAGATATTGTCTTGACTTGTGCTAACTATAATGAAATTATGAGAGAGTTTATTGAAGAAAGTCCTACTGAGAGCGATAAAGCAGTCAATAGATAAGGCATCTTTGTTTGTTGGAGTAACTTTTGTTACAGCTTCCAAGAAAGCTCCAATCTCATTTGGCCAATTAAAATTGAAGTCTAGGATAAGACTGATCACTTGGACATAATCAATGATAATCTTCACGAGACTTGTCTTGATAATATTCGATTTGTTATTATCCTTGCTCGATTCTGAGACACTCTTCAAAAACACTCTATTCCATTGTTTAATTTCATAAAATTTCCTTCGATTACATTGTAGTTATGGCGATAATTCCTGCTTGAATCAAAAAGAAAGCCACAAACTTGATATAATATCCTGCATTCGTCGAACAATTCATGCATTTTTGACTCGCTATAATTTTATTAATCAACATTGATAGAACTTCAATTCCAATGTACTTCCGAATTTAGCATATCCATTACTACAACTTGCACAAGCGACTCCTTTATATCCTTCAGCGCAAAACCCTGTCAAACTGACATTTCTTCCATTATCTTTCCTCCCTCCCCTATTCAAGAGTTAACAAACAAATCTTCTCTCAATATCCCCTTACAAGCATGCTTCATTGTTATAGCATTGAACAATATTATCAGAAGTTGCTGATATCCTCCAAAAGCCTTTATTTGGGAAATAAATTCGGCCTCCCAAACAACTCATATTATCTGGACAATCATTGCATGTCTTTGCTGTATATGGGTCTTCTAAACTATATGTCCCTGATCCACACGGTATACACAAAAGATTCTCAGCATCATAAATCTCTCCAATACTGCAATTTCCCAAGGTCACTTTCCATTCAAGCGTTGGTAAAGATTCCATCTTTTCAATTATTAGACTCATAATATTAACCTCAGTAAGTACTTGATTAGCAAAGGTATTGTTGAAAATTCCCTCAGCTGATAATGTGACAGTCGTATTATTTGATCCTCTCACAGAGAATGAATCAAAAATATAACCCGTAGCTAATCACAATTAAACTTCCAAAATAAAAAACAACTTACTTGTATTAAAATTATAGACCTTTGTGCCCAAGAGTCCAGGGGTGATTCCTCCTCTTGGGACAATAAAATTCTTGATGTCAATGCTGACTGTGGCTTGTTCAATGATTGGTAGATTTTCTCCGAGATTATCCAAGAACGTAAACAAAAAGACGAAACTTGGAGTTTTCCCTGGCCTTTGAATCAATGGATCATATTCTGAAGCAAAATTTGAGTCGTATATCACTTCTGTTTCAGCATGTTCCAAGATATATTCAGCTGTGACATTATCCACAAACAAGAAATATTCTGGGACTTCATAGACTGTCAAGTGTATCTGTGTTGGATTTGTTGCCAGATATCCACCAATCTCAGCCTCATTATTTGAAAAAGTGCATCCAAGCACATTAAAATTCATTGTCCCAAGTGGCCTTAACGCTGATCCGACCTTCGCTATATTCTCATAAAATATAGATTTTTGGAGAGTGATTATCTCCGATGCTTTTCAAAAATTTTAATAAAGCTCCTAGAAAAAATCTCTTACTTTCACCCCAAGAGGCAATTGCTCCACCATCTCGAGCAATATTCGAGCTAAAACCGCTTGATTCAATATAAACTTGTTGGTTTCCAACGAAAATAGCTCCTCCTCGAAGTCCTTCATTCTCTTGAAAAATACTTGAACTTATCGTTGGCATCACTTTCACACTCGAGTTGGCGAAATATATAGCTCCACCACCTTGTACAGCAACGTTTTCAGTGAATTGTGTATTATCAATTGTAAAGGATTTTACTTTGCCTTCAACACTAATAGCTCCGCCTTGATATCCTTGATTTCCTTCAAAGTTGCTTCCTGAAATTGAGTATTCTCCAGAACTTCCAAGTATTCTTATCGCCTAAAATAGTTACTTTATTGGAATCTCACAAGTCCTTACTCCTCCATTTACAAGACTAGGTTGTCCATTATAAAGAAACGAACTGTTGGTAAGCGTTGTATTGGTTGAAGTCAAAACTAAAAATTGACAGGTGGCCGAACTTAAAGTTGAAGAAATATCATCAAGTTCAGAAACCATTTCAATTTCGTCGGCAATTTCATACACGCCCAAAGTCCTTGAAGCAGCTTTTTCCTGATGTTGTTGATAGTTTAAAAAGTTGCTATTGTTAACCAGAAGATTGCTCTTTGAGATTTGAACTCCAGAGAAATTCTTCAAGTTCTGAAAGACAGAATCGAAGATGGTGAAATTATTAGCAGAACTCACACTTATCGCAAAGAGAGAAGATTGGCTACTACTACTTGAGCTCACGATAGTGTTAAGGTTTGACAATGTGAAGTTCTGGAAAAGATTAATTCCGCCAGGAGAGTTGAGGACAATAAGATTTTTATTGGAGTTGACATTTCTAATCTGAGAAGAGGTGATATTTAAAGTCATTGTTGCGCCTTGGACGATACAAAAAGTTTCTGAATTATTGCAAGTGATCTTGTGAATGGTGCTGTTTGTTATTTCTGTCATTGTGGCATCAGCTCTGAATAAAGGCGCAGAAATGTTAGTAAAGGTGGAGTTTAGCACCTTTAAAATTCCTGAAAAGACCTGAACAACATTTTGGATTGTTTGATTAAAAGCGATGTTGGAAACTTGGCTATCTTGAATAATCACACCTTTTCCATCAAGAGAATCGGCGTATAAGAAGGATCCTTGTGGGGCAAAGCTCTCTTTAAATGTCGTATTCGTAATATTCATTGTTGAAAACGTCAGTAAATAAATATCTCCTCCTGATGTCCCTGCTCTACTTTTCTATTTTGAAGGTTACTTTGGAGAGCAAAGAAATATGGCTTACATAAAACCGACAATCTTGAACGATTAAACTGCTCAAGGCAACGTATAATGCTCCTCCACCTGTTCATTATTAAGATGAATTCAATGATTCGATTACTTTGAGCAGCAGAAGACCTTGAAAAGGTGGTATCAATAAACTGAATCGGCTGAGTACTTCCCCATTGATAACTTGTACTAAAATACCATGCTCCTCCTAGTTTCCCAGCATAATTACTTTCGTAGAGAGACTGATATTCCCAATAGGATAATTTAGCAGAAAAGACATAGCCGACACCTCCATTACCCAAAGCAGAGTTATTTGTATAAGTATTGTTCACGCCATAGACACTGTACCAGCTGTTTGAGAACGCAAAAACTCCTCCATTATTTGAGCTCCAGTTGTTCTTAAACTTATTGTTGAGCAATGTCAAAGTGTTCAGCGAATCTTGCATTGTTTGTGCAGAAAAAGCAGATCCACTCAAAATAGCATAATTATTCTCAAAGACATTTCCTTCCAAAGTAAAATTGATTTGATACGATTCCAATGCTGAAATCAGTCCGCTTGCTATGATGAGAGTTATTAGATTAAAACCCAATAAATATCCACTTACAGACTTTATTATCACGGAATTCGCAGTTTTCAAAGACGACTTCTATGCTCTTTAAAGGCGAATTTATCACAAAGAGACTCATGTATATTGTGTCCAAACTTGTATAATTCGCAGAGTTATTCAGCGTCACAATGTTTCGGAAAGTCAATTGAGGCTGTTTGACTGAGTTATACAAAACACTTCGATCAATATTGAACAATGTAAACAGCACCACATTTTGATTGTTCAAGAAAGTTATATCGCTGAGAACCAGTTCGTTTACATTAACAAACTGGAAGATCCGGTGCCAGGGGAGATTCGCTTTGGGGATTGAAGGGTCTGCTTCAACTGTGATATTGGTCGCCTAGAAAATTTGAGGTTTAAAATTGATCGAAAAAAAGGCAAAATAGCAAGTTTATCTTAGGAGGCAAAAATTAAAAAATTAATTTTACCTGAAACACATTCATGCTTGTACTCAAGAAAAATCCCATTTCTATATTACTCCATCTTGAGTCTCTGATCTCCACACCTCCAATTTCCGCTAGTACGACCAACATATATGTGTTATTGGATTCAATTGAATTATTCCTTCCATTAGTCGCCCAGAAATGCTATTCATTTTATTTCAAGGGAGATCATTCTTAATTACATCAACATTGAAATTCGAGATAGAAGTGGTCATATCGACACTGTAATCCAGTCCACCATCATCTAAAGAAGAAGATTCACGAGAAAGGAAGACAATATCCTGATTTTTTATCGCCAGATCTTGAGAAACAGAAATATTGATAAGGGTCAAATTATCCAAGGTTTGAATTAAGGCTTGTGTTGCTCTTATAATTGGGCCTGAGACATTCTGAGCATAGAAATCTGAGATTGAAAGTCTATTGAGAGTCTGGAACATGAAATATGGGAACAAAAGGTTTGTATCGTTAACGTAATTATTTTGGAGGAAGACATCCTGCACCACAGCTTCATTCAAAGAAAGAATCACAAAATTCGCATTGCTGCTATTTTCTATTGAGATTTTGTCAAAGATTGCCAAACGATTCAATTGGCCACTGTCATATGTTGCTGTATCTGGGGAATATCTCAACATCGAATCATCTATG
>Ga0182738_1001657_pt1 | contig 27482 bp, 28 predicted proteins | sample eDN5th30CBELigMG_FD_128876 | JGI IMG/M metagenome (GOLD analysis project Ga0182738, IMG submission 128876) | Enriched Miracle-Growth compost microbial communities from Emeryville, California, USA - eDNA 5th pass 30_C BE-Lig MG (version 2)... ...
ACAAAAGAGCAAAATAAAAAATACCTTGATATAATCCCCGCAGCTTCTTTCTTCAGTCAAGGCTTGCTGCCTTCTCCAAGAAGGGTCTCCGTAATTTCTTTCTTCAGTTAAAGCTTGCTGCAGAATCTGATAGTATTCTGGCGGAGGTTGGGTTATCAGCGCGACGTCAGTATTAAATGCAAGGCCCGCTACCAGATCGCCAGGTCCCATTTGGCTAATAAATCTATTGACACTGTTACAAACCTTGTTCCATCTTGAAGTCATCGAGCCGCTCATGTCCAAATTAAATAGAACGACATAGTGTTGTTCTTCAACAGACATGATGGCAACCTCTTCTTGCTCAACGCGAATTGCATAGTGATCCCCGAATTGTGCACCTCTGGCTTGTGTGCGATGAACTAACCCTATCTTTAGAGTGAGCTGATTAAAAATCTGCTCAATATTAGCATCAGAAACGTTTGCAAATTCTGCATTTTCACCTCCACTTTGAACAAGTGTCTTGATTTCGCTTGCTCCTCCACTCGCAAGGTCTATCCCGATAAACCAGGTTTTGAGCGCTTGGACAGGGATCACTTGTGATATCCTTCTCATTAATTCACAAGTTTGACTCACTGACTCTTTCGACGAAGTATCTTCTCCATCTGTTAAGACGACATGAACAAAATTCCAAACATGGGCAATCTCACACTTTGCGAGAATTTCATAAAGTTGAAGCATCATGCTTGTCCCTTGTATAACAGAATCTCTCAGTGCAGTGCCTCCATTAGGTTGGATTCGTCGCATTTTGGAAATCAAAGTGCTGTTTGCAGCTGATTCAAAGCCTAATCCCTTCAGAGCCATCAGACCAACAGTTGGTCCCAGCAATGATTCTTGACTCATCTATAAAATATGCAATAAAGTAAAAATAGTTTATAATGTTTAAATGTGACGGCTTTAAATATTCAAAAACTCACAAAGGGTAGACGGGAGTTTTTGAATCATTTATCCTTCGGACTTTAAGAGTGCTGAAATTTCGAGCTTGAGGCTGAATTCTAAGAGCTTTTCCTGGGGCTAACAGGATTCTGAGAGTTTTGAAAAAAGATTTACATTTTCTTCCATCATTTTATTGAGTTGATACAGTTTAATCAAAATTATCCACCCGTCTCTTATTTTTTTCAAGAAAACATAATGATCACAATCTCACTTGACTTTTTATCAAAAAGTCTCAAAGTGATCTCAAAACTTTTATTTCATAAGTATCTCCGTAGGAGAAATAGAAGCTCATTAGGAGAGGATTTATCATTCAATGCGGGGGGATTTTAATTTCTCGAAGCAATTAAATCAATGTTTTAAAACAGACTTTTATCTGTATAAGACAAAAATTGGTAATTAAACTCATTATTTTTCTTTGAAACAAAAAAATAAATTTCACAAAATTCCCTCTCAAAATTTTGGAAGATGTCATCATCTCAAAAAAAGAGGTTTTATTGTTTATTTTAATAGGCTGAGTGAAAATTGACAGACTATTGAATCCTTTTTTCAAAGTGGAGGAGAGAGCTTTTGGATTAAGTGAGCGGAGCATTCACAATTTTCTGATAAATTATTAAATTTAGATCCTTATAAATTGGTATCCTCACGAAATATATATCTTCCTCAATGGGGTGAATATGTATTTATTTAAATTGTATCGAGATATGAATGAACAAGGAATTGAGGAGGATATCTTTCGCCTCGAATATCAGCATTTACAATAAGTTCTCTAATTTCTCTTGCCTCTTCACCACTGAGAGTCACATCGAGAGCTTTAAGGTTGTGCTCAATGTGCTTGAATTGGCGACTTCCAAAAAGAGGAATTACATTATCTCCTTGGTGAAGCAGCCAAGCCAAAGCGAGTTGTCCTGAAGTGCGTCCTTTCTTTTGAGCAATCTTAGATATCAGATCAACAACCTCTAAATTTTTGCTAAAATTCTCTTCTGAAAATCGAGGCAGCATCAATCTGAAATCACCTTGGGGAATGTCATTTCTTGACTTGATTTCACCAGTAAACATACCTCGACCTAGTGCACCAAATGCAACGATAGCAACGCCGAGTTCATCGCATGCTTCTTTGAGTCCTATCTCTTCTCGCTCAATATCAAGGCTGAAAATTGAGTATTCAAGTTGACAGGCAGCAATTGGGTAAACTTTATGTGCTCTACGGAGAGTCTTGGCAGAGCATTCACTTAATCCGAGGTGCTTCACCCTTCCCTCTTTAACAAGTTCGGCCATAGCCTCGACAGTTTCTTCAATGCGAGTATTTTTGTCAACTCTATGTTGGTAGTACAAATCAACGTAGTCAGTTTGAAGCCTTTTGAGACTCGCTTCAAATGCTTGTCTTACATATTCTTTGTCTCCTCTAATACGATGTTGGCCTGTTTGAGGATCAACAAAGTTGGCAAATTTTGTCGCCAGGAAGATTTCTTTTCTTCGGCCAGTTTGTTTGAACCATTTCCCAATCAATTCTTCATTTGTAAAAGGCCCATAAAAGTCACTGGTATCCCAGAAGGTCAGACCAGCATCGGCTGCCTGAGTAAGGACTTCCAAATTCTTTTTTTCTGCCACTTCAGGATCATCGGTTTGAGCATAGTTAAAGCTCATACCCATCAAGCCAAATCCAAGAGCTGGAACGGTCTCATTGCCCAACTTACGCTGAGGTAACTTATATATCTTATTCGAGTTTGAGTTCATCTTTACAAATTTATAAAATTTAGTTTTATTCTGACCTTGAAATAGTATCAAGATATTTCTAGGCAAATACGATTATTAAATGTCAAGCCGGAATAATTCATTGTAAATTCACCCCAGTATTAAAAACTGTGAGATTGAATTTTTCTTCGCAGGAGAAAATCAGGCAAAACCTCAAAAATCATTATAAGCAGGCGAGTTTTGTCAAGAAAAGAATGGTGACTTTTCTGTCTCTACTGTCATGTGAAAAGTCAATGAGACACTTTCGTAATCAAGACCTTCATCCCTTCCAATCTAATTTTTCTTCTTGCTCTCTTGAAGAGATGATCTAACGAAACACAGTCACGAAGACATAATCACTTCAATTCCTTTCCTTCAAATTTTCCTTAAAAACTTTTTTGTCTTTATTTAGAAAATTAAAGTTTTAAAGGATAATAAAGGCAAAATCAAATGTTCAGAGCTGCATTTATAATTAAATATCTCGTGAGAAAAAAATTTCTAAGCCGCATACTATTTCTGAAGAAATATTTCTTCCAATTTTTATGAGTTCCATCATAAAGGAGCATTTTTCAGAGAAATTCACTTTGACTCTCGAGAAAAACTCAAGTCAGGATCTTATCATCCTGATGACTCTCAAAATCCTTTTCAGTCCTTAGGAATCTTCAATGACCAGGGATTTTCCTAAGGTTTTTAGACTTTTAGCTAGAATTTCATTTTTAAAAAGATTTTTTTTCTTTTAGACAAAACTTCATTTTCGCAAAAATTTTTTTCTTTGTGCATTCCTACCTTTCAAAAATAGTCAAGTAATTTAAATCAAGAGCTTATTATTCTAAATTATGGAGACCAGATGAAAATTATAACCATTAGCACTCAAATAATTATGTAGATAACCTGAATAAAATTCATTTTCAAGCTAAATGTGCTTGTTTCAAACTTTAAAAAAGAGAAAGGACAACTTTGATTTAGAAAAAATTCTTCAAAAAAATTTTTTTATGTTTTTTTTTGGAAAAAAGGCCTTTCAGAAATTTGGTCTCAAAATATGAAAAATTTTAGTGAGAATTTCGTCAAAATTTGAGCTTTGGACAATATTTAGCTGGACTCAACGGACATTTAGATTTAGAAAAATCACTATCAATGAGCAAACTTCTAAATTTTTTTCCCCCTCAAAATCGAGGAAAATTTCTCGAGTTGAGAGTTTTTCGTTCAAAAAAAGGAAGCACGAGTCCAATCAAGGTCAAAATGTTTTGAGGAGAATTTTGAGAACATACATACAGGAAATAATTTTTCTCAAAGAAATTTATGATGATAACTGTCAAAACGGAATTAAATTAATAAAGAAAAAAATTTATCAGTGATAAACAAAAATTCAATGTGCAGAAAAAAATTCCCATTATAAATACACCTCGCTTTTTATTCTTTGACTGCAATATCAATTGCAGAGAGATTTGGTGTTTCAAAAAGGTCAATTTTATCGAGCTTCCAATTTTTATTGTAGAACCATCTTTGATGTCCAAAATTCTTGTTATTCATCTTGAGGCGAGTAATATGCTTGTCAAATCGAGCCAAGTTATCCTGTCGTTCTGGTCTTATTGGTGGAGGAGTTGATCTAAATTTTTTAAACATTCAGAATTTTTTTTTTTAATTACACATATCTCACTGGAGCACCATTATTTTTACGAGAAAACGTCTTATTTTGTTCCAACACAGAAACTTCGATATCAGCATTTCTTTTATTATCAATTAAAACATCATGCTTCAAAAATGCATCTGAGTCTAATTTAATATCTTTTTCTCTGAGTTGGGAGAGCTTCTTGGTAAGATGTTTGATTTTATTGCCACTATTATAGAAACTGGTATTTGCGTCAGAGGTTTTGTACCCGCTTACATTTCTCATTCTAACGACATTAGGCTTTGGGATCAGGATGAAATTTACAAATGGAATGAGGAATTAGGCCTTCTTTGAGGGAGGACAGAGTGACTTCTTTTTGATTCGAGGTTATCAGGGAGATCCTTTGCATCTTGAAACACGACATGATTTTTATTGTCCATGCTTGCAATTGTCTTTTTTAACTGAGCAATAGAAGATTTTTTATTCGCTTTGTCTGCTGCCTCAATTTCTCTAAAGATTTTATCATGCTCCGAGTCTTCTTGTTGAATTTTGGAAAGAATCTCTCCTTCCTCGAACTTAGATTTGCTTTTTGAAGAAACGTGCATTGAGGTGTTACCTCTTTCTTTGATATCTAAGTATTTTGAGTGAGAAAGATTCAAAAAGAAAATTTACTCTGAAGTAATCTTGAATGCTCATTGTTGCTTTGGAAAGATATATTATTTCTTGAGTGAACTGTTGTTATCATCAGCGGCCTACTCTCAAACCTTGAATGGCCAATCACCTCTTTCCTATGGACTTTATAGTAATCTGTTGTAGTTTTGTTCTGTTGTGCGAAATTTTGTAAATAGCCTATCATGAGTTATTTCCCAAATTTTCAAGTTGCTTTACCATTCTTTCGATGAAAAGCCTTATTCTCTTTTACGCATTCATAAAATTTGTCCTGGTGGAAGTTATTCTCTCCAACAATCATATCTGGTCTCTGAATTGTTCTGTTTTGATCAAGGATACAGCTGAGAAGAGGTTAAAGAGACTTCTCATTATCTGTACTTACTCATAAATTTCATGGGGCTTGACTGGCTTCATTTCAAACTTATGGGGCACCACTTGGTCAATGTTGTTGGTATAAATGAATTGGAAAGGCCATTCCTTTATCAATTCTTTCGTCAGAACCTTTTGTGGAGCTTCTTGCTTAACTGCAGGGTCATTGACTAAAATTGATCTCATATTTGATTTTGCAACCAGTGAATTCTTGGTTTGAAATTCTGCTGGTGCATCTGCTGAGACTCCGTTCTTTTGAGTAGGAAAACATTTTCTTGAAACCTCTCTACTTCTAACTTCTCTCGAAGCATCAATTTTTTGTCTATCTCTTGCAGTGCTCAGATAACGAGGGAAGTCCAAACTCTCATCATTTGCTCTTCTTTTCTCGTTCATATGACAATTCAGAGGACTTATTTTTATCAAATATTTTTACAATAACACAAGATTAAATAAAGAATAACCTCCTGAAAGCATTGCGAGATTAGCTTTTCTATAATCATTAAAAAGTTTAATCAAATAAAACGTTTCTTTATTCGCATTCAAAGTTTTAATTTTCTTCAATAGCTGATTCTATCACTCCCTCTTTTTTTATTCTTTTCAAAAGTGGCACTTGCTTGATTAAATAAAATATCAAACAAAGGAGAGACTACGAAATTTTGTCTTCCCTCTCAGAAAGCATCGAAAGAATTTGCAGAAAATTCTCTTTGATTGAAAAAAAAAATTGAAAAAGCTTCTGAGGTTTCCGGCTCAAATTCATAAAATCTTGGGAAAGATGGAAATAAGAGAAAATTTAAAATATTTTTTTTGGAAGTAAATTGTTCAAAATACTTTAAAAAAAAAAAAATTCTGACAGAATTTCATCTTGATTTTTCAAATATTCTCCAAGGTAAAATGTTTGACGCCGCAGATTGGCCTTACTCCTTAAAGACAGTTCGCTGACTCTGAAAACCGACCCATCCACTTAAATAATGAACTTTCCTGAGTTCTAGGTCAAAAGATTGTCAACATAATTTTCTATTTATAAAAAAATTTATTAAGTTTGAAATCTGACCCAAAATCTTTCTTATGACGAAAATTTACATCTTATTCCTCTTATCCCATCAATATCATAATTTCTATAAATTCAAAGTGACCAGCTCACAATTGCAAACTTTTTACCTTCCTCTGAAAATGAAAAGATCGATGAACAATTTCCTTAGAAAATTCTGTTCTTTATTTTTCTTTCTTTGACCTTACAAAATTTTGTTTAGAATTCCTTTGGTTGACATCTACAATTCACATTTACAATTTGTATGTTCATGTATTCACTTGAAGGTAAAAAATGGTATTTTCTAGAATTTAATTCAAAAGAAAAATAGAGAGATTTCCAAGGAATTATTTGTGGATAAAAATGTTTGTGGAATATTTGTTAGACTACTTAAAGTCGCTCAGACTTTAATTTTTAATATATAGTAATTCTGTGATCATCAGCAATATTGGATTGGCACAGAAATATCTGGAAGAAAGTCAATGATAAACACTAAAAGACCAGCTGTCTCGAAAGAGAAAACCAGCAAACATGAAGAAAGAGCAAAGAAACTCAAGGTTGCTCAAGACAAATTCAAAAAAGTTCAACAAGATGACTTGAATAATGTGGAAGAACCCACTCAAGTTGTCAACGAAATGCACATTCGAAAGAATAAAAAAGAAAAGAAGGTCGTTGAACCAGTTGAGGAAGTTGAGGAAGCTGAAGGCGAACAGAATGAGGAAGAACAAGAAGAAAACCAAAAAGGTACAAGCATCCCACCTATCTTATTTTTAATTACGAATAGCCCCTCAAGATGCTCAATTTGAAGTTTTGAAAGCTGAGGATAAAGAAAAAACTGACGGTATTCATTATTTACTCTTCTTTTCTCATCTCCAAAAGGTTTCTTCTCCGCAAAGAAATTCGAAGAACTCCCAGTCAATGATACCATCAAGATGGCTATAAAGAATATGAAATACGAAACCATGACTCACATTCAAAGCAGAACTATTCCCCACTTGTTGAAGGGTAGAGATGTTTTGGGTGCAGCCAAAACAGGCTCAGGAAAAACCTTGGCCTTTTTAATTCCAGCCATTGAACTTTTACTCAAGGCCAACTTCACTCAAAAGAACGGCACAGGAATAATTGTTATCACACCTACCAGAGAACTCGCCCAACAAATTTTCGACGTTGCTAAAGATCTTATGTACTATACCAACAAAACTGTTGGACTTGTAAATAAACATTACTTTTTTCCAGCTTCTAAGAATTTACTCTAGATTATCGGAGGTGCTAATCGTAAGATGGAAGCTCTTAAATTGATTAAGGGTGTGAATGTTGTTATAGCTACTCCAGGAAGATTGCTTGATCATCTTCAAACTACCAATGGGTTCCTCTACAAAAACTTGATGTCCTTGATTATCGATGAAGCTGATGCCATCTTGAAAATTGGTTTCGAACAAGATATGAACGAAATCCTCAAAATCTTGCCAAAGGAAAGACAAACTGTTCTCTTCTCTGCCACTCAAACTAAAAAAGTTGAAGACCTTGCTCGTTTGTCTCTTAAATCCCCTATCTACATCGGTAAAATATCTTGGTTCAATTGTTTCTCAAAGCATAATTTTAGGTGTTGATGAAAATGCCAATGCTCCTACAGTTTCTGGATTAGAACAAGGTTATGTTGTCTGTGAACCAGATAAAAGATTCTTATTGCTTTTCACTTTCCTCAAGAAGAATGCAGGAAAGAAATTGATGGTTTTCTTCAGCAGTTGTAATTCAGTCAAGGTAACAAAACTCCCCCTGTTTACAAATTCTCAAAACAAATTAGTTCCATGCTGATCTCTTGAACTTCGTTGATCTTCCATGCTGGTCAATTCACGGAAGACAAAAGCAGCAAAAGAGAACAACCACATACTACGAATTCTGCGAAGCCAAGGTAAACCTCCATAGCATTCATCTCATAACGAGAATAGAGCGGAATCTTATTATGTACAGATGTCGCTGCTAGAGGTCTTGATATCCCACAAGTTGATTGGATTGTTCAATATGATCCTCCCGATGATACTAGAGAATATCTTCACAGAGTCGGAAGAACTTGCAGAGGTGCCACTGGTAGAGGTAAAGCCCTCGTCTTCCTTCTTCCTTCCGAAATGAGTTATCTCAAACATTTGCGTGCTGCCAATATCTCTTTGCACGAATACGAATTCCCTGAAGAAAAGCTCGCCAATATCCAACCCCAGTTTGATAAGTTGATTGAGAAAAATTATTATCTCAACGTTGCTGCTAAAGATGGTTTCCGTTCTTATCTCCAGGTATTTCAAACTTCGCTTCAAAAATCTAAATTTTTTAAGGCCTATGCTTCTCATCAATTGAAGGACGTTTTTGATGTCAGTCAAATCGATTTGCAAAAAGCTGGAAGATCTTTCGGATTCCAAGTTCCTCCCAAAGTCACCTTAAGTAATAAATTTTGTTTTCAAAATTCTCAACTTTTTGTTAGACGTTAAAGTCAGTGGAAAAACTGTCAGACAAAATAAAATGAAGTTTTTGGAAAAAAATAACAAAAGTTTAAGATACAAGGAAAATAATTCAAATCTTTTGAAACAAAAGGATGGAAGACAATTTTCTAGATAATCGTTATCACAGATATGTTTGTTTAGTATTTTTTAAATGAAAAAGTGTAAATCAAGAAAAACCTTGGATATGATATTTATTTGTTGTTGTTGTATTTAGTTATAGAAAATCATCTTTAACAAACATGAAAAAAACCTCTCTCCAGATTTTTGAAAAAATCAATAATAATTTAATCAAACCTCCAAAACTGAAATCCAACCCAAACTTACTTTTGGCTCAATTCGAAAAAAAAAACATATTCCTTGGTAAACTTCTGAGATATCGCGAAATCGTCTTGAGCTTGGAAACATTTTCGGCACATTTGATAGCACTCAACACCCAATTCTCTTTCTCTTCTTTCATATATTCTTCTCTCATTCAAAAACACCGTAATTATTCAGAACAGCAGAATAATCTGTTTCTTAGATCTTAAACTTTCTGACCAAAACAAGATATTGCAAAAAAAAATATTTCATCCGAAAAACGCAATTTGTATGCAGTCTTAAAATTTATACGAAAGATTCTCCTGGAAAAGGCAATTTTTTCTATAAATTCCAAACCATCCTTAAACTTCAAGAAAGTCTTCTTGATCGAACAATGTCTGAGGTTCTCAAAATCCAAGAATTCCACAGTTAACATCTCTCTATCATGGGGGCTTTAAAGGTTGTTCTTTCCTGTGAGCGTTTCTGAATTATGAGATAGAGGGTTACAATAATAATTTGTACTTTTGAGAGCAGATGAATTATAAGAGGAAAATTTAGGGTTATAATTTATCAACTAATTTTTATTTCGAAAGTCCAAAGAGCAGGATTTCAAACTTTTTTCAAGAAAAGATATTTGATGAATTTTTTAAACAGATGGAAATATGCTATGGGATTAGTTCCTAAAATCCCCAAGAGTAATCTTTTCAAGATCTTTGACCAATGAATTAGTCGAATTTGAGGAACAACATTGTCTCTTATCTGCCAAAAAACCTACTGCAACCATTACTTTAGAGAATAAAATCAACATCAGCCACAATGCTGCCCTTATGCGCTTCAGTAAATTTCTCTCCATTTATCATGCTAAGAAAACAAGATTTTAGAAATGATAATCTGATCCTTGGAACCAATATTGGCCAATACGTGAAACTTCAGTATGACTATTGGACGCAATTTGTATAATTAATTCTCGATTTTAGTGCTAATGTCAAAAATGAACTCACTAAACAAGAAGAAAAATTGACACGCGCATTTGTCCCAATTTCTGGAATTGATGAAATGGGAATTGTCGATTTCCTTGTGCGATTCTATAAAGCTGACGATAAAACAAAGTTCAAAGGAGGCGCTTTCACAAGCATTCTTGAAAATTTAAAGGTATCATCAATTCTTGTCCTATAAATATTGAGAGTTTTAGCCAAACGAAACTCTTGAAGTTTCAGGACCTTTCACGACCTATATTTATCATGGAATGGGCGCTTTTGATCTCAATATTAACAATCAGATCAAGAGTGTCTTAGGAATCAGATATTTGGGTTTGATCGCATCAGGCAATGGAATCACAGGATTCTTCCAGTTATTGGAAGCCATAGCAAGAAGCAGAGTTGATCATACCAATATCTCTTTATTATACACCAATAAAAAATTAGTAAACTTCTTTCAATTTGTCTTTATGCTGATTTTGTCAAAAGGGAGACGCTTTGCTTGTTGAAGAATTAGTCAGCTTCCATGATCAACATAAACTTCAACTTAATATGCTTGTCGAAGAAGTAAAATCCTTTGCTTTTTATTCCAAATTAACATACTTCAAGCCTGAAACATACTGGCCAGGACTCACAGGAGAAGTCAAACTTGAAATTTTACAAGACACCCTTCCTCCTCCAGGTTCATATTTCAAACCAAAATTTTTCTTACAATTTGATTTTTAGGCACTGAAACTCTCATTATGGCTTGCGTTGCTCAAGATAAAAAAGGTTAAATTTTTTCCTTTCAATCCGTTTCTGAAAAACAACTTTAGATAAATTGAGACAAATGTTGAAAACATTAGGCTATACTGATGAAATGATTTTCTTAATGTAATACATAAAATGTATTTTCAAAGTTTTGGAGTTAACTTGTTAATTCACTTTAACTATAACCTTCACATAGTATATGATAAAAATATGTGTCTATAATGATAATATAAACTCCTCCCTATCTGATTGAAAACTCAAATTGCCATCACTTAATCAAAACAATCATTAATATCATAGGTAAGATGCGATAACAAATCAAAAGACTTTATTTAGCCCTTGTGATGAGTCAAAAATTTGAACTTTTAAAGGACTCGTTAAATCAAAAATTTAAATTAGGCTTTACGATCCGATTTCAACTTTTATTAGTTAGTTTTGAAAAATGAATAACTCTCGTGTCAATTTTACTGAAATTCAAACTCTTACCAGGTCAGAGTATGTCTCAGCAAAACTTATCCCTAGTGCAGCACCATTGAAAAAAATTGAACCTGAAGATCAAGATGGATCAACAGCAATCGAACCTACTCCAAAAGTAGATTCGATATCAACTTCCAAGTACCTAGTTACTCATAATTCTGATATTTACATAATCACCTACTAGACGCAACGTGCGAGAGAATGAAGAACAAGATCTCCACCTTTTTGAGAAGCCCAAAAGAAGGGCAGTGAATAAATCTGACCTCTATGATTCAGCCAGCGATACTCATCTTTCGGAGCAGATCAGACAATACAACAGAGTCATCGAGGCTCAAGTCCAAGAAGTTGAGTACTTTAAAGAGGAAATTAGAAGACTTCAAGAAGAAAAAATGCTCAATGTTCAAAGCTATGAACAAAAACTAATGAATTACAGGGATCAAGAATTAATCAAATACGAACTCGAAAGACGGGTTAGATTTTTAGAAAGTGAAAAAGCAGCCTTGGAAGACGATCTCAACAGACAAAAATTGAGAGTCTCTAGCTTAGAATTTGAAATAGAGCAGTTGCGCCGTCAAAATATGACTCAGCATGATTTGCATTTGAAAATTGAAGAACTCAATGGAGAGGTCCGCTATCACGAAAATCAAGTCAAACAAGCAAGAGTTATCCAAATTAGCTTAGAACAAGAATTAAGACAACGAGCTGACGAAAGAGCCCTTCTTATTTCAGAATATGAAGTTCGAATTGCTAATCTTCAGAACGACCTGGTTCTCCACAAAGAAACCAGAAAACTTGATGACTCAGATCAAAATCACTTTCTTCATAGCTTAAGAGAGGAAAATCTCAATTTGTCCAATGACAACAAACATCTCAGAACTCTCACTCGTGACCTCCAAAATCAAATTGATAGAATAAGGGATGAGCATTTTCAAACTGAAATGTCTCTGAAAAAAAGAATAAACGAATTCGAGACCGTCAATAGCAACAGTCCCCTTGCAGCCGAGAAGTTGCAGCAGCAGGCTGATAATTTTAACATTAACAAAGTTCTCTTAATGATTGAAATCGATCGCCTTAGAGGTAACTTTTTTCAGGGTTTTTCAAATTTAAAAGATTTTTAGATGAATTAAGTCAACAACTTACATCCAAAAATTTGTCTGTTATTGCTTCTCCTCCAAGAGCTTTTGACGAACAAAACAAAAGAGCAGCTATCAGAACTGTAAAAAATCATTCATAAATTTTTCTTCTCAATCGCCCCATTTCAAGGTTCATTCACCAGAAATGATTTCAAAGAATCAAGCTCTTGAAGCGAAAAATCAAAACCTAGAACAATCAGTTTCTCAACTTGAAAATAAAGCCATTTTATTCATGATCGAAATTGAACGACTTGGAATAATTGTTCAAGAACTTCAAAATGAAAATACATTTTTGAGACAAAAATCTATTGAGCTTGATCAAAACTACCAGAAGCAAATTGATGACTTCCAACAGCAATATGAGTTTGTCATTAGGCCTCAGATTGAAGCTGAAATCAGAAATACTACAAATAGTATTGAACGTGAGAAAAAGACTCTTGAACTTGAAATCTATGATCACAAAAATGAGGCTGTCAGACTCAAAAACGAAATTTTCATGTTGCAAGCTGAAAACACCAAAGCTAAAGATAGAAATCGAGAACTTACTCTCAAATTAGAAGATACTGTCAGCAGCTATGAAAAGTTCATCCAAGAAAGCAACAACATGAAACGATCTCTCGAAGAAGAATCCAGACTCAAATTGGTAAGAATATTGAAATTGCTCAATCAAATTGAATTCACGTAGATACAACAAAGAGAGGGAATAGACACGATTTTGATCCAAGAACGACAGAGTCACCAGAAGGATATTGCAGTGTATAAAGAAAGAATCCTTGAATTAGAAAATAGAATTACATCTTTATCTCTTCAAATTAATGGACTTCAGAGAAATCTCGATGACTCAGATGATCAAATCAATATCTTGAAGGGTAAACTTGTGGACGCTGAGAATGAAAGAATCCATCAACTTGAACAACTTAGAAACAGCCTTGAAGCCAATTTCCGACAAACTTATGTAACAACACTCCTTTGAATCTCCTCTTATTTCTTAGCAAAACGATATGGAACTTAAGATCATGCAATTAGAGGCTATGCATACCTCCCTTGAAGATCAACTCAAAAAATCAAAAGATGAAATTGCATATTTAGAAGAACAGAATGGCATCCTTAACCGTGAAACTGAGCAGCTTGTCATAGAAATTTCAGAAAAAACTACACTTATAGAACAATATCATTCCCAAATAATTCTCTTAAAGGATCAAAATCGAGAAATCTATGCTCTGCGGCAAAAGCAAGAAGAAATTCAGACTCAATTTGTCGAAGAAGCAAAGCAAAGAGAATTATCCTTAGAAAGAGACTATCAAGACCGTTTGGTTTCATATTTGCAAAAATCATAAAATTTATATTTTTTAGGAAAAAGATTTGAAAAAAGCTCATGATAATTTCCACAACGAGAAAGCTGCTTTCGAAACTCATCAACAAGAAAATCAAGGTGCCTTAAACGATGAGATATCTCAGTTACAAGCTCAGATGCAAAGATTGCACGAAGAAAATACTTTATTTGAAGCTCATATTCAGGAATTAACACAAGAGCACCAAGAAACCTTGAGTAAAGAGAGAGCTGCCTTCGAAGTTCAGTTGCAAAAGTTGGAGCAAGAGAAAGCAATCCTTGAAAGCCAACTCCAACAGCTCGAACAAGAAGGCCAGGAAATGTTGAATAATGAAAGACTTGGCTTTGAAACCCACCTCCAAAAATTGCAACAAGAACATCAACAGGTTTATGATAGTGAAAAACTTGCTTTTGAAACGCAATTGGAAAAATTGAAGCAAGAAACTCAAGGTGCCTTGAGTGATGAACTCTCTCAGTTGCAAGTTCAAATCCAAAAATTATATCAAGAAAATCAACGCATTTTGGACAATGAAAGAACAGGCTTTGAAGCTCATATTCAGAATTTAGAGCAGGATCATCAAAGAATATTGAATAATGAGAGAGCTGCCTTCGAAGCTCAATTGCAAAAGTTAGAACAGGAGAAAGCAATCCTTGAAACCCAATTACAAGAAGGTCAGGAAATGTTGAATAATGAAAGACTTGGTTTTGAAGCCCATCTACTTAAATTGCAACAAGAACATCAAGAAACCTTGGATAATGAGAGAATTGCCTTTGAAGCTCAATTGCAAAAGTTAGAGCAAGACAAAACAATCCTTGAAACCCAATTACAGGAAGGTCATGAAATGTTGAATAATGAAAGGCTTGGTTTTGAAACCCATCTCCAAAAATTGCAACAAGAACACCAAGAAAGCTTGAATAATGAGAGAGCTGCCCTCGAAGCTCAGTTGCAAAAGTTAGAAGAGGAGAAAGCTATTCTTGAAAGTCAACTCCAAAAGCTCGAACAAGAACACCAACAGATTTTGGACAATGAAAGACTTGGTTTTGAAGCCCATCTGCAAAAATTACAGCAAGAACATCAACAGATTTTAGACAATGAGAGACTTGGCTTTGAAAATCATCTTCAAAAAGTTCAAATAGAAAATCAACATATTTTGGACAATGAGAGAACTGATTTCGAAACTCAAATGGAAAAAATACAAAAAGAAAATCAGCACATTCTAGAAAATGAAAGAGCTTCTTTTGAAGCTCAATTACAGAGATTAGAGCAAGAAAATGGAGAACTTCATACAAGATTGCTTGAAAACATTTCAGTAATCGAACAACTTCAAACTGCTGTTACTGCAAGTGAAAAAGAAAAGCAAACCTTGGCTTCACAAAGAGATAATTTACTTGCTGAAATTGAAAAAATGCACATCAACTTTGAAACCCAAATCCGCCAAAATATCGAAGTTGAGATTGAAAATGTTAGCGCAAAGTATAATCAAGAGAAAAGAGAAATTGAAGATTCTTTGTTTGCGCTCCAAGCTCAAAACCAAGATTTAAGAGTCAAGGCTATTCTCTATATGGCAGAAATCGAGAGATTGCACACCATCATCTTCGAAATTGAAAAAGAAGAAGATGTTTGGAGAGAAAGAATTATCGACATGGAAAATCAAAATGCTCTCAGACTTGAAGAACAGAAAAATGAATACGAAGACATTCTTCGAGATAAACTCGTGACAGAAATTGAGAAAATACAAACTCGCGTCCAAGAAGAAAAAAGAATGAGTGACAAAGAAGTCAATCTCCTTCAAATGAGAAATAAGGAGCTTCAAGAGTCTCTTGGCTTTGCTAATCAAGAAAACTCCAGATTACGCAATGATTGCCTTGAAAAGGAAGATGAATTACAGACTCTCATGATCAGAATCAACAATTTGGCTCATGAACAAGAAGAGTATGTTCGAGGACTCAAGATTGGTATCCAAACTCAACTTCGAATCGACTTTGTAAATCCTTTTTTGAAAATAATATTTCTCAACCCTCTAGGAAAACCAAATAAAAGATATAACCGGAAGATTTAATAATGAAAAGACGGCTTTTGAGGATCAAATTAGACAACTTAGAAATAGAGTTTCTGAAATGGAACTCAAGCTGATGACAGTTCAAACTCAAAATGACAATCTCAATAGAAATTTGGAAGATAATTATAATCAAATTGATGTGCTTAAAAATCGATGCTTTGAGCTTGAAACAGAAGCAGCTCAGGCTCAGAAAAAACTTCAAGAATCTCCAAAAAGAGCTTCTCCACAACAGGAAAGAGAAATTGCCATGTTGAGAGCTCAAGTCCAAGAACTAGAAATGAAAAATCAAGAATACTTCAGAGATTTATCTCTTCTTTCAGTTGAAATCGAAAGAATTTCCAAAATTAATTTTGACTTGAAGAGCGAGGCTGACAATCTTAGAATTAAGGCTGAGAGTCTTGAAAGAAGAAGTCAGGTCGAAGTTGACCAAACTAAAATCAAACTTGAAATTCAATTCAGAGAAGAAAGAGATAATATGGCAAAAGAGATCAACACAAGATTCCTTACAGAAATTAAAAATTATGATGCTCAAGTTATGGATCTAAGAAAGAAACTCATTGACTATGAAGGCGATATGTCATTATTGACAAACGAAATCCAACGTCTTAGCGCTTTACTTTCTGACAAAAATGAAGAATTGGATGTTTGGAAAGGAAAAGTCAGAAGCATTGAGCAAAGCAAAAATCAAGAACTTCAAGAAATCAAACAAAAACGCGACTTTGACCAACGAATCATTCTTGAACAAGAACTAAGAAATCTCCTCGATCATTTTAGCATTGAAAAAGCTCAATATGACTTTAAAATCAAAGATTTACAAGAGAAAAATACTGACTATGAAAACAAAATCGTAGCCATCACAGTTGAACTTGATAAATTCAAATCCCTTTACAAAGAAAAACTTCAAGACATTGAAAACTTGAAGAGACAATCTCCAACAAAATCAGATTATTCAACTATTATGGAGTATGAAGAGATGAGACTCCATCTTGAAAGTCTCAAAAGAAACTCCCTTGTAAATTTTTATCAATAACAATTCCCTCTTACCCCTTTCAATAGCAAATATCTGATTATGAAGTTCGCTTCCAAGCCGAAAGAACGGCTTATGAAGCTCAAATCATGCAATATAAGCATAAAATTGAGGAACTTGAAACCATCATTGTTAGTATCACAAGAGAAAGTCAGAGATTAAGCTCCCACCTCCTTGAAAAGGGTATCGAAGTTCAAAATATCAGAAAGCAAAGTGGATTCATTGGAATGGTTGATCTCGAAGAACATCAAAAATTACAAAGAGAAAATGAAAATTTGAAAAAATTACTTCTCGTGAGATGAATTTTTTTTAGCATCCAAGCTAATCTAATTTTTCAAGGAAAATCAAGAAGCAAGAGTAAGATTTGAAGTTGAGAGATCGGACTATCAAAGTCAAGTTGTTCAACTTAAACAAATCATTGAAGTCAATCAGTTGGAGATGAAAAAACTCTATGGTCTTTTGGAAAGCCGCAAGGTTGAAAACGAAGCCTTATATAATGATGTAATCGAAATCAATTTATTCTTTCTGACTTTTTAGTTAAACAAAACAAGAGAAGAAATGGCTAGAACTCTCAGAGAATTTAAAGGTATGGAAGCTGAATATAACTACGTGCAACAAAAATCTACCAATGTAAACAAAGAAATTGAAGATTTGTAACTATTATTTGAAATTGGCAAAATCTCATTCATCCCTAGGCAAAATGCAAGAGACATGTATCGAACCCAACTTGAGAAAAACGAAATTGAATTAACTCTCAAAAATAAAGAACTTCTTGAAAAAATCTGTCAAATTGATGTTCTCAAAGCCAAATATGAAGAGGCTATTGCAAATGTCGATCCTATCACCTCCACAGTAAGATTCCTCCTTTATAACTCCTCTAAAATTTTAGATAATTACACGTATTTCAACAACTCGACAAGAAATTTAGTAGCTATTAACAATAACTACTCAGAACAATAATATTCAATTTTTGACAAAGTTTTGTATTTTCATTTTTAGATAGGGAATCCTTGTTTATATTATTATATATTCACTGTACTTAATCTTGAAAACTTTAATATTTGAATTGAGAATTATATTTTGATTTTTCTCAATATTTTAATCAATTACTTCTGCAAATGGATACGGCTGTATTCGATGATATTGATTCAAAACTCATGGATGAAGCTTTGGATATGGTAATTTTATGAATCATGGAAACGCTTGAAAATAACAGATTCTAGGCTACCCGAGGCTTTGAAGCTGGTGAAGTGCCTGTTGGATGTATATTTGTCAAATTTAATCCAGATTCAAAAAATAACTATCAAATCATTGCTCGAGCACATAATCTAACCAATATTACGAAAGATGTATTTATGGAGATTTCGTTAAAAAGCTTATTTTACGAAATAGGCAACTCGACATTGTGAGATGCTCTGTATTAATGAAGTTCTCAAAAAGCAAGATGCAAATGTTGTATCTTTTTCTTTTCAAAAGCCTAATTTTCCCTTTTTAGTATGATAAAGAAAAAGTTTTTGAAGATGCAGTGTTATATGTCACTGTTGAACCATGCATTATGTGCGGATATGCTTTGAATTTAATGAGTATTCATTTTGGGAAAAAATTTGCTAACATTATTAGAAATCAAAAAAGTTTATTTTGGATGCTGGAATGAGAGATTTGGAGGAAATGGTTCAATCCTAGAGACTCAAACTATGGTGCCCAACAATTATCAAACAATTGGTAGACTTCAAATGAATTCACCCAAAATACTTTTTTTAGGAGGTCTCAAAGAAGAAGAAGCAAAAAATTTGTTGAAAAAATTTTATGAAAAAGGAAATGAAAATTTACCTGAAGAAATGAGACATAGAACGAAAAAAATAAAAAATGAAGATGAAAAATAAAAATATTCAATAGGAAAAAATTTTGTATTCTATTTGTTGTATAAAAAAGTCACTCAAAAAGAAAAATGTTACAGAGATTTACTTTACATCTAATATTTCAATGTTTTAGAAAATAGGTTGACAATCAGTTTTGGTATCTGATCCTTTTTTGGGGAAGATTGACCTGGTCTTTTCCTGAGAATATTTTTATTTGCAGAAATCCTGTTGGGATCATAATCAAGAAGAGCCTCCCAGTCTTTTCCAATGGCAAATTTCTTTATTGAGCTTCTATTCTGATATCGATTTTTCATTGGAGTGTTTAAAATTGCAAAAGATGATGATCGTTGCATTGAGTTAACTGACAAATCTCTTGAGCCTTGACGAGAAAGAGCTCTTTGAGGATCCTTCTCACTCCTTAAATTTGATAATGGACGCTTTTTATCTTGTCTTTGAGATTCAAAATTTGTACTAGAACTCCCTTGAATCGAATCCAGCGTCGATTTCACTATGAATTATAGATTATTATTGTAACATAAGAAAATTTCAATTTACTCGTAACTACACCAGGATTTTTCTTTTTCAATGATGAATTTGAAAGGTCAGTTAGTAATTTCTTGATTTGAAGTGGAGATGACTCCGTTTTTGCTGGAGTTGGTGTGGTTCCCAATTTCTGGCCTAGTTCTGACTTTTTTGCACTTGCAATTTGGAATCTTTCTGAACTCATTGTTTCCATCGTTTTTATTTCATTCATTGAAGTGAGGATAGGTTTTTGGTTTTGTGGAGTAGCTCTATTCAGTCATGATTTAGAAGGTCCCAAAAACAACTTTCTTACGTATCAGTCGGAAACTCAGAATTTTTATTTGAATTTGTATCGACTCGTTCTAGACTTCCTCTGAAACTAGAAAAATTTTTTTTTTTTTTATTTTCCAAAAAAATTACTCTTCAATGTTCTGGAAACTGGACTTACTGTCAGTTTTTTCGATGTGAGGAAAATGTGTTTTTGATGTTTCCCCAAAAGGGCTTCCTCTTGATTTATTTTGCATATATTCCAATATATTATTCACAAAAACCCCTCTACTATTCTCCTTTCTTGATCGCTCCAAATCTGATGTATTAACATGACTATTCTCTTCACTGTGGAGTCGATGATGAATCCCACCATGATCATGATCGTTCTCTTCATCTTCCTCTGTTTTTAGGCCCTCAACAAATTTACTCTTGATTCTCTGTTGGCTTGGTTTTCTAATTGGATGAATAATGATAGGCTCTATTTTTTGAATTGAGAGAACTTCTATAGGCTTGACCAAGTATCCCTTTCCTTGGCCATTCAGATCCTTGACAAAAAGTTTCCTTCCTTGGAATAAGTTGACTCCATTACAAGAGCACATATTCTCTCTACTTCTCTTATTCTCCCAATTTTTTCTTGGTGATTCCTCAGTTTGAGCATTAAAACTGAAATGATTTCCAGAAACATTTGGATTTTCACTTCCTAAACGGGCAGTCAGAAATTCTCTATTATCTTCAAACGAGACATTTTTTGCCATTTTTGACACATAATTTTTGAGCTTCTTGAGATCTGGAGACTTCTTTTTTTCTTCATCTTCTCTCTTTTCAGAATAAAAAGTTGGTAAATGATTCTCTTTTGACTCTGATCTTGGACGATTTGGACTGAGTGAAGAACAGGAAATTTTTTCAGAATGTAATAAATTTAAAACATTCTCAGAGAGTTGAGCATTCAAAGTAAGAGTATCCTTACTTGATTGCAAATGAGTTTCAATCTTCTTTTCAAGATGTTGCAGCTTCAGCTTGCCAAGTTCCAGTTCAACTTCCAAATCTCGGTCTTCAACTTTTATCCTTGAATCATCCACTACTTTGAAAGCATTTTGAATTATATTTTCAGACAAGTTCCCATGAGCTTGAAGAATCGTTTGCATCTTTGTGCTTAATTTCGGAGACTCGAGGTTTTCAACACTATCTCGGTTTGGATGATCATCACTTAAAGTTGGAGAATTGTTTAATCGATGTTCCTTAAGCAACTGCAGCACATTTATCTTCTCTGGTGTTGGCATCTTGTTATTTGGCAAACTTGAATAAGACTCTTCTGCAACCCTACTATTGTAGTCTTTCTCACCGCTATATGAGTTTCTCTGTTTGTCCTATATGAAAAATCAATTCAAATTTGAAACTTCATTCAAGGTACTTGGACTTGATCTTGCTCAATCCTTCCATGATTTTTTGAAGGGCTCAAAGATTTTGATATTTTGGAAATCCCTCTACTATTCATATTGAATTAAAACTGAAAATTTTAACAACAACCAAATTTGGTTATTCCCACTGAAAATGTGATGAATTAATTTGATAAAAGGCAGTTTTATTAATTAATTCTTGAGACCTTTTTCGAAACTTTTGTGAGACCCTATCAATGTATAATCTTAAAAAATATCGCTACTGTATGGATATTAAAAAAAATCCTTTTACGTATGTATATAGGAAAAAATTAATAGATTGATATGATATAAGTATTCAACAACGGCAACAACTTAATTTAGAAGAGATGTTTATCATGCTGAGGAACTATTTGTCTCATGTTTAAGGAATAAAGATCGTTAAAAGACATTTTGTGTCGATCTCCTCCGAAAATAATCATTTTACCATCAAAGAAGAGAGCTGCATGCCCATCACGAGCACAAGGTTTGTGACCGACTAATTTTCCATTCACTGGAATCTTCACTTTCAGAGAATCAATTCCAATTAATTCACTTAACAATCCTGTGGCAGCTTTTTTCTTGCCTTTGAAAGGACTTTGAGAACCGTTCGCAGCAACTTCAATCTCTTGCTGTCCTTTATAGTTGATGGCAACGATTGAGTTCTTCATTGCTTCTGTTGTAGGAGATTTCAGAGTGAGAGTCATCATTTCTTCGGGGTCTGAAACTTCAAATTCCTTCAAAAAGTTTGTCTTTCTCACCAATTGCAACTTCTTTCTTTTTTCTTCATTTTCTTTAGAAAGGCCTTGATAAGCTCTTCCTCCAGCTGGTGAGGTTGTGGCTCTAATATCATTATTGCTCAAGGCAAAAGAATTATTGGTGGGCATTCGACTCCGTCTCATCTTGCCTTTTGCGCTGAGAGAAGGAGAATAGCCTCTCAAAGGAGAAGATTGATCCATTATTAAAGTGCCACTATTTGAATTTTTCTGAAATTCTCTCTTCTTTGGAGAATCTGTGAGGGCCTTGCTTCTATTTCCTCGATCATATTTTGTGGAGGAAGGAGACCTTTCAGGAGATTGTTCCGGAGAAACATTTTTAGCGCTGCTGACTTTGCTATGGTCATACTCAGCATCAAGAACCACCCATTGGCCAGTTGAAAACTCAAAGAATATAACGTCGTCTCTTTCATGTGTAATATCTTGAATGCCTCCAAAGATCAATAGACCTTCTTCCTTGTAAAGGAGGCTTGTGTGACCATTTCTTGGCTTAAGGGAAAAAATTACAAAAAAACACAGAAAAAAAATTACTGGAGGATTTTCTTTGGGCTTAATTTGTTTCCATGATTTGTTGACAAGGTCATAGACCCAGATATCATTAAAACGAAGTTCTCCATTTGTGCCGCCGAACACATAAAGATTATTGTTGTGAATTGTAGCGCTATGACCACATCTTGGAGAAGGGCCATTTGGATCCACAAATTGTATGCCTTCTTCCTTGCTGAAAGGTAAGATCCATTTTTTGTTTTCGATGTCAAACATCATGATCTGGTTCCAGTACTCACCATAAGTACTTCCCACAAAACCTCCGAAAACAACAATATAGCTCTTTCCTTGAGGATCTTTATACAAACAGGCACTGTGGGAATCCAATGGAGGAGGAACCACTCCAGTGATTGGTTTTACGAGAGACCACTCGCTCTTTGAAAAGTTAAAACACCATAAATTAGCATTATTGAAAGTGGCTTTAGTGGTGCCTCCAAACAAATACCATTTATCTCCATCAAGCACTGTCGCCATTCGGGACAAAGGGCCTAATAATTAAAATCACCACTCATCCCACAAAAGCTCCTTACCTGGAGTAACAGTTCCCTTCACATTTACAGGCTCCCAGCATGAGAGAGTCAACTCCTTATTCAATTGAATGTAGTTAAAATCGGAAAATATTCCCACATTAAGATCCTGACCTCCATAGATATACAACCTAAAAAACCTGAGTCTGTGATATTTCGAATAGTCTCTCACCTAGAGTCATAAATAACTGATGCTTGGTAACTTCTCTTGTGGATAAATCTGTCTCTGACCTTCAATTCGGTCCAACATTGTAATTTTGGATCGGTCTCACTCACATTTAATGTCAGTCTGTGGTGGTCAATCTTCTCTCGAGAAGCGTCTCCATAACCACCGAGCTTAAGCTCAGACATTTGTCCTTGATAAATAAATACAAATACTTCCACGCAATGGTACCTGTCTCACTTGAATTCATTCTTAATAAAAAAAGGATTTTAGGATTAAATTCTTTTCCAAAGTTTATTAAATTTAAACTCAAAAGGTTCCCATCAATTTAATTCTTCTTTAATATAAATTCAACAAAAGAATCTTTGCTTAATAATTTAGCCTCTCTTGACAATTTCAAAATCAATTTAGAGTTTCCATCATACCACAAAGTCACATTTTAGGAGATTTTGATAACGAACAAAAATATTTCTTACTTTTCGAAGAATGAGGACAATGCTGTCTCTCCTTTAAAAATATAGATAAATTTTACAAAGAATGCCAAATTGATGAAAATCTTGAAAAATACGCAATTGCTTTTTGAGCAGTTTCTTTATCTTTAGTTTTGTGAGAATTATATTTTAGCCATACAAGCCAACTCTCATGAGTTCTTTCCTCTCTTAGAATTTCTTTCAAGCTTTTTCCCTTCACAGTGCTTCCAAAAAGAATCTTGACATTTTCATAACATTCTGCATTTTCTTGCAACTCATTCTCGAAATTAGAGCTCTTATGAGAATTTCTTCCAGTATTTGTCGAAGAGTAATTGCTCAAACAATCACTATTGTTGAGCTCACAGCTCTTTTCTAAAGGGATTCCTATCATGGACTTTTTTACTTCATTACAAGTGTTCAATTTGTCGTTTTGTTGAAAACTATCAACTTTCGCAAAGGAAGTCTTTTTGAAATAAGTTGGACTGGTAGCTTCTTCCTTCTGCGAGACAATTGATGGTCGAGATTGATTGAATGGATTAAACATTTCTTCGATCTCTTTCAGGTTTTGGAGATTTTCGATCATCCATCTCTGAGTCAAGTTCGAAGCTCTTTCAAATACTTGCTTCAAAGGAGTTCCACTCCTTAAAGAATCGAGAGCCTTTGCCTTTCTTTTCTCTTCAAGATCATCTTTGTACAATTTCAGTATCTCAATGTTTTTTTGGATGAACTCGAGCTCATCTTCCTTTGCATTCTCAAGGATCAAATACAAATCAACTCCTTGACAAATTTTTTTAAAGTATTCATTCAGCTGAAAAGTCTTTTGATCCATTTTCAAAATAATTATTGTTTTCAATACGCTTCAATCTCATTAAATATCAACACAATGTTCCAAAATTTCGGACAACTCAACAGAATTTCTTAGTAGTCTACAATTTATATATTGATTTTATAAATATCAATTCTGACAATTTATGTTTTTTATATTCACCCAGAATGCTTGTTTCCCATCAGAGGGTGTCCACAGCATCAATTCTTGGGAAGAAAATTTTTTCAAAGGTTTTTTTCATTTTTTCAATTTTCTCCAAAAAAATGACAAGCCTTTCTTTAATTGAATTTTTTATGAATTTCTCTCAAATTCATATTTATTTTAAACAGGTTTGAAAGAAGTTCTGGAAAAATAATTTTCAGCTCTAAAAAATCGTGTGGGCCAACACATCGCTCCGTCCCATATTTTTTCTATCTGATCTCCTATCAATGCTTTTTAGAAGTAGGTTTCGACCGACCGACCGAACGAATTATTAAATTATTCTCTATCTATTCTCTATCTATCTTGTTTCTTAAACAAACAACCTGGTTAAATAAATTATTAAAGTTTGTTTCATTTTTTAAAAAGACCCGACTTAATCTTTTACAATGGAAATTGATGATTATCATTTTAAGCTCAAGATCGTCATCATTGGTATACTCTCCATCAAAGCAACATCAAACTCATGTGAATAGGTGACAAGGGCGTTGGAAAAACTACTTTTCTTGATGGTAATAACAATCGTACTTTTCATAAACTGACATTTCAGCCATCACCAGCAACTTTGGAAAAATTGTCGAATCTGAACAATCAAACGAATTGAACACTAGAGTAATTTTCTGACAAATCTATGTATCATCTCAACAACACATAGGTTGTGGGATACCTTGATGATAATACCTTGTTCCAAATTCATTATTGGGAAATCCTTGGAAGCTTGAAAAGCTCTGGATATTTCTACAGATATTGCCTTGGAGCGTCTGCTGCAATTTACATGTTTGATGGTAAACAACTTTACAATGAACCTCAAGTCTAAAAATTCCAAGCTTCAAAGAGATCATCTTTTGAGAAAGTTGAAAAATGGATCACTGAAAACGAAAAGTGTGATATTCCTGTCAAAGTTTTGGTTGGAAACAAAGTATATCAACTTTTAAAACACCTCTAATGAAGTGAAAAAGGTTGATCTTATGAATAACTCCAAAACCTCCATCTCAAAATCCGAAGCTATCAGCTTAGCCAGAAAATATGGAATGGAGTATTTTGAAGCATGGTAAAAACTTAAAATTTGATCAATATTTCTAACAAACAAACTTAAAGTGCTTTGGGAGAAACTTCTGTTGCCCCAGTTTATGATTATGTCTTTTCAACCATCGTAAATTCCATCCCAAATCCTCCAACTCCAAGCCAACTCATGGGAAAAGGAATCATTTTAGGAAAAAGATTAATCAATAGTACCAAATACCAACTTGTAAGCTTTTAGATAATCATTCAAATACTAACCACAATAATAGGCACTCTGTGACATTGCATCATTATATGAATAGAGATCTATAAACAAATTTTTTCTGTTAAATAAGGGTTCATTTGATAATATCTTGTTCCTAAAATAATTTTTTGTTGTGCCCTCCACTCCAAGTATATGATGTGATTCATGTGATTTCTTCATTATTAAGACCAATACATGAAAGTTTTCAAGATCAGAGAAAGAGGGATTACGAAAATGTGTCCAGTAAGGAACACGATGATAAACCTCAAAGAAATTGACAAAAAGTAAAGTGAATGAAATATTTCGAACAAAACAAAACAAAAGAAAAAGTTATCAAGAAAGATTCATCTAGTCAAATTGAGAATTTTGATTCATCTCTTCATTCTGTAAATTTTCCAAGATTTGACGAAGTCTATTTAGTCCTTCGTTATGATGATTGAGAGTGTACTCCAATTCTCTATTTTTTTGCTCTAGTTGAGAAATTAGCTTCAAATTAACCAAGAAAAATACCAATCCCAATTAGATTCTGTTTAAAGTATTGAACGCGGACATCTTGCTCATGTGCAAAGAGACTATTTTGCTCGCTTTCACGAAGAGAAAGACAGTTTACAATCTTCTCATATTTACTTGCAGAACCACAAGATGCCTAGATAAAATTTATTATTTTTAAATCGTAAATTCTTATTTACGTAATTATTGTTCTGATTGTTGTTGAGGATATGGTTTATTTTTTGTTGATTAGTTTGAATCTTAAGCATTTCTATTTCCTGATATTGTTTGAGCATGAGAATCTCTTGTGCGTTTGCTTCAGTCTTCTCAAACAGTGTTTGAGCAGCTTCATTCAACTTCATTATCAATTCATATTCAAATCTGTTTGAGTTCTTCTGATTCACAGGCTTTGTCACTGCCACTTGCATTGGTCCACCTCCTAAGGATCTTCTTCGATGAACCAAATTATTTCCGATTTGAGAAGCTACAAGTTTATGATCATCAAGAAACAGTTCGCTTCTAGTATTTTTATCCAAAGATCTGCTCCTATTATGATTCCCAATTGGTGTATTCTGAGCTGTTATCATCTGGTTAAATCTTAAACTATTTCTCTCTTTGGCAGATTGTTCCATGACTTTATCCAACTCACATTTTAATCTTTTTGGATCATTCTTTCTTGAGTTTAAATTATGAATGTTTTTGGCTTTCCCAGCAGAGGCAGACAGGTGAGAAAGACTTATTCCCAGTTGATTTTCTTTGTTCTTATATCGAGCTGAATCCTTATTCTTCAAAAAGGATGTTTTATTGGTCTTGAGTCTTTTTTCCAGGTTTGGATTCTTTGTATACTCTTTAATCAAGTTCATTAAACTATTTGGAACCTCCTTCACATCCACGACCTGATTTGCCTGAGAGATAATATGTCCTTCTGACACCTCTTTTTTATTCTCTTCCACACTTGAGCGCATTGACTTCATTGCTTTATTCAGCTTGTCTGTAATAATAAATAATGCACTAGGTTTAAATTCCGTGTCCAGCGATCTTGAGAAAGGAAAGGGAGAAATACTCTTTGATTTTCCGGGGCCTAATGACGTTGATGATGGGACATCATCCTCTTGGACACTAAAATATGTCTCAATAACTCTATCTTTATTGCTTTTGCCGTTCCTGAATGAAAAATCGGTTCTCTGAAATTGCTTTGATTTTGTCTGGCAGAATGTTTGGTCTCTTGAATCCA
>Ga0182738_1001658_pt1 | contig 27480 bp, 23 predicted proteins | sample eDN5th30CBELigMG_FD_128876 | JGI IMG/M metagenome (GOLD analysis project Ga0182738, IMG submission 128876) | Enriched Miracle-Growth compost microbial communities from Emeryville, California, USA - eDNA 5th pass 30_C BE-Lig MG (version 2)... ...
AATCAGCCTTGAAGAAGAGAGAGGTGAAGATGAAAATGATAAATATATTTTTATTTATTTAAGAAATTTGTAAGGTTTTTTTTCATCTTGTCAGAGAAACAATTGTTGAAAAAATTCCCCAGAACGTAAGTTGGATTGCACAAGACAAAACTAAGAAAATAAATTTCTGATGATCTCAATCTCCAAAGTGTCTGTTTCTTTTTAGTAAAGTATTTGACAGCACCAAAAACCTGTTCTGTAGCGGATGAGCAATTCTTGAGCTGAGAATCTTTTTCGAAAAAGTTCCTAAAATCAAAACGTTTTTTTATGACAAAAATTCAACATGAAAAAAAAAGGGAGAAGAAAAATTTTGCAAACGATTTGGGGGTTTGATTTTCTGCAGTTGAGAGGGAGAAAAAGAATTTATGGAAGTATCAATATTGATACGTTCCGCACTCAGGGGGTTAAAACACTTTCTCTCTATTTTACTATTTTCTTTCCATCTCCAACTTTTTTTCGTTCTTTTTGAGTCAAACCTTGAAAAATTTCCTGAAAAAAAATTCTCAGTAGACTGAAGAGGAACTATTTTACAAGAAAACAAAATATTATAGTCTAAATTGAATTATTTATGATTTTCCTCTCAGGAAAATTAGCGAAATGAGGTTTCTTTAAACAGATCGAAAGATCGGCCAATTGGAAGTCAAACTGATCCCTCACCTCCAAAACTAGTCTTCTAAACGAACAAGCAAATCTACTTTTTATTTCCGAGAAAACAGCAGTTAGTGAGTCATTATCTCAATTAAATAACGAACGATTTTGATATTTATGGACAGGTTTAGCAAAATCAATCAAACAATTAATCAATAATTCAAAATTTATTCATTTCTTGAGAGATGAACCAACTTATTGTGTTTTTCGCTTGCATCTTGGTGTCAAGCTTTGCTACTTACCCATACCAAGAGAAAGATCATATTATTAACCTCGGCGACCCAAGTTGGAGCTTGGCCAACAATGAATTCCCCAGAGGACTTTTCGTTTATTTCTATGAGCCCTATTGCAACCCTTGCAGACAAATGTGGCCTGAACTGGTTGAAGCTGCTGGATTTCTTGCTACTCACGGATCACGTGTCAAATTTGCCAAAGTCGAATGCCACGATGAAGTTAATCTCTGCAATACTCGCAAAGTTACCGCTTTCCCAACCCTAATTTTATACATGCAAAATAGACCAGAACAAGAATATAGAGGACCCAGAGACGCCTTGAGCATCCAAAAATGGATTTCCAAGGTTGTTGACTCATCTTATGAAGTAGTTAATGATCAAAATACATTATTCAAGAAGTTTGATGGAGCTATTCTTTTGACCACTGAGTCTCTGGGTATCAATGAAGCCTACCAAAATGATCCCTATGCTTTCGAGATCGCAAGAGCTGGAAACGCTTTGATCAACAAAATGGCAGGCTCTCCTGCTGTTTTTATTACTCAAAGAGCAGAAGTCATGCCTCTTTCTCAGACTGAAGCTTCTCACACTATCTTGCAAAAAATTAGTGATGCATTTTACTCTAAAAAAATCGCCGTACCAAACTTTAGCTGGGGCATGAAGACAAAGCTTGAAACAGGCACCGAAAATATTGACTACATCATCTTCTTTAGAACTAACAAATTCAGTGTCGGAGATGCTTCCAAGGCTTTTGACCAAGCATATCCAGAATTCGGAAATAATGTCTTCCAATTTGTCTACTTGAATGTTGCTGATGATGTTCTCGGTAACAAATACGGAAGAGCATTTGGAGTCAGTGCAGATGGTGATTCAGCTGTTGGTATTATCTCAAGAAAAAACAAGTTCAATAGCAAATACAAACTCAATGGGGATATAACTACTGGAAACTTGAAATCCTTTATTGAAGCCTTTAGATCAGGAAAGGCTGAACGTTACTACGCAAGTGCAGAACCCCTGAGTGGGCAGCCTAGAGGTTCTGTCAGGGAATTGGTCTCCAAGAATTATCACGATATTACTGGTGACTCTCAACTTAACGTCTTTGTTCAGTTTTACTATCCATGGTGTGAACCTTGCATTAAACTTGAACCAGCTTGGAACGCTCTTGCATATCGTTTCCGTGATGCTAAAAATGTTGTCATTGCAAAAGTTAATATTGATGAAAATGATATTGAAGGAGTCGATCTCACAGAATTCCCCACTCTCCTATTCTATGCTGAAGGAACAAATAAAAAACAAGTCAAATATACTGAGGCTCAGACCAATATTAAAAGCTTGCAAAATTTCCTCTTTACCCAGGCCCCCAAACTTCATGAAGACATTGAACTTTAATCTCGTTGCATAATAAACAATGAAATTACCTTCATAGTTTCTCATATGAAAGATATAAAATCATCAAAATCTAAAAAGAACTTAAAAGAACTTCTCAATTTTTTTTCAAAAATACCATATTATATTCCCCCTTACTGATTAAAGAAAGTTCTATTTTAATAATTGTTTGGAGTCTCATCTCGGATATTCTTCTGTCCATTGAAATTTTCAAAATTATTTTTCAGGAAAAATGACCCTAACTTCAGAGTTTTTCGCACAAATCTTCTTCCCCTTTCCTTTCCCTTTCCCTTCCCCAAAATTTTTAACTGAAAAACGGTATCGTTAAACATAAATTCAAAAAATTTTAATGTCCAATTTAAAATTTTATCGAAATTTTTCCGTTAATAAATGCTGAATTGTGACTCTTTATATAAATATTAAACAGAAAAAATTTTCAAAACTAAACTCCTCTCATGAACTCTGAAGCTAAACACTGTTTCCAAGACGTTTTCCATGCCTTCACTGGAGGCGCTAAGGATATGGATGGCCGTCAATTTGCTAAATTGTCCAAGGATTGTACTCTCTTGGATAAAAAGCTCACTTCAACTGATATTGACCTCATCTTTGCCAAAGTTAAGGACAAGGCTGCTAGAAAGATCACCTTTGCCCAATTCCAACAAGCTGTCGAACAGATTGCAAATAAGAAGGGGGTTGCAAAGGAAGATGTTGTCAGACAAATTGAAAAAACTGGAGGCCCACACTTCCATGGAACTAAAGCAGAAAGTGTCAGACTCCATGATGATAAAACTACTTATACTGGAGTCTATGCTCAAGGTGGCCCAACCACTGTCGATCAAAAGCCCTCAAGCCTCAACACTTTTTAAAAAATGGCATTTTAGGATTAGCCTACTAAATTTTTCTACTATTTTACATACTCACTAAAAATTTTGACCCTACCTATATTAATATGAGGTATTATGATACATTATTTGAGATAAAAGAAACATCAAAATCTTTCATCATCATATCATCATCTATCCTAAGAAAATAGGAATTTCTTAAAAATACAAGAATTATTCAAAAAATATTTTCAATTAAATTGAAAGACAAATATAACAATATAAATTTCTAAGAAACTAACCACTAAATGAATCCATATTCGAAACCTACCAGTCCAAGCTCTCCATCAACCAATATCCCTGCACGCTTTATTTCTTCAATTGCAGTAGAGAAATTTCTCTCCAGACACTGAAATAACCCTTCTAGAAAAAACCTCTTGCTGAAAGTGGCTACTATAGATCAGCAAGCAAAGATCATGTATCTGGACCCTCAGATTTTACCACAAAAGAAGACTTGGAATATTTCAAGAGTGGATATGATTCAGCCAGACCATATCTTGGTTCTAGCGTTGGAAGCCAAGGCGGGCCTGTGACTTCAACCCACGCAAAGCTCTCGACAAGTGATCTTGCTCAAAATTATACAACGAATCATACCAACAACTATGTGACAGATTCAAATTATATGAGTAGATCGATTGGATACTCGCCTATAAACGGCTCCGCCAATACTTTCTTGTCGCCGCAAAGATTCGTTCCAACAAAAGTTGACTATAGCCATAATACCAATGATGCTCAAAATTATTACTCAGCTGATGCGAATCTTGAACAGACTTCCAAGCAAGCAGCACCTGATAATTTCAACATCTACTCAAAACAAAAAGATGAAAAACAACAACCAAGAAAGTATTCGGAAGAGAGACTGCAGGCCATCTTGGACAATGTGAGAAATCGCAGGTTTGAAGACAAACCTAGATATGGGAACCCATATTCAGACCATAAAACCTCAACTCCAGAACTGTCCAACTACACCAAAGAACATCGCGACTCCTTTAGATCTGAAGATAGGCCTCTTCAAATCCGCTCTCAAAACCTCTCTCAAAATTCAGGAATTCAAATCTCTTCTAATCTCACGACTGAAAGAGGAAACAAAGAGATCCTGAGTTATCTCACCAATACCAACATTGTCCCAGTCAAGCCCGGGCCATATATTGACCTAAATTTATTACATGGTGGCCCCACCCAAACTTCAGGATCATATGTAAATAATCCAGCAAGTGGCATAGCAAGTTATAGTCCCATCAACTATACTCCAGTTAATGCTTTCAACAATGTTAATATCACTGAGCCTACTCAAAAACCGAGTTATTCTTCGCTTTATGATGCCTTGAAGAAAAATCCTATTTCTATTGAAAATCAAGATACTCTCAAAACTTCTAAAGAAGATGAAAAAGGATTCAGCTTTAGAGATAATAAAGAAAAAGAAATCTCCTTCCAAAAAGACTCGAATCTTCTTGGCAGCAGCCTTCTCCAATCTGGCTATTCCCTCAAGCAAGAAACACCTTCTGAATATCCCAAAAAAGTAGTAAAAAGTTTTTCCTCATCTCACCTCTCATAGGAATATGAGCCAATTTCCCAACCACAGCCAGAAATTAAACCTAAAAATTCAGAGCAACCTCAACCTTTACCTCATCAACCAAAGCCTTTGGATCATTTAAAGACAACTGCTGTTCAAACACTCTCTGACTCAGTCAGACTCAAAGGTATTTTGATTTTACTTATTTTTTTTTTATTTCATGTAGAGCAAAGTAGCCCTTATGAAATTTCCAATCTCACCTCTCCGCCCGTTAGAAGACACCACCATCTTGATGTATTTTATTTGCGACTTTGTGATCACAAGAATAACTCCTCATACATAGACTGCAAGTTTTGAAAGCAACCTTCCTCTCAGTTCGGCTGACTCTTCCATGTCTAAAAAGACATTTTATACTATTGAACACAATAATCCTTTGGCGATTAGAGCTTTCAAGGATACTGTGGCTGGCCTTGCTATTTCTTCAACTCCTGACAAAAACACCAATTCTCATTTTGAAAGTCCTTCTCTTTTTGAAGATTTACAAAGAGCTTTAAGCAAACAAAATGTAAATTTTTTTCCTTCTCCTGCTTCAACACCTCTAGGTTCAAATCAATCGTATTATTATTGAAACAATTGAAAATTATCCTTCGAGAGGGTCACCAAATATTTACAGACAGCAGCCAGAAGAATATGTAATCTATTTTTTGATTGATACTAATTTCAACCCAGAGTCGACCAGATACAACTGCGGTTCCTTCGAAAGCTTTATTTGAGCCTCCAAAAAATGTCAACAGACTTGTCTTCCAAGAAGTCAGAAAAGAACCAAGCGATCTCAGGGAATCAACTCCTGACCTTATACCTCAGAAACTTGATTATTCCAATCCTGCCAGTAGTATCAACTTTGCTCAAGTAAGAAAATCTTTTTTAAAAGTCCTTCTTTAACATTTTTAGCAATCTGAAGGTGGCTTGATTAGCAATGAGCCTTCTGTTAGGGGAGAAATTGAACCCAAAGAAACTGAAAAGAAAACCGCATATGAATCTAATGTCTCCTCTTTTGCTCAGAAAAAACCAGTTTCTAATAATGCTCCTCCTTCTGATTTTAACGAGGAAAAAGTTGGAAATCATGTCATATTACAAATCCTAAATGTTACTATTAGGTTCCAAGCATTCAAAAATCAGAAAATGAAATTAAAAATTCAACCTCTCAATACACTCAGGAACAAAAGCCTTCCATAAAAGATGTTGATTTTAAAAATGAAGCTGAATCGCAAAAGAGCGCCACTTTAATCGAAGAACCTCTCAATATCAATTACAGTGCTCAACCCTCTGAAAGAGTAAATATTTACTCTTTATTCGCGAAATGATTTTCAATAGAATAATGAGGAAATCGTAATTCATAAGCCTGAAGAAACAGAAAAGAAAGTCGATGAGAGCCAACAAAGTATCAAGCAACCCGCTAGCGAGGTTGCTATCAAATCTCCTGAACTCAGTGTCAAAAAAGATCTTTCAGAACATTCTCAAGAGGTCCAACCTTCTTTGTCAATAAATGGTATCTATTCAACTCATTTTTAAAAAGTTGAACGCTTTGTAGAATCAAACCAACAAGAAATAGAAGCTCCCCAGGATTTGCAAGAAATTCATAAGCCTGAAGAAGAACCAGAAAATAATAATTTTGAAGATGCAAATGTAATTTTTTTATTGCAAAAAATCTAATCAGTTGATTCTCATAGGACTCTCAGGAAGAAGAAATCCAAAGAGAAGAATTAGAAAAGAGCAACAAAATTGAAGTTCCTGAAAATATACAACCACAAGGAGAACCCGAACCCAACGTCATCCGCCATGTACATTGAAGATATTAAATAATTATTAAAATCTATTCTTTAGAGAACTATTGAAGAACCAAAAGTTATTGAACAAGAGGAGATCAAAAGCGAGACCTCTGAAGAAATCAAGAAGACAGCAGCACTCCCAAAAAGTCCTGAACCCAAACCTTCAAATATTGCAGTCAAAATCGTTATTGGCCTCCTTGTTGTTTTGCTTCTTGCTATTCTGGGCTCAGAATTAATGCCAAACGATGATCAATAAATAATTTTTATATCGAGAAATTAAGAAAAGTTTTGATATTCTTTGTAATTTCTCACTGTTTCCTCCATACGACTTGCTTCTTTATATCGTAATTATTTTGCTATGCCATGCTATGCTTTTCTCATGAACCCCTAAGGAAGCAATCTTTCCATAAAACAAGAAATGAATCATTCAAGTTTCATAAAAGGATGACCAGATAGGAGAGTGAAAATACAAGCTCTGATTTTTCTAGTGAAATACAGTCTGACGTGATTTTCTGAGGTTTTTCGAATTTTTTCTAAATGTCATTAGGAAGAGCTTTCTATCTTTTGTTCTTTTTGCCATCTTTGAGAAAACAAAATATATCAGAAGATTTTTCTCCTCAAATATCATTATTCTTTAACTTTACTTTTTAAAAGCGAAGAAAGACTTTTGACAAACATTTTCTAAAAATTTCCTTCCATTTATCAAATTCCTTTTCAAATTGAGGATTTTCTTTTTTGTTGTTGAGTTTAGTTAAACAGAAAGGTTTCAAATTTTAATGAAATGATGAAAGTTTAGATCAAAACTTTGTGAAACAACATTTTGCCAGAACATCAACAAAAAATTTCGAAAATTTTTTCAGAGTTCACTATTTCTCACCTTGGTGTTCATATGGTTTTGATGGACTGAAAGTGGGAGCTTGAGCTCAATTTTTTTTTTAGAAAAATTTTTTCCTTGAAGTTTGCTAAATTTCACAAGAAAAATTGAGAAAAAAATTTTTCGTCCACGTCCAGACACAAAGGTCATAAGAAAGGTTCAAGATCCATTTTGAGCTATTTTTGGAAAGTATCCAATTTTTTATTTTTTTTTTTGAAAATTTTTTTCTCCAAAAGAATTCTGGTCTCTAACCTTGAAGTTTTTAAAGAGATTTAAAAGAGAAAGGGTGAATCTCCTCTTCTTTCCCTTTAAACTGGAGAAATTGTTTACCTAATTGTCACTCAATAACGAAAAAAAAGTAGTTTTGTCCTTTGAAACAGACAGCTCATCTTAGAACTTACAAAATTAGTGGTCCATTGTTTCAAAAAAAAATTGGCAAGATATTGGGAGAATTATATGACAAATAATGTAAAAAGGTTTTTTTTTGAGGTTGAGAATGAATACCTTCCAAAAAAAAATCGTCAATGCGTAGTTTCTCATCAGATATTTGTATCTAAAGACAAGACATAGTTTTTCAAAAGTGTCTGTTTGAATTGATGGCAGAAGTGAGAAAGTGTGATATCTTGGTTTGAAACGAACCAAAAGCAAAGTTTTATTGGAAAAAGAATGAAGACAACTTTGGAAAGTTTTAAAAACTAAAAATTCTTTGTCAAAATTTTTTCTGAAAAAATCTGAACCCTTAAATTTTTTGGGTCTTTTTAAAAAAGAAATCTAGGTTCAAAATCCCCAGATTTCTGATTTTCAAAATTTTTCTCTCAAGTCAGATTTTTTTCACAGAAGTTTTCTCAAGGTTTTTTCAAGAAAAAAAATTGCTTCAAAAAATATTTCAGAAAGAATAATCAATCTCACTTTTTCAAGGCTTCCAAAGGTTCAATAAAATAATGTTTGTCTTCAGTTTCCTCTTTTCTCCTGATCAAAGCAATTCCTCTATTTCCCAACATTTTGAAAAGTTTTCATAATGTTCCCAACTCTGGCCACGAAGCAAAATCGCAATTTGAAAGACTTTGATTTGGATAATTGGAACAAGAAAAAATAAAATCAACAGTCAGAAATAATCATTGCTGGTTTCAAGAAAAAATGTCGTTGTCACATGAACAAAATCTGATTTTTTTAAGCACGATTTGACAGATAAAAATACATTCTCAAAGATCAAGCAACACCCTTCTTCTCTTTGCCTTTCAAAAACTTCAGCTTTAAAAAAAGAGCGGACAAAATTCCCAAAGATTTTTTTGTTTAAATTCCCATTTTTTTTTCTCATAGAATTTCAAGAACAAATTCTAAAAAATGACTGAAATATGAATGAAGCTGTGCTTTTTTTGAGAGTCAACATAATTTTTGTTCAGAATTCTCTCCAGTCCAATGTCCGTTTTTGGAAGAAGTCGCTGGTTAGAGGCTCAAAATACTGACTATGAGAAAGAGTATTTTTCCCCATTTTTTCAGAAAAAATACTGTTATTTTTCATTTCAGTTCATCAACTCTTGAAAGCAAAAAAAAAAGTCTCCAAAAAGATCTTTTCGATTCAAATGAAAAATTTCTCAGTATTTTTAATCACATGACCAGTCCAAAGTTCGTTGCAGCTCTCCCTTTCCCTTGATCAAACTTCCAAAAAAATGTAAGAGTTTGCCGAGATTTTCAAAGGTCAAATAGGAAGATTATCTAAAATAAGTATGTACATAAATTTTTCCAGAAACAAAATGAGATTAATAAAGGGAATGGAAAAAATAATTTTGATTCAACAATTCAAGATCTCAAAAACAAATATTTAAAGCAAACTTCTTGTTGTTCTAGATTTACCATCTTATCCACTCAAAAGGATCTATTTCTAGTGGATTGGTTGAGAACCAAAGTTAATTCTTCTGACATAGTTGGAGTCTTCAATCTTGTTTCTGTTTGGGTTTGGCATGGTCCCTACATTACTCCTGTAGGACATGTTTTCTTTGGTTTCAATATCATCAGGAATAGGTTCAAAGTTCTTTGAAGATTCCTTCTTAAAAATCTCTCTTGGGGGAGGATTACCACCTAACACATTTGTTATAAAATACAGTTTTTAAAATCTCTCTACCTCTTTCAAAAGAATTTTCATTCTTTGCAGATATCTTTGCCATTTTCTTTCGGATTTCCTCCAAGTAGTTGTTTTCATCAAAATTTTCTCCCATCAAATTATCTCCATAATCTTCATTTTCTTCACGAGACTCAACTTCTTTCTTCGTATGCATTGATGCTTTAGGTTTGGTTTCTGATTCAATCTTTTTAGAAATTTGCACATTACCCCATTCTGGTTCTGTGTTCTTGTAATTTCTATTACCAAAATCATTTTCTAACCCTCTGGCAGAAGTAATTGTTCCTTTTCCGCCTCTGTCATAGCTACGTTCAGACATTAAAGGGTTGAGGTTCTGCTTTTCTCTTGGTTCTTGTAATCCACGAATCAATTGATCGTCTTGATAAGCCAAGGAATTAGCTATGTAGGCAGAAAGATCCAAAGTAGCTTCAATAGGTTGAATATCATCCTCTTCATTGCTAAAGTCGTTTGTATCTCGACTTTCCACTGCCATCACGTTACTGGGACCATAGTTTCCTCTATTATTAACCTCTTTAATTGATTGAGGCTTTGAGAATTCGGGAGCCGTCAAATTCAAGTTCATCACAATTGGCTCTTCGCTATCAGCTCTCATCAAATTATGATCAGTAATTTGAGGAGTTGAGATTTTGCGAGTCGAAATATCAAAGGTTTTGACAGGAATACTGCTATCAACATGAGTCTGATTCAGGGTTGTGTTCACATATTTCACATACTCATTAGCCAAAGGTGATGAAGGCTTCTTAGGACCTTTCTGTAACGTCTTAGCAAGATTATTCACACTATGTAATTTAAAAAAAAAAATCTTTCAAGACGATTGAAGTAAACCTGTCAATACGTTGGCGACTTTCATTGGTGAGACTTGATTGACTCTTAGGACTTTTAGATTTAGGACGCTCTTCTCAAAACGGATTTAGAGAAATCAATTCAATTCAAGTATTATACCTGCTTCCTTCCAGAACTTCTTTGAAGCATAGCGAGCTGTTTGGGGTTGTCTTCTTGCTTCATCAGTGCTGGAAATTTGTTGAGAACTTCTCTCTTGGATATTGTCAAGAACAACATTTAATGAGGGAATCTTTTTGGTTTTGACATCTCTTGCTGAGAGAGGATTACTTGCCTGACTAGAAACGCTTGGTTTTTTTGGATTAATTGAGCTCAGGATCTTCTTGGATTGCAGTCCAGTCGTTGATTTCTTTGTCACAGCTTCGCGAGTTGGAGTGGTAGACGTCTTCTTCTTGTTTTGAGTGCCGTTTTGGGGTTTGCCGATCACAAAGCCAGGTGAAGTCTCTCTACCATTTTTGGGCGAATCTGGCTTTGGCGATTTTGATCGACTCAAAGCTCTCGCACTTCTTGCTTGAGTGAGGGAGCTCTTTCTACTGGTTGGCTTTGTGGCTTCCTGGGCTGGTACTTTCGTGCCTGGAGAAATGAGCTCGCTTTTGCTCACGAACTCACTCTTGCTCAATTCTTCTCGCTTCTCAATTCTTGCTAAAGCTCCCTCAATTCTTCTCAAGTCCTCTGAAACCTTTTTAGAGTGCTCAATTCCACTAATTCGCATTAGAATAAATCTTGAGATTTAATACTCTTTATTCACTGAAGAATGTCCAAGGATTTTCTTGAGTGTTTTCGAATCAATTCTTCTGTGCTGTGAACTGGCAGAGTCTCTTGGTGTAAAGAATTCTGGGCTAAATTCTCTTTCTCGATTTTTTGCAGCAGCAGCAGTCACTTCGAATATACTCTCAGGCTGCTGCTTAGGTCCAGGAATCTTATGGGCCAGTATAACTTTACTCCTATCTGCGTACAATCTTGGGTTGTGCTTCAAAGTTTCCAGTTTCACAGTATTCAAAACATGATTGTACATATCACTTCTAAATTTGAACTTTTCGTTAAAGTTGTTGAGATTATCAGAAAATGATAATCTGCCAGCAACAACCTCTTGACTTGAAGCTAAAGTTTCATTCAAATCCTCAATATTGTATCCTAAAATTGGCCCAGCAATCAATTCAATTGTATCCTGTTATTTGGTGAATAAAAATTTGAAATTCTTCAAATTCTACGTGAAGGTCAGGCTTGATGGTTTGATGAATCTCCACAAATCTGATAGTCTTGTTTATATTGATGATATCCATTGCGCTAATTTTTTTTGGTCCCTAAAGCAGTTTAAAATCAAGGCTCCTACCCAAATTCTATGGATTACCTGACTTTTTCTTAAATCAATAGCTAAACTTGAAAGTCCGGGATCATCAGAAACACCCACAATTTTGACTGTAGTTTGTTTTACAGGTGTTAAGGATCTCTTTTCTTTCGATTTGCTCTTTGCTTTAGACTTTTTCTTCAAAATAGAAGCATCTTGTTGAACTGTTGCAGAATTTGGAATCACAAGTGGACTGGAATCGGGTTTAGCTCCTTCTGCTGACTCGCCTGGTTTACTCCCTTCGGCGTCAACAAGAAGGTTTCTCATTGAAGCTAGTTGAACTTGGTTCGAATTTTGATTTCCCATTTTGAAATAGATTTTATTTTTAAATTAACCTTTTCTTGAATTAATCTTAAAAGCGCTAATTCAAATTTATCTCTCCTTAAACTACTATATTTGTACAGTATCGCCGAGAATCAATTCAGAATCTGACAAAAACCTAATCTTTATTCAACCTCTCTCTTTCTTTCTCAATATTCTTCTTCTTCTTCTATCAGAATCAATCAGATCTCTCAAAGGAGATAAATCTCCCGGTTGTATTCCTACTCCCGACTCATCTTTCCATTCATTCCTCCAAAAAACCAACTCTCCAATTCGTCTTCTAGAGTCATACAGAGATGAAATCAAAGTCATCATTGGAATATTATCGCTTAGAGAGAGAGAGAGATACGGTATTAGTCCTACCATTATTTAAGCGTTATTACTCATCCTCAGCAGAAGTTATTAAAACAATTAATTGAAATTCCAAATCGACCAAAAGATTATTCATCCCTGTCTGTCATATACAAAGTTTTTCTCTCTTTTCCTAATATAATGAAATGAAAAACACTGTCTCTCAACAACTTCTACTTTTCTCCAGTGTCTTCAGGTAATTTTTCAAATTCACAAATAAATCAAAGTAATTAATAATAGAGATATATCAAATTTCAAATATAAAAATGTTCAGGATTCTTCTTTTGATCATATGCTTAAATAGTTACAGAATAATTTTTGGTCTGATGACCGAAGAAAAATTGCCAAGTCAATCCCAAACTTCAGCCTCACGGTTGCTTCAAATGGATGAGTTTCAATCACTTGATGGATCAATTAAACTACCTCTGAGTTATAATGGAGATTCCACCTGGGCGGCTAAAATCCCTATTCCTGATTCTGACACTGTCAAAACTGTGATGATCTCCCTTTATTCACATGAGTCATGGTTTTATGAAAATGATGAAATTGCTAGAAAGGCGACTTGCGCTAATAAAATAGCCAAAGAAAATATGCTTTTTAACCAGTTTGAAGGAATGAGGTGTTCAGTCCTCACCAAGTTGTCCAAAGAAGGTGAAATAAATTACAAATTCCTCTATAGCAACGAGTCATCTCTTCCTTTACCTGCAGGAACTCTAGGTATAATTGGATTTGGCATAAACAAAGATTCTCTGCCTTTGCAAGTAAAGCCACAATCACAAATGTTTTCAATCTATCTTCACAAAGAATATCCTTCATACATCCTTTTTGGAAAAATTGAAAACAGTTTTATGGAAGATCAACCTCCCAAAATCATCCAGCCACTCTCTGCAAAAAATTGGAGTTTTGCCATGTCCAACTTTCAAATCATCCAAAGTCCTTCACCACCTTTCAATCTAAAAATCCAACAGTCGCAAGCAATTCTCGACTTCAATCATGATTTTATCGGAATTCCGCAGCAGTATTTCAAAGACATCTTTTCCAACAAAATGAAAACTTGTACCATTGAGTCTTCTAGAAAATCCTTCCTTTGTGATTGTTCGCAGCTCAAGTCAATAAAAAAGTTCGAATTTACACTTGGGAAGCAAGACTTGAGAATTCCGAACTCATCTCTCATCGAAGACTTTGGAGAAAAGTGCCGAATCAAGATTGGTTGTATCACTTCATCCTCTCTTGATCCAAATTGTATTTTCGTTAGCGAGAACTTTGAAAATGTTTGGGTGCTTGGGACTCCATTTCTGAGTTATTTCTATCCCGCATTCACTTACAGGACTGATTCAGAAAAGGCTGATGTTTCGTTTTATATTGCAAAAACTAAAGTTGATTTTCGTCAAGTCTTAGCAGGCAATACCAAATTAGAACAAAAAAGTGCGCTGACGAGCACGTTAAAAGATTTGATCACTGTCATCGGAGCTTTTGCAGCCCTTTTTATTGTGTATTTTATCCTTAAAAAGGGCTTTGCCTTCCTCATTGAAAAGAAAAAGAAATTTTACGCAAAATATCAACAAGAAGAACTTGAAGAAGGAGGGGAAGAAGATGAAACCAGACAGCAAATGGAAAATGATAATTTATAATACTTGAGATCTCAATTATTTGTAGTCTGTACATTTTTATTTTACTTCTTAAGAGGATGAACGATCATTCATGGTATTATTTTGAGATTTACTCCATCTGCCAAAAACATTTCATCCTTTCTTAGGTAATTTAAATAGAAACCTAAACTGAGAGAAAAATAAACGAAATAAAATAGTATGAAAATTGAACAGTTAATTCAAATGTAAGTTAAATACTGTGAAAGTCTTCTCGCTTTTTACATTGTTTTCATCAAGAAAATATATTAAGCATGGTCTCTCTTAAAGAGCTTTGAAAGTGATTAGTTTCAATAAACATCACCAAATTAAATTCATCCTTCAACGCAGCTCCCTCAGAGTATAGAACTTCCCTTTCATGCTCAGCATCTGATTTATTTCCAATCAGAATTCCTGTAAAGCGCTCCTGAGGAATTTCTTTAGTAATCTTTGCAATGTTTTCTTTCAAGATTTCAAAGGAAGTCTTATCTGTGATTGAAAACACAAACACAAAAATTGACATGTTTTTGTAGTAAACTTTGATCACTTCGTCATACCTCTGGTCTCTGAGCGTTCTGATCCAGAAATAATATTTCGTATGGACCTCATCCTCAACATCATCTTGGATGATCAGATCCATTGTTTGTTTGAGGGACGCCAAGGGCTTACTCTTTCTGTCCTCAAAACAACTGTTGATTAGGCTGTGCTTTCCTGTCCCACTTGAGCCTATAATCATAATCTTTCTAGTGACTGGCTCAATCTCTGTCAAAGAGTCTTCTTTGAGAAGCACATAATTCTCAGATTGGCTTCTTTGAGCAAAGCCTGTTGAGTAATCCATTGTTGAGTCTGCTGATTCGCAGTCAGCAAAGGGATTGACAAACTGAGATGCTTTTACAGCAAGTTCTGTGTACTCTTCAACAGAGGTTGCGTAAAGAGTGTTGCTTCTTTTGCGCATTTCCAAGATTTTTATAAATTTATCTTTGCTTTATTAATTCGAGGATAAATGTCATGTAATTTAAACTTTTTTTCTATATCCGGCAATTAAGCGAGGGAATTTTGGCTATCCGAATCTTTTATACTCCTAATCTCCTGCTTTCTTCTTTGTGAGCGGATTTCTCTCGATTTGAGTCAGGCTCTTTCTAAATCGGTCGCCATTAAACACTTTTCATCCTTGATTACACCAACCTTCGATAAAAAGAACGTTCAAAGCAAAGTGAGTTAGCATATCTCAATATCTTGTTTTTCAAAAAGCCCCAATTAGAATTCGACAAAAATCTTTTTAGTGGTAAATTAATAATGTTGTCAAAGTTATGATCAATAATTCGGGTTTTTAAGGTTGCTTTATTCTTCAACTAATTTGATTTTTACCTCGCAACTTTAATAGTTTATTCGGTTTTTGAGTTGAAATAGGGAAACTCGAAATTTCTTTGAATCAAAACCATATCTATTCTTTTTGTTTCATTATCGTCTATTGAAAGCTTTCTCATTTCGTTTTAGTGTTGCATCAAAAACACCCATAATTTTTTATATCAATCACCCCATAGGACCCAGGGAAAACTTTGGGGGTAGGAGATCAACAAACTATCAACCAAAAGTTGAAATCTTCTGAAAGAGCTTTTCTTGTCTCATCAATAATTTTATTAATGAATCGAAATATTAAAACCTTTTTAAATAGGAAACTCCGTTTGATTCAAATCGAACAATTCTGCGTTTGCGTTTACCAGAAGAAAAACTCTCATATGCTCCCTCTGAAGTAAATTCCTCGCAAAATATTCTTTCCACGTCTCATTTATTATCTCATGGATGTTTCAAAAATGAGTTTGAAAATCCCGTAAATTTTCATGGGGAAAAAAATAAGGGACATTTACGGGACTACAGAGTAAAATTTTCTGCTGAAAAAAGTGTGCATTTCTCCTGGGATCTCAACTGAAAATTTCATGTGTGAAAAATCTTTTTTTAAAGAGAAAAATAGATAGAGGGGTTTCAGGTTCATCTCTGTATGATCCTATCTAGAAAATATTTCCCTAACACCTAACTCAAAAGAAGAAGGTGACCAAGTTATTTTATTTATTTTTGTTTTGCAAAATTAATAAATGAATTCATATGGTTTTTGCTTATTATCCGAGATTACTGATGAATAATCATACGAAAAATATTTAGGACCATTATTTTATTGGCCTTCGAATAATTCTAAAACATTCTCTAGACATAGGAGATGTTAACCTGCTTAATGGTTGGAGATTTCGTTGACACTGGTGGATTGCTTAACGTTGTGGAGGGCATCAGCAACAGTTTCAGTGAAAGTGGAAGGAGCGTGGTGGGAGGTGGTATAAGTGGTATAAGTGTAGGTGACGGGGGCAGGGTTGTAAGTGGAGGTGGTGTAAGCGATATCAGAGTATCCTCCAGTAGTGCCGTGATGAGTGGTGGGGACATCAACGATGTGAGTGGATCTCTTGACTTGTTCACCTTGGTCGTGGTGGGTGGTGACGGGAGCAGTGTAAGTGGTGGTGGTGTGGGTAGAGGGGATGTGGGAAGCGAGGAAAGATTTACGGAGGAAATCAGAGTTTCTGAGATTGCTTTGACCAGTGGTGGAAACGACGGTAGGTTCAACGTGATGTTGAGTGGTGGTTTCAACTTGGTGAGTAGCAGTGGGAGTGTGGAGGTGGCTGGAGGCCATGGCTGATCTGAGGGCTCTTTCAATGACATCATCGTCGTGGTGGACAGTGTGGGTAGCAACGTGAGTGTCAACGGGAGCAACAGTTTCGTGATGGTGGTGAGTAACAGGGACGGAGCTGTGAACAACTTCGTGTTGAGTGGTAGTGGGGATAGTGTACTCAACGTGATGATGGTGAGTGGGGATGGAGCTAACGACAGCTTCGTGATGGTGAGTAGTGGGAAGAGTGTACTCATGGTGATAAGTGGTGGTGGGGATGGAGCTAACGACAGCTTCGTGATGGTGAGTAGTGGGAAGAGTGTACTCAACGTGATGGTGGTGAGTGGGGATGGAGCTAACGACAGCTTCGTGATGGTGAGTAGTGGGGATAGAGCTGTGAGCAACTTCGTGTTGAGTGGTAGTGGGGATGGTGTACTCAACGTGATGGTGGTGAGTGGGGATGGAGCTAACAACAGCTTCGTGATGATGAGTGGTGGGGACGGTGTATTCGTGAGCACCAGTGTAAGTGTAACCACCGGAAGTGGAGACAGACTTGAAGGTTTGAGCGCTTCTTTCGAGAGCAGCCTTGATTCTAGCTTCCAAATCAGAATGGTCATCAATGTGGTGGACGACGGGGGCAGATCTCTTTTCGATTTCACCGTGGCTGTGGGAGAGTTCGTAAGTGTGGGATTCAACGTGGTGGTGATGATGATGGAGGAGCTCGCTTCCGTATTGGCTGGAAAGAGCGACGAAATCAGCTCTTTCTTCGGGCTTGGCGTTCAACATGACTCTGATAATGCTTTCAAGTCCACCGCCGGGGTAGTTTCTGTTCAAACCTTCGATTCTCTTTTGGAGGAGTTCTTCATGGACTTTACCTTGCTTGTAGTCATAGAGGTCACCGCTGTCAGTGAGGGTGGCCAAAGCGAGGAGGGTCATACCCAAAGAGTAGACATCAGCCTTGTTGGCGTTACCCTTGAATTCAAGTCTTTCCTTGGGGACATTGACGAGCAATTCAGGAGCGAGGTAACTCTTTTCCTTTCTGATGATGTGAGCGAGGAGACCATTGAAGCCCTTAGTTTGGTGGAGGTTGGGGTCAGAGAGCTTGACGTTCTTGGTTCTTTCATCGTAGAAGATGTTGCTGGGTCTGATGTCACCGTGGGAGAAGCCCTTGGATTGGAAGAAAGCGAGACCGTTGATGAGGGAGTGGGCGATGGATTGGAGTTCGTATTCAGGGAAGAATTGTTGCTTCTTGTTTCTTTCAGTGATTTCTTGGTCGAGGGTTCTGCTGAGGGGTTCAATGAAGAGGATGATCTTGTAATGGGTGGCGCAGAAGCCGGACTTTTCTTCAGTGTCGTAGCCCAAAACGTTGATAACGTTGTCGTGCTTAAGAGTGATTCTGTTCTTGATGTAGTTGACTTCGTTGTCGAAGGTTTGCTTGTTGTTAAGGACGATTTCCTTTTGGATGTATTCTTGACCAGTCTTCTTGTCTCTCACGACCTTGTGTTCACCGTAGTGAGCATTAATCTTTTGAGTTCTGACGACTTCAGTCACAGGTCTGAAAGGTTCGACCTTAACGGGGGCGACGACGACGGGGACGGCACCCTTGGTAGTGGCTTGAGAAGAGTTGTTACCCATTTGAAGATTTCAAATAAATATTTTTAAAGATTTTTAATATTTATTTATTAAAGAATACAAATGCCTTTTATAGCCGATTCTCGCTCATCAAATTAAACCCTCGCTGAGCAGCTTAGAATTAACAATTTCCCAATTTTAGACTCGTTTATGGTATCAAAACACCATTTCTCCCTTCTCCGGGGCCTCTACTTGAACCAAATATTTCGAAAAAGAAAAACTGCACAAACACCTGCTCTTTCATTCGTAAAGTCGCTTTGTTTTTCTTTGGATTTCATCGAGTGATCAAAATTGATTCTCAAGAAACATTGTTATAACCGTCAATTTCTTTTGATTACGTATATTAAGATTCGCCTAATTATACTTTGACGCAATCAATATCTTTCAAAAATACTTCCTTTTGAAGGAATCCAGCACTGGTTTGATTCAAAAAATTCCTCTCAATACTTCCTCAAGAAAAATGTTTCAATCTCGAAAAATGAAATTTCATATCTTTCATACCTTTCATAAAATTTTATTTCCAGATAATATTCCGCCCATTATATGATCGAGCACTTTTAAAATGCCTTTCTCGCGGCAGAGTTTATGTCCACAGCACCAGGGTTCAATGGTGTTTCTTCAACAAAACCAGCTGCTTTATGTTATTAAAATATTAAAGCCTGATGAGTGGTTCAATCAGCATCGAATGTTCTTCATGCGATTTATCATAAACTAATTTTATTAACCGAACTAATATTTAAAGTCGTATCATAACGCTCCCGATCCCTTAATCATCAAAAACAAAATGAGTTTATCAACCAGAGTTTTAGAGAAAAAAACACAAAATATCATGAAGCGATTCGATTCTTAATAATTTATATATATAAAATTTTAAATACTAATTTCAAACTTTCTGATTTTTAATTTTTAGAAAGTTCGTTTCAGATCGCCAGAAGGAAAAAACTCTTCCGAATCTATCTTCTCCTCGCCTTACTCTTTCCTGTTATACTTTGTGTCTCGCTCAAGTTTCTTGAATTTCGAGTATATAATTTGTTTGCTCGGGCTCTGAAAAATATTTATATCTTTGATCCAATCATTAGAAACAGTCCACGGAATTAAAATTTTATTTTTTATAAAATTTGTGATATGAAACACGTCAAATACTTTCAATGTATCTTGAGCAAAAAACCTTTTCCTGATTCTCTTATAAAATATAAAAAACAAATCTTTAAAAAACTCATCTCTCTTGTTCATCCCCTAATCGCCTCCACCCTTTTTGTCAGGCCTTGGCTCCGTGATGACTCTCAAACTCTACATAAACAATCATTCATTTACAAACTTGGCTTTTTCTTCATTGGAATGGGATATGAGGTGAACAACTTCAAGAGAAAACTACTCTTCGAGTTTGTTTACTTCATTACATCAAGGATGTGCCCAGGATTTATGTATATTTGAGCCAAAGAAACTCCGATTTTCACTTTAATCTAGTTTATTAGCGTCAGAGTACTTAAATACAACTTATTGAAGAATTCTCTCTCGATATACAATCTCCAAGGAGTCTCAAAAGCAAAAGACCTCACGAGTTTATTTTTCACAAAATGAAAAGATTTAGAAAAGAAAAATTTCATAGAAAAATAAATTTAACTGAAAAAAGATTTTCTTTGATTTTACTTTATGAATTGAATATCTTTGACAACTAAATGATTCTGATTCAAACATATTCACTTCTTTCTCGGATCTTGACAAATTAACGCTTATAAGTTTCCAATCCGCCTTCAAATTCAAATATTTTTTCCCAAAATCTTGAATAATCACTCTCTAATAATCTGTGGTTCTTATTGGTTCCATATAATATTAATTTCATTGTTCAGATTCAGAAAAAGATTCTAAATTAAAAACAAGAAACATACATGTTTCTTGAAAACAAACAAACTTACATAATTTTAGAATAGTTTTTTTTCTGTCAAGACTAAACCGAATTATTGACTAATTTATAGAAAAGTGGGTTTAATACCTTTCATATAACTTAAAATCCAACCCAATCCAAAAGATTGCTGACTGAGAGATTCAAAGTCATTTAATCTCTCTAAGGAACCAAGTCTTGCCATCTTGGTCTCTACCTTCGTCGTTCGTATCAGCAAACCTTTTTCGATTTTACTTCTGAACTCTCACTTCATGTTGTCGTTAAACTCTGAATTAAGTCTGTCAAACAAAGGTTTTAATTGATTTTTCACGATTAATTTAAAATACAAAGATATTACAAAATTCATTAATAAATAATTTTCTTTTGCTTTATTTCAACCTCATTCTTGTTTCTTTTTCCTGATTTCGTAAAACCTGCACTTGAAAAACCACTCTTAATCTGAATGATCGAATAGTTTTCTTTCAAATTTTTTTTACCACCAACCAAAAACTTTTGTTTCTCGAGATCCGAGATTCGAAATTTTAGGGAAAGCTTGAGTTGAGATGATAAAAACCATATACAAGAGAGTATGGCATGCGGCCCATATTTTTCATGAAATGGAAGGAAAGGCTCTTCAATCTACAAAAACTTGTTTTCTTTATTTTCACACTGAGGGTTAAGTTAACTAATTTTTTAAAAAACCATTGCTAAAATGTTAAAACAATAATTTTCGCTGTCACTTTAGCGCTAAAGGTAGTTATTTAAATTATTTAAATGATATCAACAATTCAAATTCAACACCAACTACTCGCTCTCTTAGAGCCGTACCTTGAAGAAACCCATTCAATTGGAGACGACTTCGCAACATTAGGAACCTCAACCACACATCCTCATATCACAAAATATTTCCAAAACTCTAAAGGAATACTTTGGATTGAAGAATATGACCTTGACATTTTTAAAAAGGACAAACTGTTTAACGATGCTCTCAATTCAAAACAAAAATCTTATTACATCAATTGGGTTCCTATACCTTCTGATATTCAAGATCGAATTGAGTACTGGAATCTCAAAATTAAATACAGAGAGTATCAAACAATCTATGGAGGAATCAAAGAGGATAAACAAATATTTGGTCTCTTCTCTGACTATGCCCTCATTTATGATGCCAAGATTTTGATCGCTTATCATCTCAAGACAAGCTCCTTTAAAACTTTCCAAATACCTAAAGAGGCTAAAAAACAACTCAAGTATCTAAAAGCCCAATGCTTCCTTCTGAATTCCAAGACACAGTACATTTTGTTCAGGTTTAAAAGTCAAGACGCCAAGAAACTTGTTCTCCTTCCATTCCAACTCAATCATGATAATAGAGATATAAGCTTTCAATCCTCCTTGATTAACCTGCACTTCGATTCTCGCATTTCTTGGAAAAAGTTGTATAATCACGAAAATCAAGTCATTGCCACCAATAAACACGTTTTTTTCAATTACGGTCAACTCCTCTTTATCTTTGACAAGAAAAACGGTGCTTTTATAAATTCTCTCTCTTTTCCAGAGTCTCAAAAGAAGCCTTACTTTAAGTTATATTCTCAGAATCATCTGTTTGTGATTGAAAAACCAGAAAGTGTATATCTACTCAAAGAAAACCCTCAAACCCCTCCCAACCTTGATTGGGTCTTGAATTTTGATGACGTTTATGGTCCTCAAATTTCGCAACAGATGAAGTTGATGAATTATACAAGCATGGACTCAATAGAAAGAGATGCGATCTACAAAGAAATTAGCCAAATATGGAAATTTGATCTTGCACTGCTTCCCCAAGATAAAATAAAGACGCTTGATAGAGCTACGCAAAAGACCCTCATTTATCTCATTAAGAAAAGTCTCTCAGAATCAGAGATGATTGATTTTCTCAGATTTTCATTTTATTTCCTCTCCAAATATAATGAACTTGAAATTCTGAAGCTTTTCAAAATTCTCCAGATCATTCACACTGCAAACCCAGCTTTTTGCTCAGAAAACTTGGATTTGTATCAATTGATCATCAAGAAAATGCCTAGCGTCTCTGTCTCAAAACCAAAGCCACAACCTGAGCATTTCAGTGAAAGTGACTTGTTACTCCTCAAAGAATTCGAAATTGCTCCTAAAAATTGGTCTTATAATACTCTCATTGAAAAGCTTCTCAATATCATCAATCAATAAATATATCAAACGTAAATTACTTTTTTTAAGTGCTGTATAAATTGAAATGATTACTTCTTTACATTATTATCCTAACAAATCACATTAAAACTCAAAAAGAAGTCTTGAATTTATTTCAAAAAAAAAGGAAACCTGGTAAGTGTGCATATCTAATAAAATTTATATTTTTCATTTCAAGTGGTTATTAGAAGTCAAAATTTACCTCGAATCAGATGGCCGAATGGCTTGTGCTCCTCCTTTTATGAGCTGTGAGCTTTGCTCTTGAAGTACAATCTAATCTGGAATTATCAATAAAGCGTCCGTCCTGAATCAAGTCAACCTCTGATACAGACAAATCTGATGATTTTTCCAAGTTCAATTTTGTTGAAAATTAGCTATCTTTTTATTTCATTCTATTTTTTTACATCTAGTGAAATTTGTAGACAGAGGAAAAATAAAATCCAACATCAAAAATACTCTTCAAGACATTTCCCACCCTCCCACTGGCTCAATCGCTTCGCCACTCTTTCAAACCTCCGTCTCGAAAACTGAATACTCTGATTCAAGCGGAAGTTAGTTCGTCCCTCTTTTTATATTCAGCTCCAGTGTTTATTTAACTTTTTAATTAATCAAACCAAACTGCATATCTCCCTCCAATATTCCGCGTCTAGTTTCTCCTCTTCTAACTGAACTAGGTCTAATTTCAAAATGCATATCAAAAATCTCGAAGCCTCGTTTTTTCCTCGATTGCTTGCCCAGAATCTAATTTAATGAATTTCTCTGAAACACTTGAAGTTTACATTATTCCTTAAAATTTTTTTCTCTTCTTATTTTTCTCCCAATTAATAACGCCCCTTTTGAGGTTTGGAATGAAAAATAGCCTTATTCCTTCAAATTCTCTCATTCCAGTAAAGTGGCCAAAATTAAAATAAGGGTTATTAATTATATTTATCCGGATATTCCAGAAAGAACCGGATAAATACACTTTCAAGCGGATAATTAGAGTCGAAAATTCTGAAATTCTAATTTAGAAACTCCTGTATTGAAATTGTTTTTACAATCACGCTTGACTTCTTGTTTACTCTTTCCTCTTCTTTCAACATAAATCTTACTCCTTTTGAACTCTTATGCTCAAAAAATTCCTCGACATCCTATCAGTAGGGTTGGCAGAAAATTACCCACCAGTTTATTTTGTACAAATCAACATATTTAACCAGACAACGATTTAAAATTAAATAATTTTTCCTTTAATTACCTTGTCTCAATCGAGGCTATGTCCTTCTCAAACCATAATTTGAAGATCAAGGCCCGTACTTGGAACAAAGATTCCTATGGCCTGTTTGATTATGAGACCACTCAATATCACTCTCAAACCATCAAAACTACTCATGCCAGCAACTTATTCAGAGTCGATCAAGAATTGAACTTAAAAAGCTGTTTAACTTCTCGAACTGCCGAAACCATGACCAATCTTGACTCGCAAGAACTTTTAGCTCAAATTTCAGAATGCCCAGGTAATCAAACTCCCTATTCTTAATCAAAGACTAAAACAAAATAGAGGGTATTAAGATTTCTTGTCCTTCTGAAGGTGATGACAGCCTCAACCACTTTTGGCAAAAAGTTGACAACAGTCAGAACAACGATAAAGGACATTTGATGAAAGTTGAGGATGTGTTCAAGCTTGGCCGAACAATCATGAGAGTCAAACAAGTATCTTTCCCATTGATTTTCAAAATCTTACCCCCGATAGATCAAAGTTGAAGAACCTGCCAAAAATGTCAAGATTTACAGACATAGTATTTTTAACTCCATCAAACAACATCATGTACAAAATCTTTCTCTTTTCTCCCTTCTTAAATAAACTCCCTCCAGGAAGACAAAAAACTCATTTTCTCAACTGAGCCAAAAATTAACGCCAATCAAGAGGGATACACATGTAAAATCTGCCTTGCTGAACAAACCGAGGATGATGATCCTTTGATCAGCCCATGCAATTGCTCTGGGTCCGTCAGTCATGTGCACTTCAAATGCCTCCAGAATTGGATTGCTAGTAAATTAAATATGCAAAAAAACAAAAACATCATCAACATCAACTGGCAGCGCTTACATTGCGAGTTATGTAAAGCAGAACTTCCTTTAATCATCCAACATGATGGAAGCGATCTTCTACTCATATCCTGCAATGATAGAATGCTTAGCTCTTACGCGATGCTCGAATTCTTCTCCAAAGAAAATGACTCTATCGGCATTTTCATCATCGATATCAGTTCCAACGGCAAATACAAAATTGTAATTTTCTTTTCCAATTCCCTCTTAATCCCAATAGGGTAGAGCGCAGGATAGTGATATCCAAGCAAGTGATATTTCTATTTCAAGAATTCATTCCACCCTTACTGTTCACAATGGCAGATTATACCTCCAAGACAACTCTTCCAGATTTGGGACTCTCACTCAACTTAGAGAACCTATTATCCTCAACATGAACAACCTGAAAAGCCCTTGGCTTCAATCTGGGAGAACTAGCTTCCAATTTGTTCTTGATAAACCTTGGATTTGCATGATCCCTTGCCTTGGTTCAAGTAAATTGAAACTTCGTCTCTATAAATATCTAATGTCCTTCTTAGTCTTTAGCATTGGAACCACTTCTCGCTTTGAGGAAATCCCCCAGAAAACTGGTAAAAGAGACACAGCTCCTTTCCAATCTATTGATCTCAAAGAAGAGGATGATGATGATGATGAAATTTTCGAAATCAAAACTAAAAAGGTAAATGATTTGTAAATAAATTTCCAATATTTAAAAGAGTAAATCTCATTTTGAATTTGTTCATATCATATCATATAAACCCACTCCTTGTCCAAATATGTACCTATGACCTTATCTTTGTTCATAGTATTTCTTATTATATATATACAGTAAACCTGCATACACACACAATTGTAGCCTTCTCGTTTTAATTTCCCATTTGTTTGTTCAAATTTATATCATTTTTCGAAAATCAGATTTTCAAGATAGCAAAGTGAGAGTGATAAGGAAGAATATATCAAGATATGGAAATACATATTATTTATTCATAATCATTAAAAGTTTTTTACAAAAAGTTATTTCTTTCTTCTCTTTAAATAATCAAGTCCTTTCAAGTAAAGAAGACTTCAACGTGGTCAGAGATGTTTCTTTTGCAGATGGGACAAATCTTTTTGTCAAGTCGAGAACAGCATGTACTGCACATTGAAAAATGAAGACATGGTTTGGCAATGATATTTCTTGGTCTATCATAACAGATGACGCATTTGTAATCATCCTTCATCTTGATTGATTTCACCTTCCAAAGTTTGTCAAACCTCTTCTCCATTCTTCTCCTTCTGATCCTGTTATAATAACTCAGGGCTTTCTTTGTCAGATATATTGAAGTCAAAACAAGCGGAATCACCAACAGCATCATCTTCCCTTGGATTCCATATATGCTCTCTTTTAATCGTTTTACAATATTCGATTTATCATGTAAATAATATTCTGGACGATCCATTCTGAGGGAATTCTCTTTTAAATTATATATCACTTCTCCGTAAGCTGTTAAAGCTGTTCCCAACATTATCCCAAACTCGTTCTCAGTCCAGCCAATCTTGACACCTCGAAACACAAATGTCGTTCTTGTCACTAAAGCCACCAACTCGATAAGAAGGCCAACGTAAACCAAAATCTTTTCAAACCAATTCAAACGTTTATATTCCCGAGATTCAGCGATTTTCTCTAAAGCATACTTGGCATCGACAGCCAAATTTCGATGAATATTACATGAAATATTTCGATTGGGATCCTTCAGATTAAAGAATAAAGGAGCCCTGATTTCCATGCTCTCATTATTTGGAAAAAGAAACCCTCGAGCCTTGGCAAGTGTATCATTCGAATATATCTCATCTTTAAAATATAAACTATGCACCAATTTGGTTTTTCCATCAATCAGACTCTTGATTGGGTTTGTGGAATTCACATAGCCTTCAATAAAAGTCTTGAAAGAAAATTCATCAGGGTTTTCGGGGTTTCGCGTCAACTTTGCAAGAAACTCTGGCCTCGTTAGATGACTAAGTAGCCTCGAAGGAGAGTAGACCTTTGCACCCTCAATCTCACTTAATTTTAGTCTTTCCTTTTTCAAACAAGCATTTAGATAGCCCAGACCACATACTGAAGCAATGTTGAGAAAGGAAGCTAGCGCAATCTCCATGTTTTTATTTCAGAGTTTTTCTTTAAATCAGGAAATATTTAAAAATCAAAATTTTTAAGAAATATTAGATCAGGTTAATTTCCTTTGCGTACTATGTTTAAAATATATCAATTAGACTCTTTTCTGTTTTTAACAACCATATTTATAAATATAACTCTCTCTCTCTCGATTGATCCATTGATGAAGAATTCTTTTTTCTTTCAAGGATCGTCTTGAGAAAAGAAAATTTTTCTTCATTTTTTTTTCAACCTGCACGAGAGGTTTGCTTGAAATCGCCTCTCTCATTCTTTTTTGCCCATTTTATTCTTTCAAATATCTCGATTTATTAACTTTCTCTCAAAAACAAGAATACATTCGTTGTGTATTTTTGAAACAATATATTGGTCAGAATTCTCAAAAAAAAGTTCGAGAATGAAAATACAACCGCACCCTTCTCGAATTCAACTTTCTTTTTAGCGACAGGAAAGGTCTGGATGAAGAAGAGAAAAAAAAACTTTTTTGTTCATCTCAATCTTTCTCAATAATTGCTCTAGTAAAGCTTTGGTAACCTGAGATAATCCAAATTACTTTCAGTTTATCTTTCTGGCACAAAAAAAGAAGCCATTAGGTGGTGAAGAGGGAATTTTGTCTTCCTGTAAATGTTATTTCTTTTCTTTGAATTTTCTATCAAAGCGGGGAAATTTTAACTCTCCTCTATTGCATCTTCAAAACTCATAAAAACAATTTTTTCCCAAGACCCTTTCAACAATTCTTGCAAAAATTTGAGAAGGAAAAATAATTTAACTTGAATACTTTTTGAGAATCAAGTTGAATCTATTTTTTTTTCGATTTTTTTTAAATTGCAAGTTGAAATTTTCAACAGAAAAAAAAAAAATTGAAAAAAAATA
>Ga0182738_1001661_pt1 | contig 27408 bp, 27 predicted proteins | sample eDN5th30CBELigMG_FD_128876 | JGI IMG/M metagenome (GOLD analysis project Ga0182738, IMG submission 128876) | Enriched Miracle-Growth compost microbial communities from Emeryville, California, USA - eDNA 5th pass 30_C BE-Lig MG (version 2)... ...
CCATTGGCAAGGCGAGGTAGCCATATCGCGCTTTGCTGACATACCTGTTGTAGCCATAACTGGGGTAGACTTGTGAGGAACCGCGATAGGAAGGGCATACAAAAATCTGAACGCTCTTGATGTAGGGAAAGAGAAAATCCATCCAACTATAGACATGGGCAGAGCCACTGCCAAAGCTCAAGGAAAATTTCCCCGAGGGTTTCGATGTATCCAGAGGCGTGGAGGCAGCCACAAAATTGCTGGAACTGGTGCTGCCACTTCCCGAATACAGCCCGCCCGGCTTGACCCAGCAGGGCAGAGGAAAGCGCTCGTCATAATCCTGGGCATACATCATCATCCCCAATCCGATCTGCTTGATGTTGCTCAAACAACTGGTGCGCCGCGCATTTTCCCGCGCGCGGGCGAACACCGGGAAGAGGATGGAAGCAAGGATTGATATGATGGCAATGACAACCAAAAGTTCGATGAGAGTGAAAGCGTTGGTGTGCCGATTAGCTGAAATGCGGCTTCGTGTAGACATAATTTCCATCCTTAGTTGTTTATGTGAGACATGACTGATTTTAGTATTCCCGTTAAACAGTGGATTTAAACATATTTTTCTTATGGATTATGCCTAAAATAATTACAAAAAATGTCAGATGTCGAGCAAAAGAGAGGCGGTTCGCGCCAGGGGAAGGGCGAACCGCATGGATAATGGCGTGACAAAAGTACTTTTACGGAACATTCACGGAAGTTTGTAGACCTGCACATCATCATACCAGACGACATCATCCGCCGATGTCTGATTGCGGGCGCCCAGCAGGAGGACCAGCCTTGCCACTCCGTCAGGCACGGTCACGAAACCGGTCAATTGATGCCATGCGCCGGCTTTGGTGTTGTGCGGTGGTTGGATGGGCACGTCCTGTTGTTCCGCCTGCCAGTTACGGTTGGCATCCTGCCAGCGCACGGTGATATTACCTTTGCCGTTTGCCTGTGCAAAACGTTGCCAGGCGCGCACGGCATAACGTTCTCCCGGTTTTACGTCGATGCTTTGGATCAGAGTGCCGCTCACTGTCATGCCGCTGATGCGTGCGGCGGCGCTGCCGGTTTTGCCGGTGTGATCAATGCCGGTGTCACGTTGAAAATGTCCCGGCGGCGTGTCTTTGACAGCTTTCTGCCAGGTGCTCCAATCGTTGATGTTGGTCGAATTTTTCCAATCCAATTGCGGCGTGGTGTGGTCTGCCGTGCGGCCGGCCAGATCGGTATTATCAAAGCTGCCATTGCTCACCAAATTTACCAGTGTGCCGGTTTTTTCCAGCGCGGCGAATTTTCGTTTTTCCTGTTCTATCCAGTATTGCGGATCGGCCGTGGCGCGCAGGGCATCGGTCACTCCGGGCAGCACTTCTTCCCAATATTGCGGATTCACACGAGACGTGTTGGTGGGAAACCAGCGGTATTTTTCGCCCCAGGTCCAGATGTAGCCGTCCGAGATCCGGGCGGCGTAATCGAGATTGGCCTTGAGCCGCGCCGTGCGCGAACCATTGAGCGGGCCTTTATAATAGCGCGATGTAGATGGATTGGTATACGCGTCCAGATAAAAAGCGAAACCGGCCTGCACCTGCATGCGATATTTATCGCGGTTTTCCGGCGCCACCAGACTGAGGACGGTGCGGCGCATGTTGTTAGCGGCGCGCAAATAATCCATTTCGCCGTCATAATGATAGGCTGATTCGCAACCATCCACAAACCGCAGAGTGGGCGGCGCCGCGTCCAGCCAGCCGTTGATGAATGCCGGATACAAATTATAGCCGGCCGTTTCGAGGGCGCGTTGCGGATCGGCCTGGGCGGCGGAGCGCGCGTTGACGCTGTTCATGAAAAAGCTGAAGATGGTCATCTCCGGATATTCGCTCTTCACCGCATTCATCACTTCGCGGCCGCGCTGGCGTGCTTTAGCCTGATATTCCGCGAACGAATGCTTGTTATGTTGCGGCTGCGCGGCGTAATTAAGTTGGAAATGGGGTTTTGCATAGGGTTCCGGATCGAACAGAATGCCTTTGAGACCGCCCTGTTTGGCCACCCAGGCGATGATGCGCCAGTGATCGACGATATTTTTCCAACCGGCGTCATCAAACCAGTCCACGTTTCCCGGGTTGGTGCCGATGCGCACGAAGTTGTCTGTTAGTTGCGGCGATTTTGCCGCCTGCAGTTCCTTGATATTCTGCGCAAACCATTGGCGTTTCCAGGGGCGATCGGTAAAAGTACTTTGCATCACCACGGTTTTGCCATCATCGTCTTTGCCCTTAAGCATCACCACGATCCCATCGTAAGGCGTCTTTTCAATCTCTTTTAAGTGCTTCAATAAATCTGCAGAATCGGGCCGTTCCCAGCCCGCTTCGATTAACTTGATGCGTTGGGTAGATGCAGGTTTTTCCTGCGCGGTTGAAGGGCGGCACATAGCGATGCCTATTCCGGCAACGATCAATGCTGCCCCCATTGTTTTGGTGGCAAAGTTCATAGGGTGCGTCTCCTGTAAAAGTACTTTTTTGGGGTGAGAAAGATTTTAGATGCCGGAACACAGAGCACTCGATCCGCGGGTATACCACTTTGCGTGCCCGTCCGCGAAGGCGATATTGCTACCCGCCAAATGTGGCCAGAATACTTCGTAGTGCGGATCGGAAGGATTCAAATACGTAGAGCTGCACAATGTTGCATCGGTGGAATCAACCGTATGATAAAGTGAAGGCGCTTCATATACCAGTGGAGTTTGAGCTGGCGTATCAATTGCGGCCATTGACTGAGGCGCCTTCCAGGGAGAATAGGGTTTGTGGTTGCTTATATTCCTATTGTATCCGTAGCTGGGAGTGTCGGTTCTTTGCCAGCCGCTGTAGTGCACGACAAACGAAGGACAGATGAAAAGTTGAGTGCTTTTTACATAAGGGAAGATAAAGTCCATCCAGCTATAAAAGTTCTTTCTGCCGTCTCCGGGAGAAAACGTAAAAATACCAGCAGGAGTTGCGGGGTTCCGCGGGCTTTGTTCGATAAATGTATGAGCAGAACTGGCCTGGCTGGTACTTCCAATTGTAGAAGGACTTTGCCACATCGGCAGTGGATAGCGCTCATCATAGTCCTGTGTGTACATCATCATCCCTAATCCAATCTGCTTCAAATTACTTAAACAACTGGTGCGCCGTGCGTTTTCCCGCGCTCTGGCAAAGACGGGAAATAAGATGGAAGCGAGGATTGCTATAATAGCAATTACAACCAAGAGTTCAATTAATGTAAAGGCTTTTCTTTTTAACATTGTTCTACCTCAAAAAAGTACTTTTATATCTGATACTGCGCTATAAAGTTAGTATGCCCGATTTCGCCCAATCTTAAACCTGATTTACCTTGCAGGTTTTGCCATATATACTTATAGGTAATGATTAAATCGCGTAATTTGGTGGCGGCGGGGGCCAAACGGCATCTCTTTTTTGAGCGTCCTGATCGCGGTCTGCCCGGGCAGATTTTGCAGAGCGGATCAGGTATGCCGGTGCGGCAGAACGATTGGTGGAATATCCATGAGATGAGTTCGTTGCCCTATTACGTGCTGGTGATGATGCAGGAAGGCGGGCGCGGGTTTTTCCGGGATGAGAAAGGTTTTGAGTGCCAGTTGGAGTTTGGCCATTTCCTGCTGATTAGTCCCGGCGTGAAGCGGCTTTATGGCCCGGGTAAAGATGATCACTGGAGCGAACTTTCCATCGCTTTCCGGGGCAGCATCTTTGATTTGCATAGTAAATGCGGCGTCTTTGATGCGCATCAGCCGGTTTGGCGTTTGGAGCGGCCGGCGGTTTGGACGCGGCGGCTGCATGCGTTGTTGGAAGCGCCGCGGCCCGTCAATGAAGTGGGCATCGCGCGCGAAACGGCGGATTTTCTGCGGCTGTTGTTGGGCATGTTGGAGAAGGCGACGCCAGTGGTCAAGCATGTGCCCTCCAGTGACTGGTTCACGCGTGCCTGCGTGATGTTGACCGCGGATTTGAGCCGCAAGACCGATTACCGCCAGGTCGCCGAAGAGCTGGGCATGAGCTACAACACGTTCCGCCATTACTTCACCCAGCGCGCCGGTATGCCGCCATCACGCTATCGCGACAGCCAGCGCATTAAGGTGGCGTGCGATTTTTTGAAAAACACCCGCAAGCCACACCGCGAAATCGCCTTTTATCTGGGTTATTCCAGCGAACAACACTTTTCCGCGCACTTTAAGGAATGGATGCAAATGGCGCCGCGCGCTTACCGAAAGCAGCATGGCAGGAAATCTTCGTAAAAGTACTTTTTGGGCGGCTCCAAAAATTCCGCTCCCTGAGCGGAGCCGAAGGGAAAAACTCCAAAAGACGGCACTTCGGCTCCGCTCAGTGACCGTCTTTTTGGGGTTTTTAGAAGTGTCCTTTTAAAGACATCGGACTTGCACATTTTGTGAGGAAAGTCCCCCTTTTTCCAAGGGGGATCTAGGGGAATTTTCTGTGCACCCACATCTTTGCAAGCGTGTCATTTCGACCGAAGCGAGGAACGAGCGTAGTGGAGAAATCTTGCTTTTGGAGTTTATTTTGATGCAAACGGCAAGATTTCTCCACTCCAAAATTTGCCGAAACAAATTTTTCCGGTCGAAATGACACGCTACGAACTTATGGGGACAAGATTAGCTTTCCAAAAGGGGGGACTGCGTAAGTCCTAAGACAATCAGGAATTTGCCGGATCCCATGCGCCGTGGTTACTCTTGCGCGCTTCGGTGGCGAGGACATTGATGGACAGCCATTTGGCATGGCCGTCGGTAAAGCTCACATTTACCCCGCTAAAATGACGTCCCACATAACAATCACTATGATATGTAGGCGTGTAACTGGGAGCAGCTGTTAGCAGGCCACAAGCGCCGGGGATATAGTAAGCGCCGATGGAGCCGGGTGGATTGGTTATATAGGAATAACTTGCGGTGTAAAAACCGGAATCCATCAACATGTATATAGAAGCAGGCGCGGCCACAGCTGCCATTTTGAGAGGTGGATTGGGTTCTCCGCTTTTTACTCTAATGTTGAGCACCTGAATGTTGGCGCCATATTGATAGGAATAGGGCCCGGGCGGAAAAGCGTATGTCCGATCGCTCGGTGAAGAAGGGCATTGAAAGACGTTAATGTTTTTGACATAGGGGAAAATCATGTTTTGCCAGAACCACGAATCACCCTCGCTGGAACTGGTATACCACCAGCCTCCTTCCGGTTTGGGGCCGGCGCCATGGGGATAGTTGGTGGAATAATGAGGATATGTTTCGTCGTAATCCTGCAAATACATCATCATGCCCAGGCCAGCCTGCTTCATATTGCTAAGGCAGCTGGTGCGCCGCGCGCTTTCCCGGGCGCGTGCAAACACCGGAAAAAGGATAGAAGCCAGGATTGCTATGATCGCAATGGTTACCAAAAGTTCAATGAGCGTAAAAGCGGCGTGATGGGTGCGTGCACAAATGTTCATTTCCTCTCCAAAAAGTACTTTTAACAATTCTCCATCATATCATTCCCTGTTTCGCCTCAAATGAAACTTTTATTTCTTACGATAATTGCCAGAAAATATTACATGAAACGATAAACGTGTATTGGGCCGTCGCGAGTGTTCCATGTTGCGTTGCGAAAAGTGAGATCGACAAAGGACGAACACATCATTATGTGTTCGTCCTTTCTTATTCTCACGACCTGTAAAAGTACTTTTAGTCCACGCTGAGTTTGCCGCCGCTTTTGGAACCGCCGTAATATTGCACTTGCACGCCAGTTGCCTGGGCGCGTGCCGGATCAACGGCGTTTTTGCGGCTTTGCGGCACCGCGGCGATTTTGAGGTTGCCATCGCTGATGTAACGATCGCGGGGATGTTCGTCAAAGTACTTTAGCCAGTATTCCAACACGCCCGGTTCGTTGGGGCGTTTGGCGTTGGGCGTGATGCGCTCCAGTTCGGCCGCGTCAAAAAGGCTGAAGGTGCCGGCATTGGAAAAGCGCTTGTCCTTTTTAGTGAGAGGAGACAGATCGGGACGCCACGCCGCCAGGAAAACCGCTTTGTTGGTATAACTGGTGCCGCCGCTGGCTCCGGAGAGCAGTTTCTTCTTGGCTTCGGCGTTGCGGGGCGGCACGCCGTAAGGCAGGGCCAGCACTTCCATCACCACTTTGGGATCGATACGTTTGAAGTCGCCCACCGCAGTTCCCAGTTCCCATTGCACTTTGTTTACATCCATGCCACGCATCGAACTGTGGGTGGAGGTGTGATTGCCGATTTCGTAACCTTTGGTGCGCAGATAGTTCAGCTTGTCGGCCATATAATCGGACTGGCCAAAAGGATACCCATTGCGGCCTTCATGCGGCAACACAAAAAAGGTTGCTTTCATGGGCCAGTCGGGATGATCTTTATGGAATGTTTCCAGAATCCCCACGGCGCAATCGGGATCGATTTTGATATCGCCGTCTTTGGGGATTACCTTAAATTGGCTGGGCAGCGAATCATCGAAGGTCAGCACAATGGGCGTTTTGCCGGCTGGCACATCCATTTTGTTCTGCGCGAAATCCAGCGCATTCACCGGATAATAGCCCTTTTTGTAGAAGGTTTCCAAATCCTTGCGGAAGGTTTCAGGGCGGCGGTTGAGATCGCTGTCCGGTTCATTTTTTTCGAATCGGTGATACATGACCACCATCACCGCGCCGGTTTCATCGGGACGATATTTATTCAACACATCTTGCGAGATATGAGGCGGTTCAGCGGGTTTGGCGGGTGGCGCGGGTGGCGCCTGTCTTTTACATCCTGCCAGCAAAAGGGCAGTTCCTAGTGTTCCGCAAGCAAGTAACGGCAGACGGGAAATTCGCTTCATAATGAAATCACTTTTGAGGCAATTCTTGTTCCAATACGCCTAAATGCACCGTAAAGTTCCGGCTTTCTCCAGGTTGTAGGATAGGCAATTCGCCACGTTCGCGCAACATGGCGCGCGGCAGCAGCGGCGCATTGCCTGGCTCCAACCCGCAGACGTAAGTGCCGCTGGCCATGGTTTTCCATTGCATGAAATAGGGCAAACCGGCGGCTGCATATTGCACGTATGCGCCGAAATCCAGCCGCTGGTTTCGGATGGCGGCTCGCACCTGGCCTTTCTCATCAGGTTGCATCTGGTGCGCATAACACCGCTCCGGCAAACCTGGCTGCGGCTCTTCCATGACATTCCAGGATGCGGTGGCTTGCGCGGCAAAATCATCCACCGGCGTTTGTTGTTGCGAAGGCGCTTCGATGCGCGAGTGTTCGCTGACCACCGGAAAGCCAAAATTGCAGTGATATAAAATCACCGCCGGTTCGGGCACAAAGGCTTCGTTGGTGAGAGTGTCTTCGATGGTGAAAAAGTCGCTTCCCGCCTGCGTCACAATACGCCGCCGCAATGCCAGATTCGGCCCAAAAACCCGCGTTTGGCGCAGCGTGCCGCTAATGGACATTTCAAAAGTACTTTTATCCGTCCATTGCTGCGTCACATTCACATCGCGCGCCGGCGTGTAAGATATGCGATCGTGCAAACCATAACTTTCGCCCTCGTCTTCATTGGGTCCGCCAAAGCTACTCAATCCACAAGTGGCCAGCAAACCGCCGCTGAAGCCGCGCAGCCAGCCAATGCCCTGGCTCTCATAATGGGCAGGATGCACCACGCCGGTAGATGATTGCCAGCACAAGGGCCGCCCGTTATATTCGGCAAAGGGAATATCCATGCCGCGCGACGGACACACCCAAAACCGGAATCCGCTGCCAGTGCGCACATCGATAATCTCCACATCCCGCTCCGGCCCTTCCTGCAAGCGGTAACGCGTGCAACCGGCAATTTGCGCCATACTACCGCAGCGCGCCCGCAACTCATCCTCTTGCCAATCCCGCCCAAAGAGTTTTGCCATGAGGGATATTATACGTGGAAGATGTTGGCGGGTAAAAGTACTTTTGTTAAACAGGTTGGTGTGGTCGTTTAAAAGTACTTTTGTTTAAGGAGCCAATTTGATGTATCGTTTTTCGGCATTATTCCCATTTCCAAAGCTCGTTGTAGTGATCTCTTTGTTATCGCTATGCTTGTTATTCGGCAGTGCGCAGGCGAATAAAGCAGCCGATGCGGCATACGAAAAGGGAATGAAACTGTTTCGTAAAGATCGCGCTAAAGCCTTTCCGTATTTTCAAAAGGCGGCAACGGGTGGGAATGTGGACAGTATGTATTGGCTGGGACGGATGTATGCGAATGGCTATGGGCCGGAAGTCTCCAACAAGCTTGAACCCGCTGCGCGATGGTTTAAGGAAGGTGCGGAACAAGGCAACTGGCGCGCCATGAATTATCTTGGCGATTTGTATAAATGGGGTTACATCGGTTATCTCCACGGTGGAACCGGAAATACCAAAGCAGAGGATTTTGAATATGCCAAGAAATGGTATCAGAAAGCGGCGGATTTGGGCGATACAGATAGCATGTACGAAATAGCCAGAATGTATGAAGATGGCAAGCTGGTGGCAAAAGACGATGTCAAAGCACTGCGTTGGTACCAAAAAGCCGCGGAACTCAAAAATAAATACGCAATGGATGCAATTATTCGATTGTATTCGAAAGAAGAAAATACCCCGGATGATGGCAAACAGTGGTTTATCAAAATTGCCAGTGCGGGAAATACGCGAGCGATGATTTGGCTGGGCGATCAAGAACGGGATGGCAAACTGGCCATAGAGTGGTACAAAAAGGCCGCCACTCATGGCAATGCGCGGGGATTCGTCGAGATTGGCGAGATGTTTTTACGTGGCGATGGCGTGAAGCAAGATGCAAAAGAGGCCGCGAAGTGGTTTCAAAAAGCGGTGGATCTGGGCGGCGCAAATGCGATGACTGATGTGGCTCAGGCTTATCGCCGTGGAGATGGAGAAAAGAAATATCCTCAACTGGCAATACAATGGTACAAAAAAGCTATCGCTAATGGAAATCGCTTGGGTGGGGCAATGGGGATTGGCGCGATGTATCTTATGGGGAACGGTGTACCGCAGAATAAGAAATTAGCCGATCAATGGATGGACAAAACCATGATGCGGCCAAAAACTGAAAAAAGGCGTGATACATATGAGAAGGATTTTCAGCAGTCTCAATGTAAAGCGAAGCAGGGCGGGGTTGCAGCAATGGTGCAATTGGGGAATTGTTACGAACGCGGCAAAGGCGTGAAACGCGATTATCAGAAAGCTATTCACTGGTATAAAAAAGCCGCCTATTTTGGCAATGATGCCGCAATGGTCAATCTTGGCAGCTTATATCGCGCTGGAGATGGTGTGAAACAGGATTACACGCAAGCCATGTTGTGGCATCAACAAGCCGCCATTTACGGAAACACCACCGCAATGTATTGCATTGGTGAATTCTATGACAAAGGCCTGGGCGTTGATAAAGATATCGATGTAGCGGTTCGCTGGTGGACGCGTGCGGCGCAAAGAGGCAGCCTTATATCAATCTTTGCCTTGCGTAAGTTGGAAAAGTAGAGCATCCCGGGTTTATCGCATAACTTAAAAGTACTTTTGGTGATTGGCTTAATCCGATAATTGATCAGTCACGCTCTCATGAAGTCGCGTCGCTCATACTCTTCCGCTGGTTCCAGCAAAGAGCGATCTAATAACCCGCCGTGTTCCACGATCTTTTGCTGCACGGCGCTGGCCGGGAGTTGGTGCAGGTCGCCTTGGAACGATTTAACTGCCAGAGCTGCGGCGATGCCGGCGGCTTCGCCTGAAGTGCAGCATCCCGGAAAGCAGCGCGTGACATCCCACACTGTTCTATCGGCGGACATGCAGCGTCCCACGGCCATCAAATTGCGGTGTTTGGGAGCAATCAATGATCGCAACGGCATGGGATAGACTGGCCCTTTATAACGCCAATCGCTGACGAAATTGATGGTGTCTTCCAGCCATTGATGATTTTGATGGGCCGACATCGAGAAATCCGAAACCAAACGGCGCGTCATGCGGAAACAGGGCTGGGTGGGAACATTAAAAACCTGGATATCCTCATCAGGCTTTTGTTCCCGCATCTTCGCCACTTTTTGATGCATCAAAGCGCGCGATTGGATAAGTTGCATTGTCACCTGATAGGGATCATCGCCGCGAAAGAACGGCGCGCCTTTATCGTTTTGCCCGCCGTCTTTGCTCATGGCGTTGGTCATGGCGTGCAAATTCAGGTTGTCTTCGCGCAATGTATAAAACCAGCCCGCCAACACATTGCCATCCAGCGACTCAGTGGGTTCGCCCGCGAAATAACACACGTCTGCATCGCCGGTGGCATCGATAACGGTCTCGCATTGAATGGCCGAGCGCCCGCCTTTGTTTTCGATGATGACATGAGAGATTTTGTCGTCTTTATGATGCAGCGCGCAGAGGCGAGTGTCGTACATTAATTCGACGCCTTCGCTCAAGAGCCAGGTTTCTAATGCCAATAAATAACTGGTTGGATTAAAACGCGTGAGATAGCGTGTTTTCTTGCGTTCTTCCTCATCGCCGCCAGGCAGCCAGGCCGGTGGGATTCCGATGAAGCGCGCGGTGGAATTGTCCTGTTTTAAATCGGCTACGGATAATTTCAACATCTCCTCGGAGATCCCCGCCGTCACCTGACGGCCAAAACCATCGCACAGCGGCAGCCACACCGTCACTTGTCCCAATGTCGCCAGCCCGCCCAGCGCGAAGGCTTTGTCAATTAAACAAACAGACACGCCCGCCCGCGCCGCCGTCACTGCAGCGGCAACGCCCGCTAAACCGCCACCCGCCACCAAAACGTCATATCGGCTGGAAACAGGCAAATCACGCTGCGGCTCGGTGATGGTGATGTTTGAGTTTGATAACATGACTTTTCATTTTATAATGATCCGGCGATGGCTACGAGGGTAGTATTAAAAGTACTTTTGCGAAAGTCAGAGAGTTATTTATACCAGCGTTTTCACTGCATCCTGCCAGAAGGGATATTCGAAGGTAAAGCCCGAATCCAGCAATTTCTTCGGCGTCACTTTGCGGCTTTTGAGGATGAGTTCGGTTTCGGTGCCCATGAAGAATGCGCCCATTTCAAGCATCCAGCGCGGCATGGGCAGGCCGAAAGGAACGTTCAATGCCTGGCGGATGGCGCGCATGAATTCCGTGTTGGTTAAAGGATGCGGCGCGGCCATGTTGATCGGGCCTTGCAATTGCGGATGCGTGATGATCCATTCCACGGCACGGCAGAAGTCATCCTGATGCATCCAACTGACATAATGTTTTCCGCCCGCCATTGATCCGCCCAGGCCCTTCTTAACCAGATCCTTGAAGGCGGCAAAAGAAGCGCAGGGTGGCGGGCCTAAAACGAAGGTGGTGCGTAACGCCACTTTGCGAACTCCGGGCACCTCTGCATCGAAAAAGGCGTCTTCCCACTGGCGGCAGACATCCTCGGAAAAGCCGTGGGGATCAAGCGAGCTGTCTTCGGTGCGATCCTCATCATAGGAAGGCCGATAATAGGTGGCGCTGGAGGCATTAATCCACAGCGGCGGCGGATTATCGCAGGCGGCGATGGTTTCACCTACAAGGCGCGTGGCGTGCACGCGCGAATCAATGATTTCCTGCTTATTGGCTGCGTTATAACGGCAGTTGACACTGCGCCCGGTGAGGTTGATAACGGCATCGGCGCCGCAAAAGTACTTTTGCCAGTCGCCGGGATTCCTGCCATCCCATGCCACGAAATGAATGTTGTCCCGGGCGGGCTTGGGCTGGCGTGTGAGGATAATGATTTCGGCGGCGTGCGGCGCGAAGTATGCCGCGAGAGCAGTTCCCAGAAACCCGCTGCCGCCGGCGATAATCAGGCGTTTTAGGGAATGTGGCATGATTCCACTTCATCTTGCGTCAGGGAGCCGATTTTGGTGCCCAGCGCCTGCGCCTTTTTTAGATGGAGTTCGACCCGTTTTTGCACTTTGGCGCCGCTGGTGAAATAACCGTTGTCGCGGAGCGCCTTCACCGGAATCGACCAGACATCGGCATGGCCTTCAAACATGATGAACACGGCCCACAAATAATCGAGTCGATCCAGCATTTCCACCAACACAGAAACCGGTGGCATGGGGCTTTTGGCGCATTTGATGACAATATCCTTGCCCTTCCAGGTGCCCTCATTCTTGCTGTAGTTATCCACCATGTCGACGTGGAATTTAGCTCCCACCAGACGCGCCAGACGGCGTCCCCATTGCGAGGGAGCGGCATTTTTTTCAACGTGTATTTTGGGAACCGGCTGGCGCGTGCCACCCGTGGAGGATTTTTTGGAGTAAGCGCACATAGCACTAATTATGCTATATTAATCAGCAGGTTGCAATGGTAAAGACGATAATTGCTTTATTGCGGAGTTGGCCGCTGCGGCTTCCGCGGCCTTTTTGGAAGTGCCGTTGCCTTCGCCCAGTGCTTTGTCGCCGGCGAAGACATGAGAATGAAACGTCCGTTGTGCGGCGTCGGAGGAAACTTGCTGCGTTTGATAGGTAGGTGTGCCGAGGCCCATGGCCTGGGTTTTTTCCTGCAACAGATTTTTGCTGCTGGTGAGCGAAGCGGGCTGGGAGAGCGCGGTTTGAATCTCGTGAAAAAGTACTTTGAGGATGATTTCCGACGTTGTTTTGTGGCCCGCTGAAAGATAGATGGCGCCGAAAGTGGCTTCGAGGGCATCGGCCAGAATGCTATCGCGCTCGCGCCCGCCGGCGGCGTCTTCGTGCGAGCCCAGAATTAAATGTTGCCCCAGTTGCAGCCGCCGCGCCGCCGCGGCCAGGCTTTCTTTGCGCACCACGGAGATTTTGCGCAAGGTTAAATCACCTTCATTCAATGTGGGATTTTCGCGAAAGAGGTGCAATGCGATCACGCTGCCCAGCAGGGCATCTCCCAAAAATTCGAGGCGTTGATTGGATTCCAGCACCCGCGCCGCGCCTTTGCCGACCGCGGAAGGATGCGTTAGCGCCAGACGCAATAATTGGGGGCAGCGCTTTAATCCCAGCTTTTCAAGGAGTTCTTTCATGCGCAAAAAGTACTTTTATCCGTACCAAAAGTAGGGGCATGGCGCGCCATGCCCCTACGGTTTTATTCAGGTGTTAAATTGAAGCGTGGCCCAAAAGTACTTTTAGGGCTGCCAGCGCCGCAATGCTAAGGCGGCGTTATGTCCACCAAATCCGGCCGAATTGGAAAGGGCAACTTCGATATGAGCGGGGCGTGCGCCTTCCGTGACATAATCGAGATCGCACTCGGGATCGGGCGTCTGGTAGTTGATAGTGGGCGGCATGATTTGCTCGCGCAGACTCAAAGCCGTGGCAATGAATTCCACCGCGGAGCCGCCTCCCAGCAAATGACCGATTTGCGATTTCGTGGAAGAAACGCCCAGTTTGTGGGCATGTTCGCCAAACACTGTTTTGATGGCGACAGTTTCCGTCTTGTCGTTGGTGGGCGTGGAGGTGCCGTGAGCGTTGATGTATTGCACCTCTTCAGGTTGCACGCCGGCGTTTCGCATTGCCATTGACATGGCGCGGCCAATGCCGAAGCCATCGTCGGGCATGCCGGTGATGTGATAGGCGTCGCCGGTGATACCGTGGCCGATCATTTCGGCGTAAATCTTCGCGCCGCGCGCCTGGGCATGTTCCAGCGATTCCAGCACGATGATGCCGGCGCCTTCGCCGATCACAAACCCATCGCGATCTTTATCGAAAGGGCGCGAGGCATGCGCGGGGTCGTCATTGCGGCGCGAGAGCGCACGCATATTGCCGAATCCGGCCAGACCGCTGCGGGTGATGGGCGCTTCGGTGCCACCGCTGAAGATGGCATCGGCCTCGCCGCTTTGAATCAGGTCGAACGCCACGCCCAGCGCATGCGCCGAAGAAGCGCAGGCTGCCACCAGGCAGGTGTTGGGGCCACGAGCGCCCAGCCGGATCGATACATGCCCGCTGGCGATGTTGGGAATCATCATCGGAATCAGAAACGGGCTGACACGGCTGGGGCCGCTTTCCAGCAAGGTGGTAAATTCGCGTTCCCAGGTGGCCAGACCGCCCACGCCGCAACCGATGATAACGCCGATGCGGTCGCGATTCGATTCGTTGATCTCCAGACCGGAATCCTGTGCCGCTTCATCCGCCGCCACCACCGCGAATTGGGTGAAACGATCCATACGGCGCGCTTCTTTGCGGTCGATGAGCGCTTCGGGAGCGAAGTTTTTCACTTCGCCGCCAAAACGGGTACTGTGATCGGATGCATCAAAAAGGGTCAGCGGCGCGATGCCGCTGGCTCCTTCTTTCACTCCGGCCCAAAACTCCTGAACGGTGTTTCCTAAAGGGGTAAGGGCGCCAAGGCCGGTGACTACCACTCTACGTTTGGTCATAACAGATGTGGGGTCGGGGCTCAGGCAGATTCAATCTTATTATCGATATAGCTGATTGCGTCACCAACGGTGGTGATCTTCTCGGCGTCTTCGTCGGGAATTTCGATCTCGAATTCTTCTTCAAAACGCATTACCAATTCCACCACGTCCAGCGAGTCCGCTCCGAGATCTTCCACGAAACGGGCGGTGGGGGTAACAATGCTCGCTTCGGAGCCGAGTTCCTCAGCGACAATTTCCTTTACCTTTTCAGCAGTTCCATTAGCCATATTTGATCCTCCAAAATTTGCAGTTGCTAGAAAAAATTCAGCAATCGCATTTTATCGTGCTGGCACAAAAATGTCCACCCGGCACGTTGTGATGTTTTGCTTATCAAACTTCATGCCAAATCATCTTACCATAGTTTTGATAAAAGTACTTTTACCAAAACCCCAGGGAACACGCTTTGCGTTGTCCCTTCTTCCTGACATCCAACCTCTCAAAGTACTTTTACATCACCAATCCGCCGTCCACGTTCAGCACCTGGCCGGTAATGTAACGCGCCGCGGACGACGATAAAAATGATACCAGTTTCGCTACGTCCTGCGGCTCGCCCAGGCAGCCCAGCGGAATCTGTGCCAGCAGCGCAGTTTTGGCTTCCTCGCTCATGACGTGCGTCATATCGGTGGCGATAAATCCCGGCGCGATGGCGTTGGCAGTGATGCCGCGGCTGCCCACTTCCTTGGCCAACGATTTGGTGAAACCGATCAAACCGGCTTTGCTGGCTGCGTAATTGGCCTGCCCTGCGTTGCCCATTTGCCCGATCACGGACGAGATATTGATGATGCGCCCCGATCCGTTTTTCAGCATCGGGCGCAGCGCCGCTTTGGTGCAATAAAAGGCGCCGTTCAGATTCACATCCAACACGCGTTGCCATTGATCTTCCTTCATGCGCATCAACAAACCGTCGTCGGCGATGCCGGCGTTATTGATCAAAATATCAATGCCGCCGAGTTCTTTGACGGCTTGTTTAACGGCTGTCTCACAGGCCGCGGCGTCAGCCACATCAACGGCTAAAGCCAATGCGCGGCGGCCCATTGCGGTGATTTCTGCTGCCAGTTCTTCCGGTGCGGTGCGCGCGATTAAGACGCAATCCGCGCCTGCCGCCGCCAGTTCCAGGGCGATAGCGCGGCCGATGCCGCGGCGCGCGCCGGTGATAAAAGCGATTTGATTTTCCAAATTCATTGTCATCCAAAAAGTACTTTATAGGTTAATTGTCCGTCGCGGATTTGCGCTGCCGAGGTGTAGGGATGTTCCTGCACGGAATGCTCTCCCATAATGTGCCACACCGTCCAGCCTTTCGATTTCAGATAATCCGAAATCATGCCGCGATGGCAGCGCCACCAGACCGCTTCCGAACACATATACGCGGTTCGCGCGTTTCTTGCCCAATCGGTGAGTCGGGCAATTCCGGCAAGAAATTCCGGCGTTTCCATATAATCCGCATAGGCGCGAAAACTAAGGTTGCGCCAGGCCAGATTCAGCGAATCGGGACTCACCTTACGCCGCCCGCCCAGTTCGCGGATGTGTAGATATTCTATCTGATTTCGCCGCAAGGCGTCCGCCAGATTCTCCGCATTGAACTGCGGATAACGCCGCGAACCCGGAAAACTACGCACATCGGCCAGTTGCCTGATTTCACATTGTTGCAACAATTCCAGGAATTCTTCAAAGCTGCGCGTGGAATGGCCGATGGTCCAGATTTGCATAAAAGTACTTTTAGGTTTATTCGACATTTCCGGGATCCAGTGGCGCGCGTGCGGAATGATATACCCGCACCACAAAAACAGTTTGTGATATTTCGTCAACGCGGAAAACAATACGGTGGCTACGATGGATAAGATTTCGATATTCGAAACTTATTCCGGTGTTTTCAGAGATGACTGCGGCCCGATTGGGCATTTCACGGAGACTTTCAATCGCATGTTGAATGGCGTCTAACCAAGCGTTAGCGGCAGGTGAAGAATGTTCTTTAATGAAGTAAAAAGCCTGCTCGATGTCCTGTTCGGCAGGCTTTGTAACAATCACTTTATAGGCCATGACGCGCCCTAATTTCCGAGAAGAACTCGCTCGCGGGGCGTGTCTGCCCTTCTGCAATAGCCTGTTCTCCCTCGCGGATCGCGTTCACGAAACGCATTTCTTCAAGTTCGTCAATCATCGCCTGATAACTGTCCGCATCCGCCACCACCACCTGAGCCATGCCATTGACAGTGAGCGCAATTGGATTCTTGCTCTGAGTGACTTGTTCCACGTACGACTTCGTGTTGCGTTGGAAGTCGGTAATGGAATGAATATCTGAAGGACGAATCATTTTTGCCTCCTCATGATTAATTATACAAGAAATTCATCGAGGAATAATATGTTTCAATCGCTCAATTCGCCCACGAATCCGCCGCCTGGCACGGTACTTTTTTATCGATCCTGCGGCATAATCCACTCAGCACGCTGCCCGGGCCTAATTCATAAAATTGCGCTGCGCCGTCCGCGATCATGTTGGTGATGATTTCGCTCCAACGCACAGCGCCGGTCATTTGCGCAATGAGCGCCGCGCGCAGACCGTCGGCTTTTGTGGCGGGTTGTGCGGTGGTGTTTTGATAGATGGGAATAGCGGCGTCGCGGAAAGGCGCGTTCTCGATGAGCTCTTGCATCTTTTCGGCGGCGGGCGCCATCAGCGGTGAATGAAAGGCGCCGCTGACCGGTAATTGCACCGTCATTTTCGCGCCGCGGGTTTTGGCCAGTTGGCAGGCCGCTTCCACCGCCGGAATTTCGCCGCTGATGACGACCTGGCCCGGCGCGTTGAAATTGGCCGCCACCAGGGTACCTTCCGCGCCGGCCGTCTGGGCGACATTTTCCACTTGATCGTTTTGCAACCCAATGATGGCGGCCATGGCGCCGGGATCGGCGGCGGCCATCAGATTGGCGCGCTGGCGCACCAGTTCCACGGCATCTTCAAATTCCAGCGCGCCGCCGGCCACCAGCGCGGTATATTCGCCCAGCGAATGTCCGGCCAGCATTTGCGCGGAAAGGCCACGTTTGGCGGCCACTTCGGCGCAGATGACGCCAACCGTCAATAACGCCGGTTGGGCGTTTTGCGTCAGCGTCAATGTTTCCTGCGGGCCTTCAAAACAGAGTTCGCGTAAATCCAGCGAAAGTACTTTTGAGGCGCGGTCGAAATAGTGATTGAGCTCGGGACATTGCTCGCACCAGACGCGACCCATGCCGACGCTCTGGCTGCCCTGTCCGGGAAAAAGAAATGCGTTCATGATGATTGATTTGTAGAAGTGGCATCTTGCCGCTTTGCTCTCCGGCAAGACGCCGGAGCCACGTTTATTTTTTCACGGCCTGAATAATGTAATGATACGGCCCGATGTCATCCTGCGACTGCACCGAAAAACCACTTTCTTCCAGCAGTTCCTGCACGGTGTCCGGCTCCAGTCGTTCCTGATTATCCGGCCCGGGATGATTTTCCTCGCCCTTCCACAGCCATTCGATCAACACCAGCCGCCCGCCTGCTTTCAGCACGCGATTGACTTCCTGCAAATGTTTTTCCGGCTCCAGACATTCGTGCAACGTGTTGGCGTGAAACACCACATCCACTTCGCCGTCGTCCAGTTCAAAACTGTTCTCGCTACACGGCAGGGTGAGGATGCGTTCCCAATGTTCGCGTTTGGCGCGCAGGATTTGCAACATGGCGGGTTGCATATCCAGCGCGTACACAATGCCGCGCGGGCGCACCGCCTTTTCCAGCGCGAAGGTAAACCAGCCGCTGCCACAACCGATTTCCGCCAATCGCGCTCCGGCCGGAATAGCGGATTCCGCCACAAACTGTTCGGGATTATTCCATTGCAAGCGCGCCGTGGTATCCAGTTGCTGCGCCTTGGAAGGATCGTATTTTTTGGTTTTCATGAGTATGAAGTGATCATAAAAGTACTTTTATATTTTACATCGATAGACAAGATAGACAGAATGACTCCGACGCTTCGCCTAAAAGTACTTTTGCAAATTGCTCATTGTTGATTGCTCATTGCAAAGGCGCATACCATTTTAGCACGCTGGAAGCCCAGGTCAGACCTCCGCCAAAACCTACCATGACGATCAAATCATCGTGCTTAATACGATTTTGCTGCCGCGCTTCGCAGAGCGCGATGGGGACGCTGGCGGCGGAAGTGTTGCCGTATTTCTCCAGATCGCAAAAGACTTTGTCCGCCGTGAGGTTAAGTCGTTTGGCGGCGGCATCGATGATGCGCACGTTGGCTTGATGCGGCACGAAAAGGTCGATTTCGGCGGGATCAATGCCACAGTTTTGCAATGCCTGCAAGGCAGATTCGCCCAATTTATTGACGGCAAAGCGATAGACCTCGCGGCCATTTTGTTCGATAAAACGACGCGCTTCCTTGTCACCATTGGTGATCGAACATTGCACTTTCAGCAGTTCGCCGCCGCTGCCGTCCGATCCCATGTCGGTGCCCAAAACGCCATAACCTTCGGGCACGCGTTGCAGTACGGCGGCGCCCGCGCCATCGCCAAACAACACGCAGGTAGTGCGGTCGTTCCAATCCACAATGCGCGTCATGATTTCCGCGCCCACCACCAGAACCGTTTGGGCGGTGCCGGCCATAATAAATTGGGCAGCCGTATTTAAGGCATAGACAAATCCCGAACAGGCCGCTCCCAGATCGAACGCGGCGCAGGTGCTGCCGAGGCGGTTTTGCAGCAGTGATGCCGTGGAAGGAAAGCGGTAATCGGCGGTGCTGGTGGCAACGATAATGAGATCCACCTGATCCGCCGTAATTTGAGCATCGTCCAGCGCGGCCCGTGCGGCTTCATAAGCCAAATCGAGGGTTGACTGATGATCGGCGGCGACGCGGCGCTCGCGGATACCGGTGCGGCTTTGGATCCATTCGTCAGTGGTATCCACAAACGATTCCATTTCCTTGTTGGTGAGCACGCGTTCGGGAACATAGTAACCCAACCCGGTGATTCCAGCGGCGTGGCGTTGATGGTTCATGAAAAGTACTTTTAGATATTGATAGGTGGGGCGACGGCATCGGGCGAGGCGCCGTTGGAACTGGCATCGATTTGCGGACTGTCTTCAAAAGCCTGGCGAATGCTGCCAACCACATCGGCCTGCACCACATGTTGCGCGATGCGGATGGCGGATTGGATGGAACGGGCGTTGCTGCTGCCGTGGCAAATCACGCAGATAGCATTGACGCCCAGCAACACCGCGCCGCCATAGCCGGTGTAATCGACTTTGCTTTTAAAGCGCTGGAGGGAAGGTTTGAGCAACAGAGCGCCCAGTTTGGCGCGCCAGGTGGAAGTCAAGGATTCGCGCAGCGTGCCGGTGACCATTTTGGCGATGCCCTCCGCGACTTTCAAAACGACATTGCCGACGAAACCGTCACACACAATGACATCGGTGGTGCCCAGCGACAGATCGCGGCCTTCCACGTTGCCATAAAACTGATATTTGCCCTGCGTGGAATTTTCCTGCAAAAGCTTGAACGCGGATTTGGTGAGATCGTTGCCTTTGCTTTCTTCTTCGCCGATGGAAAGCAGCCCGACGGTGGGAAGTTCATCCGCAAAACTCAAGGCTTCGGTGCCGGGAATAATGCCTGCCACGCCGCGCGCATAAGCCGCGCCCATGACGGCAAATTCCGCCAGATGAGAGGCTTTGCAGTTGGCGTTAGCGCCGGTGTCCAGCACCACCACCGGTTTTGTTTGGGAAGGAAAGACAGTAGCGATGCCGGGGCGATCGAGGCCTTTAATGCGGCCGATGCGGAACAGGGCAAAAGCCGCGAAAGCACCGGTGTTACCGGCTGAAAGCACGGCATCCGCTAAGCCATCGGCCACCAGTTGAGTGGCGACGGCCAGCGATGAGCTGCCTTTTTTGCGCAAAGCCTGGGAAGGAGCTTCGCCCATTTCCACTACATCGGGGGCATGATGAAAACGCACATTGGCCGGCATGTCGCCATGAATGTGCGTTTCCATTGCTGCCTGATCGCCGACCAGGAGCACTTCGATATCTGATAATTCACGCGCCGCCGCAAGGGCGCCGCTCACAATTTCGCCAGGAGCCCGGTCACCGCCCATGGCGTCGATGGCAATCCGCATGGGTTACTCCAAATTTGTTCGTTTAGTTAAGGTATAGGGCGTTTGCCGGGCGGGTTAGGCTTCGTTGGCGGAATTTTCTTTGCGCGGCGGCATCACGGCGCGGCCGTTGTAATAACCGCAGTTGCCACAGGCACGATGCGGCAAGATCACCGCGGAACACTGAGGGCACTCGGTGCTCGTGACTTTGGCGGCGCGCCATTGCTGCTGACGGGTGCGCACGCGGGCGCGCGATTTTCTTCTTTTAGGTACTGCCATATTAAACTCCTCTGGTTACGTATTAACGTTATTGATAAGCACATGCAGGGATCGTTTTTTGCATAAAAGTACTTTTATGCGGTCATCCACAAAATGTGACTTAGTTATCTTACTAAATTTTCGCACCTGATATCAGGTGCGTTGTGCTAATGACGATGATTGTTCCATCGTTTTAGCTCTTCGAGCCGCGGATCCATTGTTTCGCGCGGCCGGGCGTATTCTTCCAGCCCGGTACAGTTTTCTGAACATAGCGGCTGGATAGGCATTTGCAGCCAGATCGCCTGGCGCAACAATTCGCTCAAATCCAAATTGTGATCGACAAAAAGAGCGCGAATTTCTTCATCCAGCAAGTCATTGTCGTTGTGACCGGGTTCGACGGCCGCCGCAGGTTGTCCCGGAATCTGAAAAAGCGACAGCGGAACAGTTGCTTCCAGAATCACATGCATCGCGTGCGCAAATGGTTTCAGGCACCGTGCGCAGGCCACCCATATTTGCGTATCGGCATCTCCGGAAATTACCAGATTCCGCCGGGCGTTTTGCACCCGCACCTGCCCTGTGACCGGCGCCGCCAGTTCCACTTCGGCGAGATCGTCCGCGTTCAGATGAATCTGCCGGCTCAACACCTGCCCGCTCTGGTGCAACACGTCGTTGAGGTCCAGTAACATAGAGCAAAGACATTTTAGGTGGTAAAAGTACTTTTGTCAAGAACGCCACCCTCATGGGCACAGACACCAGAAGCCCGGAATTTCCGGGCTTCTGGTGCGGGAGGTAATAAAGGTATGGTAGTCTGGTTTAGCGAACGGAGTAGGAATGATCGTTGTGGCGATAGTCGTAACGATTGTCGTACCTGTAATCATCACGATTGTCATACCGGTCGTCATACCTGTTGTTGTGGCGATCATTGTAGCGATCATCATAACGGTTGTCATATCGATCATTGTAACGATCATTATCATGACGGTAATAGGGATAGCGGTCTCGCTCCTGCTCCTGGATCTTGTCCCCTTTCTTGTATGCGTAATAGGCGCCGGCGCCGGCCAGAACACCCGGGAGGGTCTTGCCTTTTGCCACCAGGATAGCGCCCAAAACGCCAAGCGCGGCGGCGCCATATTTATAGTTTTTGGCTTTATCGGCATGCGCCGCCTGCGGAGCCATCATAGTAAGGCCCATCATGGCCGCAACACCGCTCAGCAGAAACAGAGAACGCATTTTGGTTGAGGTGAAGGTTTTCATCGTACACTCCTTTGAATATCAATTACGTCCCCTGGAAGGGGACAACTTCTCAGACGCGGGAGCGGAGCAGGTGTTCAAAAGGAATTACAATCTTTGTGCCAACGTTGCCGTAGCCGCAGGTCTTTAGCCTGCGCAATAGGAGCTTTTCAACGAACAGCGATATACAGGATGAACTGGATAAATATATGCTGAAGTACTCATCCTATATATCCTGTTCATCGATGTAAATGCAAAAGTACTTTTATGGTGCGGCAACAAACCTCAATTATTATCCGAGTCACCTAAATCGACATCTTCGAGCAGGCGTTTGAAACGTTCAACTTCCGGATTGTCGGGTTCGGCGTCGGGGTTGTCGAAGGGAACCCCAGCTTTTTCCGAGACGATTTCGTCGACCAGAATGGGGCAGCCGGAGCGTAGGGCCAGCGCGATGCCGTCGGAAGGACGCACATCCAGCTCTTGAATGGGGGCGTCCGGCGCGCCCACACGCAGGTGCAGGCGGGCATAAAACACCGTGTTGGCAAAGTCATTGACGGTGACCTGCACCAGCCGCATCTCCAATGTTTGCATGACGTTGTTGATGAGATCGGGCGTCATGGGGCGGGGGGCGACACGATCGTCCAGCCCCATCTGGATGGAGAGCGCTTCGGCGGCGCCGATCCAGATGGGAATGAAGCGGGTGCGGTCTTTATCGCGCAGCAACACCAGCGGATTGTTGTGCCCGTCAATGCCGATTCCCTCGACTTCCATTTCAATCATCGCCATAGCTTTCTCCAACGTGATATATTTTGATCTGCTTGCGCTGCCATTTCATGGTGAAACACATCTTAATTTATCAAAAATGGCCCGCTAAAAGTACTTTTAGAGAGCAACTCGAAATCGCCAACAATGCTCTAATGAGGTATCATTAATAATAGTGATGGCAGCGCAATTCTGGTGCAGATTTTGCAGGCTGAGCTTTAACCGGATTTGAAGAAAACGATGAAAAGCAGTGCATTTGTGGAATGATAAACAGTGTGTCTTCTGGCATAATCAATCCATAAAAATAGGAGCAGTGATGCAGCGGGATAGATTGCGTTGCCATTGCGGTTTAGCAGTGTTTAAGGAAAGGGAGAAAGAAATGCAATTAACGCATCAGGCGATACAAAAATCCAAATGTCCGGGCCTTGGGGTGTTATTCGGCGCATTGATCTGTTCAGCGCTAATGGTTTCTGCTTCTGCGTGCATGGCGCAAGAGGCCAATGCGGCGGATAGCGCGCAGTTGAGCTGGGCCGCCTATCGGGGCAATTCGCAACGAACCGGTTTTCGCAATGAAGCCCTGGGTGCTCTTCCTAACCTGGTCTGGCAATTTACCTCGTCAGATGATCCCCGGGCGTTTTATTCGGCGCCGCTGATCGCGGGAGCAACGGGCAAACAACGCGCCTATTTTGTGGCAGGCAACAAGATATATTGCCTGGACGGTGAAACCGGCTCCGCATTGTGGATGACGCCATCGTTCAATTTCAACATCGTGGCGCCGCCCTTATTGGACAGCGGTGAAAAGGGCGATGTGTTGTATTGCATCACTTCCGCAGGTGATCTGCTGGCGATTAATCCGGTGAATGGCAAAACCCTGAAATCGCTGCCGCTCGGCGTAACGGTGCAAAACGTCGCTCCTGTTCCGGTGCAAACTTCGCAGGGGGAACGGCTCATCATTGGTTCGGTGGGCGGAAAGTTGCTCGCGGTTGATCCGCAGAAAATGACGATTGATCCCAACTGGAATATTTCACTGGGGCGTTTCGGCGCTGCTGTCACGGCTACGCCCGCGTTGACCTCGGATGGCAAATATCTCTATGTGCCGGCCCAGGATGAGAATGTCTATGTCGTGGATGTCGAAAAGGCGAAAGTTTATTATCCCATCAAGATGCGCTATGGCGTCATTGGCAGTCCGGTGGTGACTGGCGATAGCGTGATCGTGGCAAATGGGCCGTTGATCACCTGCCTCAAAGCCGATAATGGCCAAACCCGTTGGGCGGTGAATCTCGATAGTCTGATGAACGCCGCTCCCGCCGTCGCCGTGGGTAGTGATGGCAAGGGCGCCATCTATGCAGGAACCAGCACGGGAGAATTCTATGCGCTGGATTATGCGGATGGCAAAAAGTTGTGGCAGCAAAAGCTCGGTGATGCCATCACCAGCTCACCCACCGCATTAACCGATATCATTCTGGTGGGCACGCAGCGCGGCATGCTGTATGGAATGGATCCGCAGGACAAGGGGCACATCAAATGGCAATTCCGGCTCGATACAGAAAGAGTGCTAACAGATAACAATTCACGTTTTCGCCGTTTTACCCGCAATGATACTAATCGGGACGGCTTCGTTTCTCCAGATGCCATGGATGAGGGAGACGAGGATGCACCGGATGGTGGATATGGAAACGGCGACAGCGGTGGCGGTTTCAACAACCGAACGCGCCGCAACCGCTTCGGCGAAGAAACTTCCGTGTATGCTGTTTCCAACGCACCAGCGGTGGTGGGAAATAACATTTATGTGGCGGCGGATAATGTAGCGGTGTATGCCTTCAATACCCAGCCTTTCGACGCCAATGCGCCATTGCTGCAGGATCTCAAGCCTTATGTGAACAATTCCGAAAACGAGCTGCAGGATGTCAGCGCCAGCCGTTCTATTCCGGGCCGTCCGCCGGTGGTGTTAAAAGGCAAGCTGATCGATGATGGCAGTGGTGTGGATCTGGATAGCATCAAAGTACTTTTGAACGGTCAGCCACTTCCGGATTCGGCCCACACGTACAATCCGCTCACCGGGGAATTGGAGATTCGTCTTACTGGCGGTAACGGCCAGGCGGATATCGCGCTGGAGAACGGCCGGGTAACGGTGGAAGTACAAGCTATGGATTACATGGGCAATAAAATCGGCAGCCGTGATGGCCGGGTGCAAATTCGTGTTGATAATACCCAGGCGGCTCCCGAACCCACGGACTCGCGCCGACGTGGCTGGGGGGGACGTCGCGGCCGCCGCTAAAACGATGTAAAAACTCATGATGGAAGAGAAATGCAAAACAAAAAGTAGGCGTAAAAGTACTTTTGGAGACGGGAGCAACTTGCGTTGCTCCCGTCTTTTGTTTATATTGCCTCGCGGTTAATGTTCACAATTCACGATCGAGAAGACTGGTTGAGAATCGCTTATGTGGGGTTTCCGGCGAGCCGATTGCACAAGATTCTGGCGCGCTGGAAAACTCCTGAAGCCTTGCTGCAGGCGGCTGTGCAGGGGAAGGACGGCGCTTTGCTGGAGACGCCGGGCATCACCCCGCAATCGCTTTCGCGGCTGGCCGAAGCGGCGCGCCGCGATTTGACGAAACCGCTGGAAGCAATGGAACAATTTGCCATCCGGTTGTTATTGCTGGATGATGCCGATTATCCTCAGCCGCTGCGGCAAATCGCCGATCCGCCGCTTTATTTGTTTATGCGCGGCAGCTGGCAGCCGGCTGATATAAAATCTGTGGGGATTGTCGGCACGCGCCACGTCACCGATTATGGCGCGGGAATCGCGGAAAAATTCGCGGCCGAGCTGGCATCGCGCGGTTTCACGGTGATCAGCGGCCTGGCGCGCGGCATCGACACACATGCGCATAGTGGCGCCCTGCGTTCGGGGCGCACCATTGCTATTTGCGGTTGTGGTCTGGATGTGGTGTATCCTTCGGAAAATCGCGATTTGATGGCGGGCATTATTGACAAAGGCGCCTGTTTGAGTGAATATCCCCCCGGGGATCAACCGCTAAACTGGCACTTTCCGGCGCGCAATCGCATCATCAGCGGATTGTCGCAGGCGGTGGTGATTGTGGAATCCGGCGCTAAAAGTGGCGCACTGATCACCGCGGATTTTGCCCTCGAACAGGGCAAGGAAGTTTTTGCGGTGCCCGGCAATGTGCACCGGCCGCAGAGCCGCGGTCCGCACATGCTGATCAAACAGGGAGCGTTTCTGGCGGAATCGGTGGATGATATCCTGGCAGTGTTGGAAAATCGGGCTTTGCCGCTGGACGGAGAGTCATCGAAAAGTACTTTGGAGCCGCCGCAGGTGGAGCTAACGGCCGATGAAAAACGTTTAGTGCAGTTGTTGGACGTGGAACCGAAATTTATTGACGATTTGGCCGAAGGGGCCAAAATGGGCGCCGCCGAAGTGAATGCCACTTTGGTGATGCTGGAAATGAAAGGTGTGGCAAGACGCTTGCCCGGAAATACCTTTGCAAGAGTGGTGTGAAATAATCTATGACGAAATCTTTAGTGATTGTGGAATCTCCAACCAAGGCAAAAACCATTCGTAAGTTTTTGCCGGCGGGTTATGATGTGCTGGCCAGTATGGGCCACGTGCGCGATTTGCCGCAATCGGCGGCGGAAATTCCCGCGAAATATAAACAGGAGCCATGGTCGCGCCTCGGTGTCAACGTGGAAAAGGATTTTGAGCCGCTCTATGTGACGCCCAAAGGCAAAAGCAAGATTCTCACCGAATTGCGCCAGAAACTCAAGCAGGCTGATGTGGTCTATCTGGCCACTGACGAAGATCGCGAAGGAGAAAGTATCGCCTGGCATCTGGTCACGGCGCTCAAACCCAAAGTGCCGGTGCGCCGCATGGTGTTCCACGAAATCACCAAAACCGCCATCACCAAAGCGTTGGAAGATACCCGCGAACTGGACGAAAAGCTGGTGAGCGCGCAGGAAACGCGGCGCATTCTGGACCGCCTGTTCGGTTACACGCTGTCGCCGTTGCTGTGGAAAAAGGTCGGATCTGGACTTTCCGCTGGTCGTGTTCAATCGGTGGCGCTCAAGCTGGTGGTGGATCGTGAACGCGAGCGTTCGCGCTTTGTCAAAAGTACTTTTTGGGATCTGCTGGCGACTTTGGCCAAGGATAAAAGTACTTTTGATGCGCGCCTCATCTCCGTCAATCAGCAGCGTCTTGCCACGGGCAAAGATTTCGATGAAAACACCGGTAAACTGGCGGCCGGCAAAGAGAATTTATTGCTGCTCAACGAAGCCGATGCCAGGGCGTTGCAGGAACGTTTGGAAAAGGAAACCTGGATTGTTCACAAAATTACGGCCAAAGAACAGCTCAGTAATCCGCGCATGCCGTTCATCACTTCCACTTTGCAGCAGGAAGCGGTAAATAAGCTGGGTATGTCGTCGCGCGAAACCATGCGTGTGGCGCAGAAGTTGTATGAAGAAGGTTTCATCACCTACATGCGAACCGATTCGCCACAGCTCTCGCAGGAGGCCATCAACGCCGCCCGCAACTGGGTGAAAGATCAGTATGGCGATGATTATCTGTCGCCACAGCCGCGCCAGTTTTCGCCCAGTCAGCGCGGCGCCCAGGAAGCGCACGAAGCGATCCGTCCCGCCGGCGCGGCTTTCAA
>Ga0182738_1001662_pt1 | contig 27374 bp, 25 predicted proteins | sample eDN5th30CBELigMG_FD_128876 | JGI IMG/M metagenome (GOLD analysis project Ga0182738, IMG submission 128876) | Enriched Miracle-Growth compost microbial communities from Emeryville, California, USA - eDNA 5th pass 30_C BE-Lig MG (version 2)... ...
AAAAATATCCAATAGGCCTTCTTCATAAATTCTCTTTCTTCATCAAGAAATCTCTTTCTTTCAACATAATTGTTTTAGACTTTCTCACTAGTTCAAGCGTTTCTTCTGAAACATCTCTGATGCGAACTTTCCACGTCTTATGTCAGAACAGGGCTTGATAAAATGAATAAGACTCTTTCTCTAATTCAAATTAAGTCCTTTTTTTCACAGAACTCCTGACAGTCTCAGAGCGATGATGAGATTGAATCAAACGCTCCCATATCTAAAAGATCAATATTATGAGTGAGTGTTGATTCTTATGTGAGATCTGTATGCACATCATTCGGGAATTGAAAGTTTTTTTTCAATATTTTACAAATTTGATGTTTTTGATCGAATAGAATTTGAACGTATTGAGTATGCATATCTTGAAATAGCTGGCAATCGTTCTCTCCCAAACCCGATTAACTTGGCTTAGCTCATGCTGGAGAAAAAAGCATGATTTCAATTTCCCTTTACAATATCCCAATGTAGAATTTGTTCGACCCAACGTGAAAAATATTTTTTTAAACTCCAAAATCAGCCCATAAAGTCTTTGATGAAGGGGAAAAATGATTTTCATGAAAAAAAAACCAATGAATGAAGGCAGAAAAGGAGCCAATCACTTTCCTTGAGAATTCATTCTTCAAAAGATTTTCATTGAGCAACCTGAGCTTTCAAAGGCAATTGAACTTAATCACGAATTCGAATCGTTCTCTCAAAATTCAGCTTTATCTTCGCAATGTTTGCAAAACGCCTCAAGTTTAATTGAAAAATGAAAGTCCTTGTTGACTACGAGAAAAAACCTCCTTTTATTTTTGCATAGAAGTCTCAAAGCTCGCTTGGCAAATAAATTTCAATCCAAACAAAATATTCCACTCTTCCTCAGTGAAAAGACTAAGAATTCTGAGAATCTTGAAATTCAATCAAAGAATAAAATCCTGATTCCAATTTCTTAAATAAATCCCATCCCACCAACTTGGAATCATGACTTGAACAATCAAGCATATCTCAATCACCTGGCAAAAGAACCAATAGATATTCAAATTCCACCAAGCAAACTTTCACAAAATGACTGGATTGAGGTTATAAAAAGTTACCAAAAACAAATATTTAGATTTAAATCCTGAGATCTCCTTCTTTCACCATCATGATGAGATCTCAGGCCTTCAGAATTCAGATAAAGAAAGTCTCGCAAATGATAAATAATCAGAAAGTGAGGATATCGACCACAAGAAGCCGACAGACCACGCAAATATGTTGTTTGCTATCTCCAAAAAAGGTCTAATATCAACGAAGCTTGTGTTTAGATTTGATATTGAGATTCAGCCAAAGATTTTTGATCCATTCTGACATAATCAAAGTGTGGCATCGAATAATTTATCAGCAAATTTCTTTTGAACGTTCTTTGAGAGAGTATTTTTCGATTTAAAAACCAAGAGTGGCTGCAGCAAGGCGATAAAGGTCATTGTTAAACCTTGGCAAGTCTTGACAGTAATTTCTTCCTGACCAGTGAAATCAAGGGTAAATTATTTTTGATACTAAAACTTACATACCAGTCACAAAGCAAATGTTTTGCAGCTGGTCTAACCTTGAAAGCGAGCGATCTGAGCAAACAATATTAGGCTGCGAAGTAAATATCTTGTTGAGAACCCACTTCACATCTTTAGTTTGCTTACTCCTTAAACCTTCAAAACTCAGCAAAAATATTTTAGCATCCCAGTTGACACCAGCAATCATAGGCATGCGATAAATATCCGTTCGATAAGTGCTATGATGACTTTCTCCCGGACAGAGAGGTTTTTCCTTCCTTGATTGAGAAGACAAAGTTACAGAGATGCCAGTTACATCAGCTTCAATAGCCATGGAACTCTCAGGAAATTGAGCTTGGATGTCTTCAGACCAGATTCTTAGAGTCCGAGCATCCCTCGACTTTGGACTCCACATATTTTTCCTAACTTTATTATGGAGATTATCTCTTTCTGCCACTCAATTGCGTCTCAATCATTCAACCTTTGGATGTAGGGCCAACACATCCTTCAAAAAGTTTTAAAAAGAGAAATCTCTGGCTTGAATGCTCTTGAATTTTGAGGAGACAGTTTACAGAAAGCTTAATAGCGAGGAAAAGTATGATAAGGCAACGAGTAAATATCAAAGACTGCGTTGGATTTTTGAATCGTGGAAGGAAACCACCGATGAACTCATGACTAAAGTGTATTTTCTTATTTCGAAAAATGCTCATCTTTTAGGTTTCGAGATCTATGGCTTTTTCAGTGGAGAAGAAGGTCGAGAAAAAGTCTTTCAAAGAAATTCTCTATAGAAGAAATACCTATAGAAAATGATGAACCGTATTATAGTGAATATCTTGATGAAGAGAATGAAGATGATGAAGCTGACGATTTGAATTATTAAAAATGTGAAAAAGTTAATGAAATGCATTAATTGATCAAATCACTGCATCTTTAGTGCTTTTATAGAGAATATATTCCTAAAGGAAAATAATTAGAAGAAAAATGATATGTAAAATGTTCGACTGTCAAAAGTATCAATACTTATATACCCTGCACTCAGGGAGTTAAACTAAATTATGAAATTTTTCGTAGCAAACATTTCAAAATTCAAGAGAATTGAAATATATTCCAATTTTTACATATATGAGGGGAGCCTCCCCTAAGAATTAGCCATAAAAACTTGAATCCCCTAAATATTCACGCCAAAACCTCTCTCTCGTCTGGTGGATTTAAAGGGGTATTCACGATATATCCATACTCTTAATTTAATTTATTGAGAAAAATTCATCACACCAAGACCTTTGCCCTTTGGCTTCATCAAGGAAATTCATTATCTTACCAAAAAAAAACCTCTTTTCATCATTAGCATTCTCAATACTTTCATCATGATAAAGAGTGAGAACAGGTTGATCAACATCCTCTTTAAGCCTACTGCCATGAATAAAATCCTTTTTGAAGGAAATGTCTTTAGAGATATCAATTCTCTCCTTTTTCATCAAACAATTATCCCTGATTTTGGTATTCTAGAATTAAATCCAAGTACTTTTGTTTCTCATGATCATCGTTATGCCCAGAATTCTTAGAGGAGTACTCAAATCCAAGTTTATGGAGCCAAAAACGATAAGTTCCCAATGATATGCTTGTTTCTTTTGGGTTTTTCACAACAACATCGCACAGTAAATCTGTGCAATACGTGGAAAATATTATGATTGTGATTGGTTTTTACCCTTTTTGATTTAAACTTTGCCGAATCTATTTCTTTGCTCCCAACCTTTTATCTTCATAGTCAAAGATGCTGAAATATTTAGAATTGTGATCCTAAACTGTAAATATCCCCTTCCATTTACAGACAAAAGATTCAGAGACTTCATTTTAGATTCAAGCCAAGATTCTTCAGAAAATAATAAGAATGAACTGCAACTATCCGCTTGGACTCCCAATTGAAACTCGCTACTGGCTCCTTGAGGAGAACCTGAACTTTTTGAGATCCTGAATCTGAATCTGGAGCTTGAGATTTGAGGATTTTGGGAGAATATTATGAATTCTTCTTGAGCCTCTGATTTGCAAAAGATAAGCTTCTGATGACAACAGATCTTTTCCGCTTTTTGCTTCAATCGTACCAATGGACCTTCCTCTAGCTCTTCCTATACTTAGTATTCTCTCTTTTGGGGCAGGGAAAGGAAAACTCTATGTTTGATGGCGAGTTTCTATAGGAAGTATAAATACCCTTTCTGATTAAATCTAAGGAAAAGAGGAAAATTCTTAAATTTGGCTTTTAATCCAATGAAAATCAAAAATCTAAAACAATCACAGTGTAGCCTGCACTGGAGTGAAAAATGCGAGAGACTTGGATTCAATAGGTTTAAATCATAGGAGGAAAAATTTAAGCACGTAAGTATGTGTGGTCCACTAAAATCAAACACTATCAGGAAACATTAGACTTGTCAAGTTGAGATATTGTTGAAGTCTTTCAGACCAGAATCTTTCCTCGACCTGAAGTTAATGTCATAAGGCTCTACAGAACACCAAGTTTGCTTCTCACACTCAATCAATGCTGCAAAGTTGTTGGGTAACCACCCCCAAAATCAAAGTCAAAATATCAGTCTCGGTCAAAATCAAAATCAACTTTATTGTATCAAAAAAATTCATGAATTTCTGAGACAAAGAAAAATATATTTGTGAATGAAGTATTTTTATCTCCAGCTCGCTCTCCTTCAAAACTGATCATGATCCATTATCTAAGGCAACATACTCTACCATTCTTCATCCTCATTTGAGAAAATGAAATCCTAGAATGTGAAAAAAAACCTTTTTCTGATAAAGATACTCTGTAGTTAAGTCTCTTAAAATCCTTCTTAATTTTCCTCATTTGCAGGGGGAAAAGATTTACAGACGGACCAAGATTGACGCATTTCACAGCTGAGCATAAAAAAAAAAATATCAGAAGAGTTTTTTTTCGCACTCATGGGGTGAAAAAAGAATTGTGATGAAAACAAATTGAAAACCATGAACTTGATAGGATTAGTATGCACATTTTTACTTTTCTGTTAATTGGTAATTGAAAAGGAACAATTACGCATAATTTAGGATCATCTAGTTTTTTCAGCAAGGATATAAAATTTTCAACAGATCCTAATTATTTCATATAAAATCTAATAGTTTTAGTTGAGAACTAATTCCTTCAGATATGATATCACAAATTAAATTGGGAAATAATTTCTTTATCAAAGATCAAAAATTCGAGCCAAGAACGAAAATTTTTCCATCTCATGTGAAATTTTCAGCGGGTCTTCATCTTTCAAATTTGCTCTCATGGTTCAAATAAGAAAATTTTCAAATTCTTTCATTATTTATTTTTAGTTAAAAATTGCTGTGAGAATTTAAATAACAAAACTGATTTTTTAAAGATTTTGTTTTCCCCCTTTGAAGTTTTCAAGAAGGTCAAAGGTTTTGAATTAAGCTCTAAGAACCTAAATGAGAGTTGAAAATATGGATAAAAGAGACTGGAAAAGATTGAGAAGACTAAGTATTACAAAAAGAGAGGAGCTTTTTACCTTTTTTTTTAGTTTGGGAAGCTCAGATTTACAGATTCGGACCCCCTGTTTACGGAACAAAAACGCTTAAAAATTACAATCCTCGAAACTAAAGTCGTGTCGTAAGATTGAGATAATACAGTATTTCTTTCAAAATGGTGAGAATAAAAGTCATTGGTGTCAAAAAGGCAATAATCAAAAAGGAGGGACCAAATGATGCAAATAATCAAGGCATTTTAAATCGTCATTCTTACGCGCCTACAATTGTGAAGATTGATCCCAAAGATTGTGACAGATTTATTTGCATTTGATGCACTCCGAATGAAGCTAAGAAGGAAGCTGGAGAAGGAAATGAGGAAGAAGAAGAGAAAGTTGGTGTAAAACTTTCTTGGTTTCATAAACATTTAGCAACAAATAGTCACAGAAGCTTTACCCCAAGAGACCAGAAGCCTAGCTTTGAAGCTGCTCTTAATCGTCCTTTCAAACAATCCAAAAAAATTATCAGATGTGATAATTTCGCCGAAAAAGAATGATAAAGAAAATGGATAACCTTCCCCTCAGTCAGGGTGAAGAAGTTGAACTACCTTGATTTAACTCAATTGCTTCTCAATAATCTCTCGTTTTCATCTCACTACTTGAATTTATACAAGACATAGTTAAAAGGTATGATCTAGGCTTGATTACAAGAGATCAGATGAGCACTAAGACTGCGTCAAAGATTGCTCAAGAATGTATTGGTTCATCCTCAAGATTCTCCTTATTCTCTTTTGATTGATGAAAGGAGTGACATATTTGGAGGAAAATATTTGAAATCATTTATTTGTAAGGTTTGTGTACAAGATTTGAGAGATTTATTTTTAAGATAGATTTTTATTTTCAAGATCCTTTCATTTCAATGCTTTTCTTTCTTTACAAGATTTGTAAAATTTCTCCACAAGATAACATTTACTTACCATATAACTTTTTTCAAAGTTTTTCCCTTGGACTTTGATCATCAATAAGACCAAAGTCTGTGAATTTGATCTTATTCACTGTCAATTCTCTTGGGAAAACGAAAGACTCTCTCAGATTTTCAACAAACAAGAACTGACCCATTATGAATTTTGGTAGAGAAATCTTGAATTTTTAAAAGAAAGAAACTGATTGAGTGCCTTTAATTCGTCTCAAATATTTGAAAGTTTGTAGATCAAAATAAAATAGCTTCTGAAAAGTCTATTAACTCTCTCGATATGGCACTTTAAAAAAAAAATCTAATTAGCCAAATCGCTTCTGATTCAACACTTTTTTCGCCCCACAACAAAGACTCTTTTTTGAGGTTCAGTAGATTTGGAAGGTAACTCCAAAATGCAACTTGATGAAGATATGTTGATCCTTTCAACTGTAAAATTGAATTTAAATTTCAGTCAAAGCCTTTCTCTTTTGCTTAAAAACGGAGGACACTGCCACAACATGGACCTGTATGCATTGACTTGAGTGAGAAGGGATTGAGAGACTCGAAACATTTGCTTCATTCAATACTTTCCGAGCAGCTGGATCCATCCTATGGCTCAGATGTCAATCGACAATCAAGAAGCACCAGTTCGTTTTGCCTCCTCTGATTGGTTCGATTTGTTCAACAAAAAAGGAACACCATTGAGTCTAAAGAGAATTATTTAACCAGCCGGATTTGGATTCTTTTGCTCTTGACCCGTCAATAAAGTCTCTTTAGATATCTTTTGGAGGAGTTCCTGTGGTTATTATCATCCAATTCCCTGATCATGCTTATGCAAAACCACCACTGTCACATGTTTTCTATTTTCTGCAGAGATCGAAAAGACATTTCGGCTACCTTTTTTTTTGTATGGACGTAACCTTGCTTCTGGCTTGCACATAAGCCAGTTTTATCCATGCAAAAGACCATATAAGCTTGAGGACTTTCTCCATTTGATAGGATTTTGCACTTTTCGTAGGTTTGAGATAAGACCTGAAAATAATGATGAATGGTCTCTTTGTTCATGGCTGACTTTTCAGCTTACTCAATGCCTCTGCTCTGCGTTTGGCGATCTCAGGGTTCCTTTCCATAAAGTACTGAAACCAGTCGGAGCTAAACTGATGAGGATCCTGAGCTAAGAACTTTCTTAATAGGCCTTGAATTGCTTTGAAATCAGATCCAAAGCCAAGCTCTGCTGATTCAATGAAGAAATCAACTCAGATCGTTTCCTCTCGCTGCGAGAAATGAGGCCTTCGCCTTGGACTAACATCTCTTTCAATTTCTCCCTTTCCTCTTCCTGATAATGCAAGACGACTAACTTGGAATGTTTGAGCAATTTTAGAAATTTTCGGGCTGGCCTCATTCTGCGCAGCTTTGATTGCATCATTCATTCTTTCAGCGTCATCCCCTTCCGAATATTTCGTCTGATAGGGCTTTGATTTCGTCTGTTCATTGGGAAAAGTGTTTATTTTATTTTCTAAAAGATTTGATCTTAGGAGTCATTCATAATGATAAGAACTTCTTTTTAAAATTAAGGCTGATTTAATCAGAGAAATTTCGAATAAAATGCTTTACTTCCTTCTCATTTCTTCAATTTTTAACTTGACAATCTTCAGGAACTTTAAATGGTTGATGAAATCAGTTCAAAAGAAAGGAAAGTCTGAAATAATATGAGAACAAAACAGACAAACTTCAAAATAAAAAATAAGAATAAATCTCAAATGTATTAAATTTATTCTTAAATATCAATGTGCAAAGTTCCCAAGTTCTTATTTTTTCCCACAGATTGTCCTTTCCTTATGAAAATGACGGAGATAGTTCCAGCAGATAAGCACAAACTTTGGGCCGGCTATTGCAACCTTTTGACTCCTAAATTTTTCGGGAAAATTACTGACAAAGAGGAAGAAGAAAAGGATCGGCTCTCAACACAGTAAAGTGACCATTCGAATCACAAGACAGCAAAAACAGAAAACAGAAGCACTCACAAATTCATTGTAACAACGTGAGGCTTCATTGGCTCAGAACTCTGAAAAATCAGGAAATATTTTTTTTTGAATTACAAATGCGCTTCATGTTTTTATTGAATGTGCTTAGTGATCTTAAATATTGACTCTCTTGATTGCTTTGAAAAATGTTGTTCAACGTAATGATTCCAAGCGCACCAAAAACGAAAAAAAAAATGTCTCGATCAAAACAACCTCTCTTCCATGAACTAAGAAAAAGAGGCTTCCTCTTCTTGGGAGCTATCGTTTGGGATCAATCTAAGAGAGACACTATCATTTTTCACAGAGCTATCCCGGGTAGAGCAAAGGGTGCGCTTAACAGGCAACTTACCTTATCTGAGTTTTTTACTCCAATTGATTGAGGAAGGTGTTGGATCTCATTTTATCACTATTTAGATAAAGAAACACACAATTAAAACCTTCAAATAATTATTTTCTGAAATTTCCTTATTTTTCCCTTCAATACTTGAGAAAACCTGTTTCAAAGAATACTCAATAATTCTATTTCAAACTTGGAGGTGTTCTGAGATGCGCTTTCAACAATTATTTTCCAAAGAATTGAACTTCTTTGGGGAGAAGTAAGGTATCTCACCACTAAGCCACCAAAATTTTCCCTCTAAATAATATGAGGAAGATTTAATTTGTCATTTAATTTCAGATTTTCCATGAAGGAGCATCTTCCAGTAAAAAAAGAAAAATTTCGATTTCTCAATTTCAAACCCAATCTCTTTTTGGAAAAAAAAATTTTTGTTCTTCATTAAAATCAAAAAGGACCTTTGCCCATTAAGACTCAAGAAAGCAACGAGACAACTTTTTGTGAGGGGTGAAAAAAATTTTCAGCTTAAAGGCATTTTTCTGGATGATTGAACTGCAGAAAATATTCTTTCGAGGCGTTTGGTAGAAAAGGCAAAAAGTGAGTCTGAAGCCCTGGTGAGGTATGAGGGTGCGCGAAGCTTTGCTCTTTCACTTCATAGACCTTCATTGCCCTGATAAGATACTATTCTAGTCACATAGCTGTTGAAATTGAGCTGTCGCTACAGAGGCTCTAAGAAAAAATGCCTCCTAAAGTTTTCCAAAAGCAAAGCGAGCAATATTCAATTTGTAAAAGATGGAAAAAATGAGACAAAAGAGGACACCATCATCGAGAAAAGTTACTTATTGTCTGCGTCCACGGCCTCCACAATCTCACCTCTTCAGCCTCGACAGGCGGAAATAGTTGAAAGACAATCATTCGAGATTCATTATGACCCAAAGATGACATGCCAATGTTGATATTTTGAAACAATAGGCCTTATTTGTGGGCATATATTCCATATCTGCTTGATTAAGAATGAATAAATGTTCCTCAGCCTCAAGAAAGGATTCTGAAAATTGTGTCTAATAAAGAAGATGGACTCAAAGAGGACGAATTTGAGGTGCTTTCCTCATCTGAAGATGAAGCGGGAGCACAAAGTCACCCAAAAACCTTGAGAAAAAGAAAAGAAGATTGAAAAAAGCGACCAATAGTAATGAGATAAAAAGAGAATTGGGCTTTTAATTTTTATTTAGGCGGAAATATTGAAGAAAAGAAAGATCCCATCGATAATGATATCAAAAGCTTTAAAGAAAGAGGTAAAGGTGCTCCGAAGAAGAGTAGGAAAATCTCATTTTTTTTATCTTAGATATCCTGGGCGCAAAAAAAAAGGAAATGAGATGATCTAAATTTGACAAAAGACGAGTAACTGGGTATATTCACTGGATTAAGGAAGATTTATTTGGCTCAGAGAAGAAGAGCCTGAAATGATAAGCAAGAAAGGAAAGCCAGGGTCCCCAAAGAAGCGAAGATGCAAAAAGTAACTGACTCTGCGAAATTGGGATATTTGATACCAAAAGTATAAAAAGCTGCATATTTAAGCCAATGAAATTATTTAAAGAGGATATTTGTTTTAAAAAGGAGATCTTTTGATCTGAATGATTCGGATGGATTCGGATTTTGAATAAAAGAAAAATTGCTCAGTCCGTCGTATTGAAGTCAGGAGTTGAAGGAGCGCCTGGCCGAAGATGGAATGGCGGATTATGATATTTATCCGAACCATTTGAGCAATAAATTTAGAAGAGATTCATTGGAGAGAAAAAAAAATGATCTGGAAAAATTCGAATAGAATGAGAAAAAAAGGAAAGTTTTTTTTGGGAAAATTTGGGCGTAAGAATATGGAAAAATGTAAAGATTTCATCTCTGATGCAATTGATTTCTGATCGCCATTTACTTCAACTCCTCAAATTCTTTGTTTTCTTTGAAGCAAATCTTGGTTGGATGCCAGAATTCCAGTATTCTGTTGGTACATTGAGACAAACTCAACCATTTCACCTCAATCCATTTGAATATTCCAAGCGGTGATTCAATTTTGAGATGTTGAGGATTTCAGAAGGAAACTTTTTGGGGAGGCCTTTACAAATATTGTAATATTTGTGACTTATGTCTGCATAACACACAAGATATTCAAACTGACTCTTCAAAAGCAGCTAGGCCCACTCGAGATCCGATCATAGCCTGGGCTTCATTCAGAACAAATTTTTTTACTTTTTTAAAAAGGATTTTTCATTGAAAACAAAAGGTACAAGAACAAAGTTTCGTTTAAAGTTCAGATCTAATGAAGAAGTCAAAAAACAGCAACGGGTGGACTTGATTTGTATCGATGGAAAGGAAAAAAGTGTGCATTATGCAAAGAAGATCTGCACACAAAATATCTACTAACAAGCAGAGGGTCAAGTAAGATAAGAGAAGGAATCGAGACCGAAGTGGGATTAAAAGCGGAAATTGTGTTAATGGACCCTTAGGTATTCAACTCGAAAAGAAAGCTTGGAAAAAAAAATCGTTTAGATAATAAGATCCATCATATGATTAATACGGCTGGCCACCAACTCAAGTATGGTTCGTCTCTCATTTCATAATACAATAGAATTTTGTTGCACCTTTGGAAATTATCAAAAATTAATTCTTCTATTCTGCATCAGAGACTTGGTTTTTGGTCACTACAAGCTCCGCAGTTACTTGATGTATCGAGTAAAAAAAAAAAGAAGAAACCAACATGATTTTTAGCTGAAATCTTCTTTTGTTTGAAAATCAAGGTAAAATGAGGAAACCAAGAAATTTGTAAGCTTAATACTTCAATTGCGAGACATAACAATACTGCGAAAACGTTTTTTTCGTCCTGAGAGGGCTAGATATATTAAAATCATTTTACTTTCCGTTAAAATTCCTCTAAGAATCAAGAAATGTTTTTTTTTTAAAGAATAAAATGTGTCTTTGAGCTTGACTTTCATCAAAGCTATTTATTGGAACTATCCTGCCTTTATTTAAAATTTCAGCATGGAAATGCCATCCCTGCAAAGTGTCATTTATTATTCCCAAATGAGGTTCAAAAACACTGCAATTAAAGTAGTTTTCTGAGGGATGATTAATTGCTGCGATTAAGTGATCTCTAATTTTGATAATTTGATTCTGAATTTTCTGATAAATGCAAAAATTGCCCAAATTTCTAATTTCGCTCTGATTAAATAAAATTAGTTGGATGCCGATAAATGAGGGCTCTTCCCGAATTCTTTCAAAATATACAACCTTCGCCATTTGCAAATAAGCTTCACACCATCCCATGATACCAGGCGCCTGATCATCAATATTTAAATAATAAAACCTTTGCCAATATTGAGAAACTAAACCTTGACTTAGCGAGACTATTTTTGATTGGAGGAGCTGTTCTGAAACATTGCATAAGAAGTCAGTTTAATTGATTGCAGTAATCTTTCTCAAAAAGATCGGAATTAAAATCAGCTTCTCGTAGAATTTCTGTTTCAAGAAATTTTGAAACGTTTTTTTGGGTTCCAAACTCTAAGTCGCCAGGTCATGAAATAAAACTTTTCATTCTGGCAGTCTAAAACAACATTTCGAGAATGAAGAAAATTACTACGAGCACCATAAAGTTATATATGCTTGAAATAAATTTTTTTCTCCTCGAATAAGCAAACACTTTCACCTATGATAATGAATGGGCAATGGCGGAATCAGAAGATTTAATTAGTTTCTGGAGAGGGTTACAAACTACCTGTTCTTTGTTAACAAGAATTGTCATTCGATCACTGAATTTCCCCGTCGCCTTTGTTGATGTTAAAAGGAGCTTCTCTATGAAAAGAGGGATCTTATTCCATAAAAGAACCTGGCTGAAGCTTTCCTCCATTAATACTTTGAGCATGATGAACTCTCATCGTAACCTTCATAATCATAAATCTCGCACTTCAGTTTTCTTATACAAAAAAAATATTAAAGAATCAAATCCTGCTTTTTTCCTCAATATACTGCAAAGCAAAATTTGAGTGACCCTCCTGATTTCTGACATAAAAGGATGCTCAAAAAGGTCTTTATCTTTCTCACTTGATGAGAGTATAATACTCGTCTTTCCTCTCATTTCACTCTCTGAAGATTGCTTTATTTTTTTATAACTTCTAGCAAATATATCATCCTCCAAACTTTCCTCAAATCAAACTTCTTCTTTCTTGTTTTCTTCAGAATAGTTGATATGTCTTCATTTCCCATAATAAAACCAGTATTTATTGAACTATCACTTGCTTGGACGATTCTGGGAAACAAGGCTTGCCAAGATCATTATGATCCAATAGAATCTCCATCTGGGCCTGATTTTGTTCTCCAAGAAATCTTCCACCTGAGACTCAACTTCAATGATGTCTTGAGTTTTCTAGGACTCTCTCCTCCATCGAGCCTCCGCGGCTTTGCAAGCTAGAACCTTCCGATTCACTTTTCCAGTGTTTAGAAGATCTTGTTTTTGTTAGCTGTTTTATTTAGTGAATTCTGAATTCAATTGAATAATTTGAGGAGAGAAGGACTCAAAAGATCTTTTATCCAAAGACAATAGATAATGAAATAAATTTGGCGAAAAACACCTTTTACTTTCTACTAAAGCAAATTTTCTGATAGAGGGAAATTTTCAAATAGAACCGAATGAAAAAACCTTTATTCCTCAAGGAAAAAAATGGTTAAAAAATTAAATCAAAATGAATACGACCCGGCCCGCACTCAGAGGGTGAGGGTTTGATGTTCTGAGATTTATTGTTTAGTGATTAACCTCTTTTGATTTTTTCTTTGGCCCTGTCCTCTTTTTTTATCTTCATATGTCATTTGTGTTGGTTAGAGTGCGTTATCCACGATAAAGAAGAGTGGGAATAATAACGTCTGTCAGACCCATATTCTATCATATGGATACGAGAATTTATATTGGCATCTGTATGTTTCCTCAATGGAGAAAAACATATCCAAAAATTAAAGAAAAGAATTGCATTCCTCATACACAAGCTTGTACCGCTATTGTCCAAGATCTCACTGGACTCTCAAATCAACTTATGGAACACTCCTTCGCCCCATATTTAACCCTGTGCTAGCACTAATGACTCATAACTGCCGATCCAGAATCCTGGCATTTGAAAGACTTCTCCAAAGCAGCTTCAAACGTTTTTTTTAGGCTTAAGGATTGCCACAGATGACAAAATCATCATCAAACTGAGGAACTTCGACATCCAAAATCTAGCAAGGGAACAAGAAAGAATTACCCTCTCAAAATGGGAACTCAGACTCAGATATGAACCAAAAATCCAAGTCCAGAGAGAGGAAAAATAGAAAACCCCTCCTCCCAAAAATCTTTGCATCCTACAATAACATTCAAAAGAACCTGCCAAATTTGCCAGAAAAATAGATCTTTTACTCTCATCATATCCAGACCGCACATGGCTTGCTTGAAGAATTAGAGAGAGATTTCTCAAAAAAGGAAAAGCTCTCAAGATTCCAAATGCTTGAACTCAGAGAAGAAAGGGTAAAATACTAATTCAAACCAATACTAAGAGTTGAGATGTAAATGGGAAAGAGGCTTCCACACAAAGATCAGATTTTAAAGGCTAAATCTCAGGAACCAATGTCTCTATACTCATTCCTTATAAGAATACATTCCAGGGATTGATAAAAATCCCAAAAACCAATAAATACTTCAAAAAATGATCTACCGTTTACCCTCAAAAAAAGGTCCCTCGAATTCAAGGATTCGAAGCATTCATTTTTCCCTCAAATATAAAATAAAGTCCCAAATTTTTTTCGAGGGAAATATATTTTGCCATTTATGATCGAATCCTGGAAAAAAGTTTGAGAATGTATGAAAAATCCCAAGTTTTCTTCGAAACCTCGAAAAAACGGATTGACCAAATTTCTCCCTCGAAATAATGGATTTGGCACTTTTTCCCCTTATTGGGTTTTCCTCATCTTTTTGAGGGTAAACGGTATATCTACTCCATCTGGATACCTATTTCACTATATTATCCAAATAAATTCGTATGAATATTAGCATCGTTAGTTAATCGGGGTCTCCCTTATGTTCAAAACAAAAAAACAAAAAAGCCACGAAATGCGATTGAATAAAAAGGATGATGCATTTATTGTAGAGATGGATAAATTGTTATTTTGCTTGTTGATTGAGGGTTTGGAATTGTTAAGCGCTTGAATTGCAAAAAAAAATCCCTGTCTTTTGTTTAACTTTCTCCCTAACTCTAATTCTGGCCAAGCCCAGGATATTTTTAGATTTAGATCCAAGTTAAAAAGCCTAAGGGATCTCAAAACCTTTGTTCCCCAAGCCCTCAAACTCCTCCATGTCTAAACTTAAAATTTTGTGCCTAGTTGCTCCCCAAGAGCTTTGACCCTCTATGCCTAGGGGACGCAAAATTTCGAGCCAGCGGGAAAAGAAGCTTGGGAAGGCAAATCCCTTAAAAATCTAATAAGTGATGAGGATGAGTCAATTCTTCTTGGTCAATATTTTATGATTTTTTTTTTTCTAATTTTCTTGGAACCTTTTCCTTTGAATTTTTCTTTTAATTTTGCTCTGAAAGAATTTAGACAGCCTGAAAATCTCGTTTCGAACCTTCACGTTTTCTTTTATGCGGTTAGCATATGCAAAAACATCATAAAGAAGTCATAAAAGGAAAAGCAAACGGTAATTCATTAAATTTATCTTTAATTTAATAAATAAAACTACAAGGTCAGTTTATTTGGAGGAAAAAGAAAAAAGATCATATTGTTGAAGTCAAGCGAGTAAAACTGGTCTGTGACTACTTAGAGCCTATTTATGAAGGATTACCGTTTTCAATATATCTTTTGTCTATCTCAAAGAGTCATTAAATACATTAACTTTACAATTTAATGAGAGATGGACTCTCGATCTTCTAATCACCATCCGAATTAAATGAAAAAAACTAATTATTTGGGTTTTTTTAATCCTTCAATTTCAACGATGCCGATCGAAATTCAACGAAAAAACTTTTTCAATAAATTTCTGCTGAATTTTTTTTGGCCTTTTTTCTTTTTCTATCTTCCTCAGATCCAACGAAACAAAATAAAAAATCGCAAAAAGATTTTTCGTTAAATTTGAAGATTGTTTCATTCGGACAGAGATTCGCGTATTTTCACCCAGAAACACGACCAAAATTTGATCTTGATGACGAAGAATCGGAAAAGAATTCGGGGTTGCAATGGACGACGATTCAGATAAAGAGGAAGATATTTAAATATTTTCTTCTTGAAACAAACATTTTTAGGTTATGTTGATGAGAAACCTATCAAAGGTCTCTTTAAAGAAGGAAAGGAAGGCCTAAAGAAGCCAGAAGGATATTAGGACTCTATGAAAGATTGAAAAAAATTCAAAAAGTGAGGAAACACTTCTTATTTCCTTCTGATTTCATTAATTTTAGGCATTAAGAAAGCACTTTCTCAAGAACTTGTTAGAGAACCCAACAAACTCAAAAAGATAAAAAAGACACAAAAGGAAAAACCGAATTCTGACCATTTGTTTCTCACTTTTCATAATCTCATAATGATCTGAACAATTGTGGAAAAATAAAATATAGATACTTAATAAGATTTTGCTTCGGCCAAAATGGCATTTCTCACCATTAAAATGCCTCTGCTGTAAAGTTAGACAAGTGTTTTTTTATGTTCATAGAAATTTTCAACCCGAAGTACCTTTTCGAAACGAGGAAAGTCAAAAGGAAAGGTGAAAAAAATTTTCGATACGAAGAGTCACTTCGCCCCCTCGGGACGAAAATACTCAAAAAGTAGTTTTCTGTCAACGAGAAAAGTAACTTTAGGGGCCATAAAGGCAGTCAGATCAATCTTCAGAGTTTTCTGGCGAACACTTTGCTGACTTTCGGGATTCTCTTTGGCATTTCCAGGAGACAGAAAGATACAGAGGGTCTTCTCCATAATAGATTCGAATTCATATTTTGATGGTGGGTATTGCCTGTGAAATGGCCTCAGATATTCTTTACTTGACCAGAGGAGTTCTTGAATTTAAGCTTGACACAACTTTGACAAATAACTTCGCTGAGAGAGAAAACAGTGCCTAAAAACTGATGAAAATGCAGCTTTCCCATTTTTTCAATGAATTTGAGAAAATTCTTCGAGATCCTTATGTCTTAGAAATATGACTTCAGCTCAAAGAAAAAAGCCACTTTCTCGATTCTGATGAAAATCGAAGCTCGGAAGAAAACACTCCGCTCTCCTCTAAAGCTCAGAACGCTAAGAAGAGAAGGACGCCAAAAACGATGTTCAACTATTCAACTCATCTGAAGAAGACAAAGATTAAAAAACCACCCTCTAATCACCATTCGATCAATACCGAAAAGTCTTTTGCTCATCTCTCAAACAAGACAGACTCTCAGTCAGGTGAAATTAGCAGAAAATTGTTCAGAGACCCCAGAACCGTCTCAGGCTTTCTTGGGAAAGTGAAGAGGACGAAAAGTTTTTCTGCAAATCATGGCAATAAAGGAAGGTGGGCCAGAAGCCAAGGGAAACTTACTTCTAAACACAAGACTTTGCTGAAAAGGTGGCTTGAAGATGGAATTCGAAGTTCAAGGCAATTTTGATTGATGAAGGACCAGCCAGATTAAGGACCTTTTCAGTGTGTCTTGTAATACTGTGAATTCTCCCAAAGTTCTTGAGAAGTTTATTATTCCAAAGCTCAACTCAGAGGTCTCAGAGAAGATAAAGCACTAAGGATATCATATTGTTGCGAATACAGAAATTTTGACTTCGATCAGTCTTGCTTACTGATGAATAAACATTTCAGTTAAATGCTAAAAATGAGAAAGTGTTTTGGTGGAATTGAGAGTGCTCCCGCCCGAACAAAGTGGAATCCAAATTCCAAAGTCATGGGGCTGAAAAACCATGCCTTGTCTGATTCAGGCTTGCCTGGCCAAAACTTGTCCAGACCAAATTTATCTGGATAAATTTTCCTGAAAAGAAACTCTGGTTATCCTCCGCCTATTATCTTAAACCTTATATAGTTTGGTTTAGCTCGACGAGACTGAGCAGTAGTGCTCAGCCTGATAGATTTCTCTTAAATTTAAGTTTGAGATGGTCTTTCTATTGTATCAATTCTCCAGACTCAGGCTATAAAGTTGAGATTTTTTTCATAATTACAGCTTAGGAAGATTCATAAATATCTATATTTGGAAATACCTTCAGTTAAGACTGATTCTGGTTAAACTACTCGAAAAGATAAGGCTGAAGATCAATAACATTAATTATCTCTGTTTTGAAGGTTTTCTAAAGTAATGACGATTTAATTCCGTGATTTTAGTAAATTCTTGAGTAAATGGTTCTTTTTTTTTATTTAACTTCTCTCCCAATTTGAGCTCAGAAAAGTTTGTTCCCGAAAACTTTCGGGCAAAGTCATCAAATTCGAGACACAGAGGTTACTTTTTTTACTTTCTTTCAATAAAAGGCTTTTGTGGCAACTTGGGATTTTTGGTTTTGAAGGCAAGCTCATAGCATAAGGACTTTCGTTCCCAGAAGCAGTAATTTCAGACAGATAAGAAGTTTCAAAAGTCTCTTTGGGACTTGCTTTCAGATTCATCATAAACCCGCTCTGTTTTCTTTCCTCCACTAAATTATCTTCTAATTCTTCCTCATGATCACTCTCTTCCTCTTGTTGAGCTTCCAAATTTTCATCTCCACCCTGAACTTCCAAGTTTTCAACTCCGTCTCCGTAGTTGAATAATTGGTTTTCCAGTCTTTTTGCTTCCTCTGGGTGAGTCAGATGGGTAAATTGGACATTTTCAAGAAACTTTGATACCAGATTCTGTACAGAATCAAAGAATCCCTCAACTTTCTCTCAGTCCTAAAGGCCATAACCTTTATCTTCAACTGCTTTGCAGTACGTCTCGAAAAGCTGTGCTGTAGACAAGGTCTATGAGATTTTTTTCAAAATTATCCTTTATTTTTCTTCAGATCTTTGCTTGACATTGTTGCAAATAATTACCTCTACATTTAAATCCAATGTCTTTGAGTTTTGAGATAAAATATTCAGGCCTTGGCTTCGAAAACTCAAAAACCTGCCCCAAAAAAAGGTTAGAGAATTCAAGTTAAAATTTACCTTCGTACCTGTTATAGAGCTCGCATGAGTTATTGGACCTTATGAAATGAATATTCTTGGGCTTTTTTTCTACATCCACATTTTATCAAATTAATTAAAGACACTCTCAAATCCTTTTCCCCTTTGTTTCGAGAACCTCTTACTCTTAACTCCAACCAAATTCGACTCAGGAAACCGTAATTCCTCGGTAGAGGGAGCCGAGGACGATAGGCGAGGACCTCCAAAAATTAGACAAAAATCCCCCCGAATCTGAGGAACCTCATTTCGCACATGCGAATTTTGCGAGGAACCCCCTTATTTTTCCCTAACCCTTCAAATGCGGAAACCTGCAAGGTGATATAAAGGAAGTATCAATATTGCTACGTATCAATACTTTCCTACCTTTAGTTTTCATGCAAAATTAACCTCGAGGACGAATCAACTAATCTTGAAATTTCGGTTAGAGTGGTTAGAGTGTGTTTCGCAGATATTTTCTTTTTTTTTCTTTTTGGAAAAATAATGTTCCTTTACAGAAACTTTTCATACTTTGAGAAGAATTCCTTGATGTTATAAAACTTCTTGTGCTTTTTTAGTTTCTTCCTCTTTGAACGACAAACAGATAGAGGGTTATGAATGCAAAAATTAAATAGAATGAGAGAGGAGCAGTTAAACGGTCACTTGCTCATAATGATACAACGACAATCTACCTTTCATAACTGAGATTCTTGCTTATTTAATTGGAAAATAAGCTATTCAGTATTTAACTATTTAATTATGGAAGAAGAAGAAGAAAGTGCACAAGAGCAAAACAAGCGTTTGTTGGAGCAGAACAATAGACTATTGGCAGGATTGGCCAAGCTTGAAGACCGACTTACGAATCTTGGACTTGGACTCCAGTCTGCAGCTCAAAAGAACCTACTGAGTCATTGAGTCAGTGACCAGGGCTGGGGAAAATTTTTTTATCTTTGGAGCAGAGAGTTTTCTCAATAATAATTTGCTTCAAGTATTTTTGGGAATCAAGGCAACATTATTCTTTTGCTGCTTCTGATTTCTCATCTTGGGGCAAAAATTTTTCATGTTTGGAACCAAGAATTTTAACACCGATTCAAGACTAAAGAGATTTCTGTTGATTAGTCTTAAGAGAAATTCTCAAGATGGAGAATTAAATATGAAACTTATGATAATTATATAAAGAAATTTAAATTGTTATCTTTATAAATATTACAAGCCAAGTCTCTCAAATTTCAAATCATCTTTCAGAAAATTCTTATTTTAAACAAAAACAATCTCTATCTTCTCAAGAAAATTATCAACGATTTTTTACTGCAAAGTTTTTCTTGAGATGAAGCACCGAATAATAAAAAGCTGTGATAAAAAAATCTGTGAAGCGCTTGGGTAATAAAATGCTCCATGCTTTCAAGTTTTCGGTAGCGCTTGGCCCTTCAGTGGGACAAATAAAAAATCAAAGGCTCCGGTAAATCCCACTCCTGGGACTCACTTGAAGAATCTTAACCTCAAGAATAAGATAAAATTACTTCTTCAGCAAAGTTTCACCAGTTGGAAATCAGTTGAAACTCTGAAAGAATGGTTTGATGAAGCCTTTATGCCTTTTGTTGAAACAAATCAATGTCTGCTCTTCGTTTGTACATATGAAGCGCACAATGCGCCGAAATTGAAAAAGTTCCGACACCCTACACACTAATATCCATAAACTAGGCATATCCGGCCGCTTTCCTGATCAACTCTACCCTCTTGACATGGGGATAAATGCAGCTCTTAAAGCTTATAGCAAGTAGTAAAAAAATGATCGACCTTATAACGAGCAAAAGAATTCAACTTGGATTTTATGTGGCAAGTAAATAGTTATCGATTAGCTTCATTAAACTTTTTAGAAAACATGATACAATGGTGATGCTGAATAGGGATGTTAAATGGAAACAAGACTCCGAAAGAACGGATAAAATCAACATGGAGGAAGACGATATCTCTAGGTGAATTGAACTTGGCTACGATAGCTTCTTCATCAAGAATTAAACCTTTCCGAGGACAATAAACTATATTTAGCTCTTCTTCAGAATAAATAAATGTATTTTGTTTCGCTAAATCCTCACCGTCTTTCAAAATAACTTTATGATATTCAACACGAAATGGGAAAGTTACTTTCTTCCTCATGGACCATTCACTTATAAATTCTCTCATTTTACCCAAGATCTCTTTTTTTGGTCGAGCCTTGCGACTACAAAATCTCTTCAAAATATTATTTCCTAACTCAAGAGAATTATTGATAAAAGACTTTCCTGGAAAGCTGGCGCCATAATACCGCTGCACAGACTTCTTTATATATTCTGAGTTAAAAAACCCAAGAAACTCCTTTGGAACGTTTTTTTTTTTTCCAGTAATCATTGACAATTTTCCAAGTGTTGTTAAATATTGCAACTGAGGTCGACTTTTTTTAAGTATTTAATCCCAAAGGAAAGCTGTGCTTTCTCATTTTTCAGCTCTTCTCTTTGAGTCTTGCCCTTCATTCTCTTCACCAGGTAAAATGGCAGCAAAAGGTGCACATATCCAGGGGCTTTCCTAAGGATTTAGACTCTAGTCAGGATTTCATTTTTCAGAAAGGTTTTTTTTCTTTTAGACAAAATTTCATTTTCCAAAAAAGTTTCTTGCAGACAAAATTCTCCTTTACCGAAAAAAAAAGCTAATTTTAGGTTAAGAGCTTGTTATCGTGGAATGAATTAATTTAAAACTTTCAACTTTTGAAGAGTTTCATCGAAAAAAGAGAAGCTGATATCCTCCATTTTTCCTTGGCAGAAGAATATTTTTTGGCTGATTTCTTTCTTCTTTTGCTCAGTGATTCATTCAAAGCTATTTGCATGCTCGACACTTCGTTTTTTTCCAATAAATTTTGAATTTTTTGTTTATGGATAAACACAGTGGCTGCCTCTTTGCAGTACGGCCTCCAACTATCACAGCAACCTCAATATGGGGATGGTGTTTGAAGGATGTTAGCACTTTGTCACTCAAATGAACCTCATAAGAGTCCCACACCAATAAACATTTTTCTTGACCAACATAAGGGATTAAGATCTTCTGAAGCCACTCAATTATCAAATCTATCTTTTCCAAATACCATAGACTCCCTTTCAAGTCGGACAAAATTCCGTTTCATCCAATTGAAAGCGGATCCGCCAAAATTCTCGATCCAGACTAAAAATGGTCTTTTTAAATATTTATTTTCCAATCGAAATTCATTCTTATAGGCTTTACTTCCAAAGTTGGGAGCCCAAATTCCAGCCAAAATCCCGAACCCAATCATTCGAAGCGAAAACCTTCTGAGATTCTCTACAAGCCAATCAGGAAAGTTCTTGTTACCCAGGAAGATCCTGTCCAAGGTTTTGAAGTGAATTATCATGATCCTCAATCCCTATTCTCATCACAAGATCAAGCCTCCTTCCCTCTCAAGCATCCATCCCTGACCATATGAACTCTCAAGACTCTCAAGACTCTCGAACTCTGTCCCAAACTCCCTTAATCCCTGCCTCTTCTGAAGTTGAGTTTCAAGCTGAACTTCTCAACCTCCAAGAGATTGAAATTTCAAAACCCCCTGAAAAGCGTCGATCACTCGATCAGCTTCCAAATAAGCAAATCCTCCATCTCTATAGAGTGTATTGTGATGAATATCTGGCTGGAATCGAGACGTATGACAATCAAAAGAAAAAACGACCAACAATTTGCTCGATGTCAAAGGATCTTGGCTTTAAAAAATCGACAGTTTTTGACTACTTTAGTCGATTTAAAACTAACTCTGAGTTCCTGACTGGGGAAGCTTTGATTAGAAGACACCGACTTCCACAAAGCAAAAAGTTATCATCCAAAATTCTATCCTTTAAATCTCGAATAAAACTTAGTCGAGTGGATACTTCGGGTAAGGCAAAGTGGCCTTCTCGTGACGAGTGAGGACGTGAGAAAAGGCTCAAGGAATTCTTTGTCCGAGGCAACAGATGAAGCTTTGTCATAAATTGGTTCATTCTTTCCTTCAAAGAAACAATCACACATAAAGACGAAATCACTCCAGTTGGTGCAACACAACCGAAAATTCAACTTTTTTTCGACAATATCAAGACATTGGGATCTTGTTTCAAATGTTCTGACGATTACATTATAAATATAGATGAGACTCCTTGTTTCTTTGATTTCTGTGTGAGTACGATTGACAAAAAAGGAGTAGAGTTCGTCAGACAAATTAAAACGGGTGCGGATAATAACATGCGTTTTGACAGTCACTGCTTCAGTAAAAGTTCTCAATGTGTGTTATCTACAATAAAAAAGATATATTAGAGATAGGTCCAGAACTTTATGATAATTCATTCTTCTTCTATTATAATAAGGATGAATGGCTTGATACTGACATCATGCTTTCTTGGTTTCGAAAGGTGATTCTCCATATGTTAAAAAGAAGAGAACTTTGATTGTTTTCGATACTTACAGAGGGCACATAAGCAAAACCTTTGAAAAGGAAATATCAAACCATGATAACATTGATTTTATCCTTATACCAGGAGGACTAACATATTTATTGCAACCTCTTGATACTTCAGTCAACCGGAGCTTCGAAGAGCTTCTGAAGACAGACTGAAAAGACTTCCCAAAAACAAATAGAAGCCCTCTAATGGATGAAGCAGAACGAAATAGAACAGCACCAAGAAAAACTGAAGCTGCAAGAATCACTCAAAAAAGGACCAGAATGTGAGTTTGAGAGCAAGATGTAAAAAAAGCCTTTTCAGTCAAGCTCGAAAAAGAACTAAATCGCAAGATAATGCGAATCTTCAGAATCCAAAAGTTAATGCCTCTGATGTTGTTCTGTTGGTTGAAAACAAGTTTAAGAGTGCTCAAAAGTGAAAAAGTAGATCTGATCCAAAAATTTTTCAAAATTTGTGGTATTTCAAATTGACTTGATGGAGAGGGAGACAAATTAATTCATGATTTTGCATACCTGATTAAAAAGATTGTTCGAGTTTAATAAAGCAGCAATCTTTAGCTTGAGAATATGTTCTTTTCGTTTATTATCAATAAATACATTCTATACCGTAATTATTCATTTCATAGTATTATATTTTTAAAGTAATTTGATGATCCAATATATCGAACAAAATCTAAAATCAAGCTCCTTCAACATCGGACAAAAAGTTGTCCATCCTGAAAGAAAACTTTCTGAACTTTGTTTTTTGTCCGACTTGAAAGTGAGTCTACGGCATAAGGATCAATTGAGACAGGCAGTTTTACTGTTTCACAGACATCAATCTCAGAATTCACAATCTCATCCGCATTTTTCCTTTCCTTAGCTTCCTTTTGAAGTTTTTTTATTTCTTCCTTTTTCTTCTGACAAGTTCAGTAGTGCCTGTTCCAAAGCAATTTGAGAGCATCATTACTGTTTTCGAGTCTTTCTAGCAACTCAATAGAAGGTTGTGCAAACTCTTGAAAGAGAGAATTTTCTCGCAGGCAAGTGAGTTTATCTGATTCTTAAATTCTTCTGGCAATTGACCTCTATCTATTACATTACAGGGTTCTACAGACTCCAATTTTCGACTTCTTGAGATCAGTGACAACCTGAAGGCCAGTAAAGTAGCGATCAGTGCCTCTGAAATGATTTCTCTGCTATATTTCTAAGCAAAGATATTGCAATACTCGGTAGTTCAGATCAAATTCTCTTGGATCCCCTGAAAATAGTGCCCATTGCAAAAAGTATTCTGTCCTTGCTTCGCACAAAAGGATGCTTTCAGACTGTATTTGATTGTTTTGAGAGGCATAGACTGAACAATTTTGTTACGGTCATGAATGGCACCATGGATTCATCTATTGTCAATTCGGTCTGGGAATATAATATTCGCGTTGACAGAGATTACCCCAGATATCACAAAAGCGGATTCTAGTGAAGAGAGCACGAATACTAAAATTGATAAGGAAAGATGCTCAAGAAAAGGAAAAATATCGATTAAGGATGCTCAGGACCCTATTACAAGAGCCGGCCTAATGTTCAGGCGTTTTGGTAATACAAAAATTAATTCCCATAATTTTTGTCTAGAAATTTTATAATTCTCAAAAAATCAACTCTTTCTTTTCTTTTCTTTCCTTTTCTTTAGAAATTTTATTGGAGCTTGCTTCCACAAATAACCTAAAAGCTCAAACTAATTCAAAGTTTAAACACCTTTGTGGATAAATTATTTGAAATGACTGATCAAGGAGCAGGTTCGGGACTTATTGATTCCAATTTTTTTCTTCTCCTTGAAACAAAAGGGGCAATGGGAGATGAGCCTCAAAAAACAGTGAACTTGACAAAGCAAAGAGAAAATCCAGCCAATGATTAAAAAAAAAAGGAGCCCTTAGCACTGAAATGAAAAGAGCTAGTAATGCTATCTTGAGGCAAAAGCGACCAACGGTTTGGTACATGTATGATTTTGCGACAACGAGGCCATAATATTACTTGCAGCTATGGAAAGCAAGAGTTTTTAAAGTAAAGTGGGCCACCCCAAAATATTTTGAAGGGGTGTTGGTGGGAAAAACAATTAACAAAGGGAAAGGAAAAAACCCTCAAAGAAAGTCCAGCCGGGATCACTGGGTGAGTGAATGACTGACATAGAGAAAAAAAAACTGGGAAAACATTAAGATTTATAGCAAGAAAGAGCCACAGAAGATGGTTGATAAGCATCCTATTTAGTTCAAAGCCAGATCATGAAATATTCAAGATGCTCAAACAACATTCCTGAAAGAGTAAATTTAAAATTAAACATTAGTTAAAGTTGGGAAAATTGATGTAATTGCTATTCTCGCTCGACGAAGAGTAGAAAAAGCAGAGAAGACCGAACAAAATTTCTAATATAAAAAAAAAAGGATTGGCTCAAATTGAGCATGCTGAAAAGTTGAAGAGTCAGAAACAGAAAATAGAAAAGTTGGAAAAAGAAGCAAAAGTCATTTTTACTAATTTTGGGCTGCAACATAAAATTTAGGACATTGGAGAAGAGGAGAAACAGAAGTCAAAATAGATAAAATAGAGTATAAATTTATAAATTATCACTTCTGCAAAGAGAAATCCGATATAAAAATTCGAGAAAAAAATTGAAGATGAAAACTTTAACTTGATCTCAGATAGTTTCTTTTCAAATTTTGAAGTTTACAAGTTTTTGGCTTTTTCTGATTTCAAAAAGTAAATTTTTTTCTTCACCTCTTTTTTCGTGAAGCTTCAGTAATCAGAGCTCTCTTTGTCATTAAAATGACAGGTAAATTAAAAAAAAAAATTATAAATTTGACTTTCTTCTCCCAGAAGCAACGCCTTTCCCGTTACTTGAAGAATTTTTAGGCATATTTTTCTCAAAATTAATAATCCCATGGCTTTCTTATGTGTGAGTTTAATGTGTGTGCCGAAATTTTAGCCAATGCAACTTTTCCTTTTTTTGACAAAAAAGAATTTTCCAAATAAAAAAAAGCAAACATTAACTGCAATTCTTTCTAATTTAATTTCTATAGATCTTTATCAAACGATTAACAAAAGATTCTAAAGGTATTTTGAAAGATCCTATCCTTGGCTAGAAAGATAGACGAAACTTGCTCAAGAGAGTAAAAAAAGCACAAAAAATTGCAGAAATTTTATTTTCCTGTGAAAAAAGAGCACACTAAATACGTTTAACATGACAAAAAATTTGATGTTTTGGACGAAGAGAAAAATCAATTGCAAGCTGAATACATGTTTAAAAGTGTCAAAGTTGAATATTATCGTGACATCTCAGTCAATATCCTTCATATGTGGAATCAGCTCGAAGAAGAGGGTTTGAAAGTGTTGGTAGAGTTAGCCAGGATGACAGTAAGAGTGCTGTGAAAGATTGGTCCTTGAGAAAGACAAGAAGGTATATGAAGATTTTAATTCATCCAAAAAAGTTATTCAGCCAAAACTCAAGAATCAAAACGCAAGGATTGCCTCCACAAATAAGGAAGACTCTCCAATTATGGGATTGGAGCAAACTAAGAGTGAGTGAAAGGAAAGGACTTCTGAAAACTCTCGCAAAATAGTTTTAAATCCCACCAAGTCTCCAGTAGAAGAAATAAAAGCTAGAGCGAATCAAGGTTATTTGACGAAAGCTCAGACCCTGATCAACCTCTGCAATCCCAAAAGCTCTCTCCTCCTTCTAAATTGTCTGATTTCTTGGGGGAAAAGACGTCGCTCTCCTTCTTTCTCAAATTTCTTTTCCTTCTTCTCACTTATCCTTTTGATAACATTAATGATGACACTTTAAATCCCGTCCAAAAAAGCAAAAGATTGCAATAGTTCAATAAACTGATAGATATTTGCCTCTTTGGGAATGTATAGAAAAATCCATAGGATCAATATTGATGATAGAAGGCAAAACATAGAAAATCTGGCAAAGAGAGAAAATTTCTTTGGTTCTTTTTCTGTGATCAAGAACAAAAGAATTTCTGTAGAAATAACTTTTCACAGTAGAAAAATAATGGAAAATTCCTTTTCTTTTTTCTAAATAGAAAAAAAATATAAAAAACTGAAGAGAAAAACTTTTACCACTCTGAGAAATTTAGAAATTTCAGGTCAATCTTCTGGCAACACAGAACAAACATAAAAATCTCCATAGAAAATGGTGGAGTCTGGCTTTAAACAGACTTTAATACTTCTTGAGATTATCAGCCAAATTGCCGTTTTTATCGAGATGGGAATGGTGGACCTGCCTCGACTTGGGGATTTTTGGAAATAAGATGCTGTCCTTCCCTGCCATAGGATATACAAGCTGTTGAGCTGGGCATTAGAAGATTTATCCTTATTAATCAGTTCCTTCATGTATCAGACCCAAACTTTGAAAATCAACACGACAAACTCACGAAGGTCAGGCCTCTCCTAA
>Ga0182738_1001663_pt1 | contig 27365 bp, 26 predicted proteins | sample eDN5th30CBELigMG_FD_128876 | JGI IMG/M metagenome (GOLD analysis project Ga0182738, IMG submission 128876) | Enriched Miracle-Growth compost microbial communities from Emeryville, California, USA - eDNA 5th pass 30_C BE-Lig MG (version 2)... ...
GCCGCACGTCGCGGATGAAGCCCATGTCGAGCATGCGGTCGGCCTCGTCGAGGACGAGATACTGCGCGCGCCCGAGCACGACGTGGCCCTGGTCGACGAGGTCGAGCAGGCGCCCGGGGGTCGCCACCAGCACGTCGACGCCGCGCGCCATGGCCTTGACCTGCGGCCCCTGGCCGACGCCGCCGAAGATGACGGCGATGCGCAGGCCCGTGAAGCGCCCGAAGCTCTTCAGCCCGTCGGTGATCTGCACCGCAAGCTCGCGCGTGGGGGCGAGGATCAGCGCCCGGGCGCATTTCGGGTGCAGCGCGCCCTTGTCGGCCTGAAGCCGCTGCAGCAGCGGCAGGCCGAACGCGGCCGTCTTGCCCGTGCCGGTCTGGGCGATGCCGAGCAGATCGCGCCCGGCGAGGAGATGAGGGATGGCCTGCGCCTGGATCGGCGTCGGCACGGTGATGTCGATGGCCGCGAGAGCGCGGCAAAACTCCTCGGCAATGCCGAGGGCGGAAAAAGTCGCAGTCACTTTGGAATTGTGTCCTTCTGCCGGACGAAGCCCGCCTGGCGGGACGACGTCGCGAGATCGCGCGCATCGGCTGACCACGCGCAACTGGGCAGACGGAGAAAACGATCGAACGGGTCGCCGCGATGGTCGGCCGCCTCGAAAGGCCTGAAGCCGGTTTGCGCGATCGCGGGAACGCTCCGTTCAGATGCGCCCGGCCCGGCCGCTTGTCAAGGAGGCGGGCCGTGATGCTGCGGCGCCATGGCAGTCCCCCGGAATTTGTGCATTGCAGAAGGACGCGTCATCCGCTAGGGGCGAATCGTGGGATTTTCTGCCGGACGCGCGGATCGCGCGCGGCGGCGAACCAGGGAGGGGAGCGATGGGCATGATCCGGGCAACCGGCGTGACGGCTGCAGTCGTCCTGGGACTGGCCTTGCCGGCGGCAGCGCAGCAGAGCGATCTGGTGATCGGCATCCAGCTGGAGCCGCCCGTACTCGATCCCACGATCAACGCCGCGGCCGCGATCGGCGAGGTCACCTACGACAATGTGTTCGAGGGTCTGACGCGGATCGAGGAGGACGGCTCGGTCGTCCCCGCGCTCGCGACCGACTGGTCGGTCTCCGACGACGGGCTCACCTATGTGTTCCACCTCCGGCAGGGCGTCACCTTCCACGACGGCACCACGTTCGATGCCGACGACGTGGCGTTCACCTTCGGCCGGCTCCTGGCGGCGGAGTCACCCAACCCGCAGAAGGCGCTGTTCGCGGCCGTGGACGACGTGGTGGCGGTGGACCCCGCGACCGTCGAATTCCGCCTCTCGCAGCGCTTCGGCGATCTCCTTTACGACCTCTCCTGGCCGGCGGCGGTGATCGTCGCGCCCGAGAGCGAGGGCGCCAACGCCCTGACCCCCGTCGGCACCGGGCCGTTCCGGTTCGTCGAATGGGCCGAGGGCGACCACGTCACCCTCGCGCGCTACGACGGCTACTGGGGCGAGGCGCCGGCGCTCGCCACCGCGACCTTCCGCTTCATCTCCGAGCCCGCAACGGCCGCGAACGCACTGCGTGCCGGCGACGTCGACGCCTTCCCGAACTTCCCGGCCTACGAGACAGTGCCGCTGTTCCAGAACGACCGAGCCTTCACGGTGGCGATCGGCGCCACCGAGGGCGAGGTCATCATGTCGATCAACAATGCGGCCGAGCCGTTCGACGATCTGCGGGTGCGGCAGGCGATCAGCCACGCGGTCGACAGGCAGACCATTATCGACGGTGCCGTATTCGGCTACGGCATCCCGATCGGCTCGTTCTTCTCGCCGGGCAACGCCGCCTATGTCGACCTGACCGGGGTGTATCCTTACGACCCGGCTCGCGCCCGGGCGTTGCTGGCCGAAGCCGGCTATCCCGATGGCTTCTCGACGACGCTGACGCTGCCGCCGACAGTCTATGCCATGCGCAGCGGCGAGATCATCGCGCAGGAGCTGCGGGACATCGGCATCGAGGCCCGGATCGAACAGGTGGACTGGGCTCGCTGGCTGTCGGACGTGTTCACCGACAGGAACTACGACCTCACGATCGTTGCCCATGTCGAGCCGAACGACATCGAGATCTTCGCGCGCGACGGTTACTATTTCAACTATGTGAGCCAGCGCTTCCGCGATACCATGGCGGAGGTCGCGGTGGCCGCCGATCCGGCGGAGCGCACGCGCCTGCTGCAGCAGGCGCAGCGCATCCTCGCCGAGGACGCCGCCAGCGTGTTCCTGTTCCAGCTGCCCAAGGTCGGCATCTGGGACGCGCGCCTCGAAGGCCTGTGGACCGACTGGCCGATGGCCGTCAACGAGCTGCGCGACGTGCGCTGGACGCAGTAGCCGTCCCGAGCGGCGCCCCTCGGGGCCTGCTCCCGCGATGCCGCCGTCCGGAACCCTCCTCCGCCGAATGCCGTTGGGACGAGGGCACGGACGGCACGCATGCTCGACACGGCGGACTATCGGTCAGAGGAAGCATCGGCATCCCCGGAGGCGATCCCGCCGGGGGCCGACCTCGTCCATGTCAGCGACGAGGAGCCGGGCATCCGCCGCCGCAAGGCCGGGAAGGGCTTCTATTACATCGGCCCCGGCGGAGAGCGCATCACCGAACCGGCGACGCTCGACCGCATCCGCCATCTCGCGATCCCGCCGGCCTATACCGACGTGTGGATCGCGCCGACCGAGAACGCCTATCTGCAGGCGACGGGGCGCGACGCGCGCGGGCGCAAGCAGTATCGCTACCATCCGCGCTGGACCGAGCTGCGCGACGAGGTCAAGTACGGCGGGCTGATCGAGTTCGCCCACGCCCTGCCGGCCGCGCGCGCCCGCATCCGGCAGGACCTCGCTCATCGCGGCCTGCCGCGCGAGAAGGTGCTGGCGTCGATCGTCTGGCTGCTCGAGAACGCGCTGATCCGCGTCGGCAACATGAGCTATGCCAAGGAGAACGAGAGCTTCGGGCTGACCACGCTGCGCGACCAGCACGTCGCCATCGAGGGCTCGCACATCACATTCCAGTTCAAGGGCAAGTCGAACAAGATCTGGAATCTCGGCCTCACCGACCGCCGCATCGCCAGGATCGTGCGCTCGTGCCAGGACCTGCCGGGCCAGCACCTGTTCCAATATGTCGACGCCGATAGTCAGCAGCACGCGGTGAAGTCGGAGGACGTGAACGCCTATATTCGCCAGATCACGGAGTCGACGTTCTCGGCGAAGAATTTCCGCACCTGGGCCGGCACGGTGCGCGCCGCGGCCCTGCTCGCGGCGCTGCCGCCGCCGGCCACCAAGAGCGAGGCGACGCGCGGGCTCAACGGCGCCATCGACGAGGTCGCGAGCCGGCTCGGTAACACCCGCGCGGTTTGCCGGAAATCCTATGTCCACCCTCAGGTGATCGACGGCTATTTGGCCGGCCGGCTCGCGGACGAACTGCAGGCCGTCGACGTCAGCGCCCATCTCGACCGGGGCCTCGACGAGGCGGAAGCGCGGGTGCTGGCGTGGCTGGAGCGCAACGCCGAGCCGGCGTGACCCGGCGAGGCGTCAGTCTCCCCGCTCGGCCGGGCGCGGGCGAGGAGCCTCCGCTCCTGAGTCGGGCTCGGCGGCGGCGAGGGCGCCGTCTCCGGGCATGAGCCCAAGCTGCGAGGGGTCGGGCCGCGAGGGATCGGGCGCGCCCGCGCTCAGCGCAGCCTCGAGGTCCGCGGCGAGCGCCTGCATGTCCGCGGGAACGGGCTCGCGCATGACGTCGTCGTAAAGGCGGCGGATCTCGACGCCGAGGCGCCCGGCGCGCCCGTCGAGATGATGAATGGTGCCGGGCTTGTCGTCGCTCATGAAGAAATCGGGCTTGCGGCTGTCCTCGTAACCTAGGTTATCGCAGTGCGCCTGAATGCAACATGAACCGCAGGAATCGAGCGGTACTGATGCATTCGGGAGACACCTCCCGGCATCGGCGCCACGACAGGCGATGCTCTTTATGCCCTCTGTGAGCTACCGCCCCATCCGGGACTTACCGCCCTCACCGGACAGCCGACGTCGCCTCCACGCAAACGCGCTGATCACGGCGAGGCGGCGTCGAGCCGGGCGAGCAGCGCGGCGCGGGTCGGCGCGTCGCAGAAGGCGGCCTCGAGCGCGGTCCGCGTGACGCTCGCCATGGCCGCGTCGTCGAGACCGAAAGCGCGGGCGACGCCCTCGTATTCGGCCCCGATCGTGGTGTGGAAGAACGGCGGGTCGTCGGACCCGAGGGCGACGCGGACGCCGGCGCGCCGCAACGCCTCGACGGGGTGCTCGGCCCAACTCGCGAACAGGCCGAGGGCGAGGTTGGAGCCGGGGCAGACCTCGAGCACGATGCCGGTTTCCGCGAGCCGGCGCACGACGCGCGCGTCCTCGATCGCGCGCACGCCGTGGCCGATCCGCTCCACGCGCGGGATGGCGTCGAGCGTCGCTGCCACCATCTCCGCCCCCGCGAGTTCCCCGGCATGACACGTGAGCGCCAAGCCTGCATCGCGGGCGATGGCGAAGGCACGCGCGAAGTCGGCCGGCCGATAGGTGCGCTCCTCGCCGGCCATGCCGAAGCCCGTCACCCGGGGGTGGGGGTGCGCCGCCACCAGCCGCGCCGTGGCCTCCGCCCGTTCGGGCCCGTAGTGGCGCACGCAGATGGCGATGATCCGCCCGACGATGCCGTACGCGGTCTCCGCCCGCGCCATGCCCTCGGCGATGCCGGCGACGTAGTCGGCATAAGGCAGCCCCGCGTCGCGGGCGTGGTCGGGCGAGGCGAACACCTCCGTGTAGATGCAGCCCTCCGCGGCGGAGGCGGCGAGATAGCGCTCGGTCAGCAGCGCATAGTCCTCCGGGGTGCGGAACACCCGGCTCGCCGCGTCATAGGCGGCGAGAAAGCTGGTGAAGTCGTGCCAGGCATAGGAGCCGTCGGTCTTGAAGATCGGCCCGAGCGTCGCGCCATAGCGGGCCGCGAGCGTGCGCACGAGGTCCGGCGGCGCCGCGCCTTCGAGATGGCAGTGGAGTTCGGCCTTGAGGATCATCGGATGCTCCTGCCGCTTCCGGCCCTCCATATGGCACCTTGGCTCGGTGCGAGGGGAGAGCGGGCGGCCCGCGAGCGCGACGAACGGGTCCGAAGCGGCGCTCGCCGGGGACGACATCCCGTTCGGGTACGGTGACGTGGCTGCAGGCGTTCCTCTCCGAGACCTCCTCAACACCAGCATCAGGAGCGCTCACTAGAATCGGAGCGTGGCCCCTCCCGCGTCATGGCCGGGCTCGTCCCGGCCACCCACGTCTTGCCTGGGAGCAGGAGCCGTGAAGGCGTGGATGCCCGGCCCTGTGCCGGGCATCCACCCGAGAGTGGGCGGGGCGGTGCCACTCGCTCCTTCCCTCCCCCGACGTGGGGAGGGTCGGCCGGAGGCCGGGGTGGGGGAGCCCCACGGCGGGGGTCCTCCTGGAAGGAGGGCGCCCGACGCGCCTTCCGGACCCGTCAATACCCCGCCGCGGCCGCCTGAGGGCGGCCTTCGATCGCGGCGAGGACCGCATCGAGCAGCCCGCTGGCGCCGAAGCGGAAGGTAGCCGGGGTCGCCCAGCCCGGCCCCATGACGCTGTCGGCGAGGTCGAGATAGCGCCCGGCCTCCGCCACGGTGCGGATGCCCCCGGACGGCTTCAGCCCCACGGGGCGGCCGCTGTCGCGGATCGCTTCCAGCATGACCGCGGCGGCATCCGACGTGGCGCTGATCGGGGTCTTTCCCGTCGAGGTCTTGATGAAATCCGCCCCCGCCCCGATCGCCGCCTCGGCGGCGTGGCGGATGAGCGTGGGATCGCGAATCTCCCCGGTCTCGAGGATCACCTTCAGGTTGACGGCCTCGGGGAGCGCGCGCTTCACCCGCGTGACCTGCGTCTCGGCAAAGCCGCGCCGTCCCGCGGCAAAGGCCCGGTAGGCGAACACCTGATCGATCTCGTCCGCCCCCTCGGCCACCGCCTTCTCGGCCTGCGCGACCACGCCGACAGTATCCGTGCCCCCCGCGGGAAAGTTCACCACCGTGGCGACCCGCACGCCGGTGCCGGCGAGCGCGTCCTTCGCGAGGCGGACGAAACGGGGCCAGATGCACACGGCGGCGACGCTCCCGTGCGGCGTCGCCGCGCGCGCACAGAGCCGGCGGACCGCAGCCTCGTCGCTCGCCTCGGAAAGATCGGTGAGGTCGATCAGCGGCAGCGCCCGCCGGGCGATCGCGGCCTCGTCAGCCATAGTTCAGGTCTCCGATCATGCGGGTGAGGATGCGCACGAGCTTCTGCGCGCCCATGGGCGCCATGTCCTTGGTGTCCTGATGCGACAGCTCGCCTCCGGTCATGCCGGCGGCAAAATTGGTGATGCTCGACACCGCGAGCACATCGAGGCCGAAGAAGCGGGCGAGGATCACCTCCGGCACGGTGGACATGCCCACCGCGTCCGCCCCGAGCGTCCGCGCCATGCGAATCTCCGCGGGCGTCTCGAACGAGGGGCCGGAGAACCACATGTAGACCCCCGCCGCAACCGCGATCCCTTCCGCGGCCGCGGCCGCGTCGAAGGCGGCCGCGAGGGTCTCGTCATAGGCGCGGGTCAGACCAACGAAGCGCGCATCGCCCGCCTCGCCGATCAGCGGGTTGCGCCCGGCGAAATTGATGTGGTCGGCGATCCGCATCAGGGAGCCCGGACCCATCTCGGGGTGGAGCGAGCCCGCGGCGTTGGTCAGGATCACGGCCTTGCAGCCGAGGGCTGCCAGCGTCGCCAGCGGCACCTTCATCGCGGCAGGGTCGCCGTGCTCGTAGGTGTGCGCGCGGCCGGCGAGCACCACTACTGGCACGCCGGCGAGCAGCCCCGCGACGAGCTCGTAGCGGTGGGCGGACACCCCGCCCTCGGGAAAGCCGGGCAGCACGCGATAGGGCACGCGCACCGCGTCCGTTGCCGCATCGGCGAGCGCGCCGAGCCCGGAGCCGAGCACGATGCCGAACCGGTAGGCCCCGGGGCGCGCGGCGGCGACGATCGCGGCGGCCGTTTCGGCATCAGGAGGACGAGCAGGGAGCAGGAGCATGGGCGGGCAGTGTACTCGTGCCTCTGCCCGCGTCCACAGCGTCAGGAGCAGAAGGAGGAGAAAGCCGGGAGCGTCGGCCTGGACATCGCCGCGCCGGATTTCCATCTGAAAATCCGGCGCGGTCGGACCGGCCGGCGAACCAACGGGATCGAGCACATGCAGGGCAGCGCACTCAACAGGTTCATCGGCGGCTCTCCGCTCGGCGTCGCCGTGAAGCTCCTCGTCCTTTCCTTCCTGGTCGGCGTCGTGCTCGCCGCCTTCCATCTCTCCCCGCTCGACCTCGTCGACCGGATCCTCGGCTGGTTCCAGGACTTCTTCGGCGTCGGGGCGGAAGCCTTGCGCCGGATCGGCGGCTATCTGCTGCTCGGCGCGGGCGTGGTGATCCCCGTCTGGTTCGTCAGCCGCCTGCTCAGCGTCGGCCGCCGACGCGGCTGATCCTCTTCAGTCCGCGACGGGTTCGCGGATATTGGCGCGGAACGGGCTCGCCGGGTACGCGCCGAAGATGCGGAGCTTCGAGGAGAAGAAGGCCAGCTCCTCAAGGGCGCGCCGCACCGGCGCATCCTCGGGATGGCCTTCGATGTCAGCGAAGAACTGCGAGGCGAAGAACTGGCCCTCGAGCTGATAGCTCTCGAGCTTGGTGATGTTTACCCCGTTGGTCGCGAAGCCGCCGAGGCCTTTGTAGAGCGCCGCCGGGATGTTGCGCACCCGGAACACGAAGCTCGTCACCACGGGCCCGTTGCCGGGCCGCGCGTTCGCCTCCTGGCGCGATAGGATCACGAAGCGCGTGGTATTGTGCGCGGCGTCCTCCACATCGGCCTGCAGCACGTCGAGCCCGTAGATCTCGGCGGCGAGCCGCGTCGTGATCGCCGCGCGGCTGATGTCGCCCGCCTCCGCGATCTCCCGCGCTGCTCCCGCCGTGTCGCCCGATACCTTGGCGGTGAGCCCGCGCTCGCGAATCACCCGCCGGCATTGGCCGAGCGCGTGGACGTGGCTTTCCACGGTCCGGATCGTGTCCAGCGTCGCGCCCTTCGGCGCCGCGAGCTGGAACCGAATCGGCATGAAGTGCTCGCCGACGATGTGAAACCCCGAATCGGGGAGCAGGTAGTGGATGTCAGCCACCCGCCCGGCGAGCGAGTTCTCGATGGGGATCATCGCGAGGTCCACGCTGCCGTCGGCGAGCGCGGTGAAACAGTCCTCGAAGGTGTCGCAGGGCGCCGGGATCCAGGCCGGGTCGACCTCGCTGATCGCGATATGGGAATTGGCGCCGGGTTCGCCCTGAAAGGCGACGCGCTTTGCAAGACCCTGCATCCGGCTCACGCTCCGCTCATCATCGCGGCGCGGACCCGGTCGAGGTCCTCCGGCGTGTCGACGCTCTGGGGCACGGAATCGACGATGGCGACGTCGATGCGCATCCCCGCTTCGAGCAGGCGCAGCTGCTCCAGCCGCTCGCGGGCCTCCAGCGGGGACGGCGGCAGGTCGACAAAGCGGCGGAGCGCCGCCCGCCGATAGGCGTAAAGCCCGATATGATGATAGAGTGGCCCCTCGCCGTAAGGGGCTGTGGCGCGGGTGAAATAGAGCGCGCGCAGCCGATCGGGCGCGACCGGCGAGCCGACCACCTTCACCACGTTCGGATCGGTCCGCTCCCGCGGGTCGGCGATCACCGCGGCGGTCGTTGCGACGTCCACCGCCGGATCGGCGAGCGGGGCGAGGCAGGCGCGGATCGCATCGGGCGCGACCGCCGGCAGGTCGCCCTGCACGTTGACCACCACCTCGTGCAGCCCGGCCGGGTCGATCCGGCCCAGCGCCTCGAAGGCGCGGTCGGAGCCAGAGGGGTGATCGGGACGCGTCAGGACGGCATCGCCCCCGGCGGCACGCACGGCTTCCGCGACGGCATTGTTCTCCGTGGCGACGACCACGGGACCGATCCCCGCCGCCATCGCGCGGCGCCAGACATGGACCACCATCGGTTCGCCGAGAATGTCGGCGAGCGGCTTGCCGGGCAGGCGCGTCGAAGTCATCCGGGCCGGAATGACGATCAGGGCCTTGAGCCCTGGAACGTCGCGCATTTGCCACACCCCCTCACGCGCGGATCGCGCCCGGGGCGGGCGGGTCCGAAAAGGCCTGTCCGGGCGACTTATACGTATGGACATGCTCTCGGGAAAGCGGCTAGTTTCCCGCCCGCATTCCACTCGCAGCGCAATACCGATGTCCCTCTTCGGCCGCGCGACCGGAGCCCGCGTCCTAGATGAACTCCTTCGAATTCAACAAAATCGCAGGTGCCGTGCTCGGCACGCTGGTGGCCGGCATGGGGCTCGGCTTCATTGCCGAGGCCATCTACCACGAGGAGCCACCGGAAGAGCAGGGCTACGAGATCGCTGTGGCCGAGCCGGAAACGGGCGATGCCGCGGCTGAGGCCCCCGCTGGCCCCGATGTCGGCGCGCTGCTGGCCATGGCCGACCCGGCCAACGGCGCCGGCATCGCCGCCCGCTGCATGGGCTGCCACTCGTTCGAGGAAGGCGGTCCCAACGGCGTCGGCCCCGATCTTTACGGAATCGTCGGCCACGACATCGCCGGCCACGAAGGCTACGACTACTCGTCGGCGCTGGCCTCGTTCATGCCCGGCGAAGTCTGGGATTACGAAAAGCTCTTCCACTGGCTCGAGAATCCGCCGGGCTATGTCCCCGGCACGCGCATGACCATGACGGTCCCGGACGAGGGCGACCGCGCCGACGTCATCGCCTATCTCGCCAGCATCTCCCCTGACGCCCCGCCCTTCCCCGAACCGAATCCCGCCGCCGTCGCCGGCGGGGAGGCCGCCGGCGACGCGGGTGCCCAGGAGGCCGGCCCGAGCCCCGAGCTCGTGGCACGTCTCGCCATGGCCGACCCGACGGCGGGGCAGACCGCGGCGGGCCTCTGCATGGGCTGCCACAATTTCGAGGACGGCGGTCCCAACGGCGTCGGCCCCAATCTCTACGGCGTCGTCGGCCGGCCGATCGCCGGTCACGAGGGCTACGCCTATTCCGCGGCTCTGGAAGAGTACGGCGCGGGCAAGACCTGGACCTTCGCCGAGCTCGACGCGTTCATCACCAACCCGATGGCGCACGTGCCCGGCACGAAGATGCCCGTCGGCGTGAGCAATGACGGTCAGCGCGCCGACATCATCGCCTATCTGCGCACGCTGTCCGAGGACCCGGTGCCGCTGCCCGAGGCCGCCGCTCCGGCGGAAGGCGAGGCCGCGGCCGCGCCGGCGGAAGAGGACGCGGCTCCGGCCGAGGAGGCTGCACCCGCAGCCGAGGCCACGGAGGCCGCGGCCGAGGCCGCCGAAGCCCCCGCTCCGGCCGAGGACACCGCCGCCGCGGCTGCGCCCGGCACCGAGCAGGCGGCGCCGAGCCCCGAGCTCGTCTCGCGCCTCGCCATGGCGGACCCCACCGCGGGCCAGGGTGCCGCAGGCCTCTGCATGGGCTGCCACAATCTGGAGGACGGCGGCCCCAACGGCGTCGGCCCCAATCTCTACGGCGTCGTCGGCCGGCCGATCGCCGGCCACGAAGGCTACGACTACTCGCCGGCGCTGACGGAGTTCGGCGAGGGCAAGACCTGGACCTTCGCCGAGCTGGACGGCTTCATCGCCGACCCGATGGCGCACGTGCCGGGCACCCGCATGCCGGTCGGCATGGCGGACGACCAGCAGCGCGCCAACGTGATCGCGTTCCTGCAGACGCTGTCGGACGACCCGGTGCCGCTGCCTGAAGCGACCGGCGCTGCCGAGGCCGCTCCGGCGGCCGACGCTGCGGCTCCGGCCGAGGAGCCGGCCGCACCCGAGGCGGCAACCACGGAGACGGCGCCGGCCGACGCGGCTGCGGCGCCTGCCGCGGAGCCCGCGGCCGAGGCGGCCGCTCCCACTCCGCAACTCCCGCAGCAGCCCACCACCACGGCGCCTGCCGCCGATGCCGCCGAGGAGGCCACCCCGGGTGCCGCCGACGCGGCGGCCACAGCCGCTCCTGCAGCCGAAACCGCTGCGGCCGCTGCCGAAGAGTCGCCCGAGGCCGTTCTCGTCGCCCGCATCGCCGCGGCCGACCCCGCGGCCGGCCAGTCCGGCGCCGGCCTCTGCATGGGCTGCCACAACATGGAAGAGGGCGGCCCCAATGGCGTCGGCCCGAATCTCTACGACGTGGTTGGCCGCCCGATCGCCGGGCACGAGGGTTACGACTACTCGCCGGCGCTCGCGGCTTATGGCGAGGGCAAGGTCTGGACCTACACCGAGCTCGACGGCTTCCTCACCAACCCGATGGCGCACGTGCCCGGCACGCGCATGCCGGTCGGGGTGGCCAACGACGATCAGCGCGCCGCCATCATCGCCTATCTCCGCACGCTGTCGGGCGACCCGGTCCCGCTCGAGGTCGGCGCGTTCGGCGCGGCCGGAACCACGGGCGGGGCGCCCGCGATCCTGTCGCCCACGACGGCCGCTCCGGCCGCCTGAGCGGCGCCGCACCGAACGACTTGGAAGGCCGGGCTCGTCCCGGCCTTTTCCGTTTCAGCCGCCCGTCACGGATCGAGCGATCGGGCCGCCCACGCGTCGGTGCGGAGGCCGACCGCGTCTGCGATCCCCGGCAGCCCCTCGCGGGCGAGACGCTGCGGCAGCCCGGTCAGGATTTCGTCGACGAGCCCCAGCCCTCGGAACACCAGGGCCGTGTAGAGCTGGAGGAGATTCGCACCCGCCGCGATCTTCTCGAACGCGGCCGCTGCCGAATCGACCCCGCCCACGCCGATGATCGGCAGGTCGGGCCCGACGAGGCGGCGCATCTTCGCCAGCACCACGGTCGCCCGGTGGAACAGCGGCCGGCCCGAGAGCCCGCCCGTCTCCGCCGCATGCGCCAGGCCCGCCAGCCCCGGCCGGCCGAGCGTGGTGTTGGAGACCACCAGTCCGTCGACCCCGCGCGCCGTCACCACCTCGGCGATGTCGGCAAGCCCGGCCTCGTCGACGTCCGGCGCGATCTTCACGAATACCGGCACGCGGCGGGCCGCCGCATCGCGTGCGGCGAGCACGCGGGCGAGCAGCGCATCGAGCGCCGCCCTCCCCTGCAGGTCGCGCAGGCCCGGCGTGTTCGGCGAGGAGACGTTGACGGTGAAATAGGACGCGACGGGCGCGAAACTCTCGACGCCGAGGACGTAATCGGCGGCACGGTCCGCGCTGTCCTTGTTGGCCCCGATATTCACCCCGACGATGCCGCCCCGGGCGCGCCGTGCCCGCAGCCGGGCGAGCGCGGCGGCGTGCCCGGCATTGTTGAAGCCGAGCCTGTTGACGACGGCCCCGGCCGGCTCGATGCGGAACACGCGCGGCCGCGGATTGCCCTGCTGCGGCCGCGGCGTCAGCGTCCCCACCTCGGCGAAGGCGAAGCCGAGCCGCAGCATGGCGTCCGGCACCTCGGCGTTCTTGTCGAACCCGGCGGCGATGCCGAGTGGGTTCGGGAAGTCGAGCCCGGCGATGCGTTGGGCGAGCCGGGACTCTGGCGAGTGCCGGCGCGACGGCGCAAGCCCCGTCTTCAGAAGCGCTATCGTGGCCCCGTGCGCGCGTTCCGGGTCGAGCTGCCGCAGCGCTGCGACCGCGAGGTCCGACAGGCCCGCCATCAGTCTGCAAGCTCCGGCAGGGCGTGGCTCCCGTCCGCGCCGAGCGGCATCGACCGCACCCAGCGCACCGCATCGAGCGGCAAAGCGCCGTACAAATGCGGGAACAGCGCGCCGCCACGCGAGGGCTCGAAACGCAGCGCGGGCCCGAGGTCTTGGGGACCCACCGCGACGAGGACCAGGCCGCCCTGTCCGGCGAAGTGCCTTGCGGCGGTCTCGGCCACCTGGCCTGCGGTGGAGAAATGGATGAAGCCGTCGGCGCGGTCGGCGGCCGAGCCCGCGAACACGCCGGCTTCCTGCGCCGCGCGCCATTCATCTCCGGGCACGATCTTGTAGATCAGATCCGTCATCTTGCTCCCGATTCCGTCAGCGCCCGTAAGGGATTCGGCGGCCACACTAGTGCGGCCGCCCCGGGCTGGAAACGGCCGCCGACCTCCGACTGCCGCCGCACTTTCCGGCGCGCCGGCTGGACAGGAAGACATTCCGAGGATAGACCATGGCTGCGGGACTATATTCCTGACGCAAGGCACGACCCGCTTCCTGCCGCCAGCGCCACGGGTACCGGTCATGCCGTTCTCCCACGCACAGATCTGGGCCGCCATCGACGGCCTTGCACGCCATCACGGGCTGACCCCGTCCGGCCTCGCCCGCAAGGCCGGGCTGGACCCGACCACCTTCAACAAGTCGAAGCGCTTCTCAGCCGACGGACGGGCGCGGTGGCCCTCGACCGAGTCGCTGGCGAAGATCGGCGCGGCGACCGGCAGCTCGCTCACCGACTTCGCCGCGCTGGTCGGCGGGGGCTCCCCGGGCGCGCCGCCCCCGGCCCGCAGCGCAGTCCGGCCGGTGCCGCTGCTCGGCCTCGCCCAGGCGGGCGCCGGGGGCTATTTCGACGAGGTGGGCATGCCCGCGGGAACCGGATGGGACGAGGTGTCGTTCCCCAGCGAGAGAGACGGTCCGGTCTACGCGCTCGAGGTCAGCGGCGACTCGATGACCCCGCTCTACCGCGACGGCGACGTCATCATCGTGTCGCCCACCGCGCAGATCCGCCGCGGCGACAAGGTGGTCGCCAAGACCCGCGGCGGCGAGGTCATGGTCAAGCAGCTCCACCGCCGAACACCGCGCACGGTGGAGCTGCGTTCGCTCAATCCCGAGCACGAAAACCGGACGTTTCAGGCCGAGGAACTGGAATGGATCGCCCGCATTCTCTGGGCGAGCCAGTAGCGTCCGGGATTTGGGACCATGCGCAAGCGTTCGCTGTTGTTGGGGCTCGGCCTGGCGGGGGTGACGGCCCTCGCCGGGACCGGCTGGATCGCGTGGAGCGGGGCGGGCTCGGCGCCCGCCGCCGCGGCGGTAGTCGAATCCCCCGTCGAGTTCGTCGGCACCGTCTTCCCCGGCACCGTGACCATCTACGAGGGCACCGGCGACGACCTCGTCGTCGTCAACGCGCGCGACATCACCCCTCCCGGCGTCACCCGCATCACGGTGAACGGCCCGCTGCGCAGGGTCGATCCGCCGCCCCAGGAGCCGCGCGCTGCCCTCCCCGAGCACGAGCGCTTCACCGCGATGATCGCGCTCGACGGGACGACCTTGCGAACCGTGCTCGGCGGCGAGGAGGTCCTCATCGCGCTCGCCGGCATTCACGGGCCCGCCTTCAGCGACCGTTGCCTCGACGCCTCCGGCACGGAGTGGCGCTGCGGCGGCGCCGCCCAGGCCGCGCTCGCCGACATGGTGCGCGGGGAGACGGTGACGTGTTCGCTGGGCGAGCGCGGCCCCACCGGCGCGGTATCGGGCACGTGCGAGGTGCGCGGCCGCGATCTCGCCGAGCGCCTCGTCGAGGACGGCTGGGCCGAACCCACCGATGCCTCGAGCCCGCTTTCGATCACGCTGGGGCAGGCGCAATCGGCCGGCCGCGGCCGCTGGGGCGCGGCTGCGCTCACCGTCGCCGCCGTGCCCTCAGGCCTGAGCGAGGTGTCCCGCCAGGGCCTCGGCTATCAGGGCACGGGTCTCGTCAACGCCGTAGAGTGAGACGAACGAGCCGAAGCGCGGACCCCGCTCCTGCCCGATCAGGATGCGGTAGAGTGCGGCGAACCACTCGGCCGAAACGCCGGGCCCGCCGTCCGGTCCCTTCCTCGCGGGGTCGCGATAGCGGTCGATCCGCCTCCCCGCGTCGAGCACGGCGTTCTGGATCGCCTCGGCATCGGCGTCTTTCGGCAGCGCCGCGAGGCGCGCGTCGAGATCGGCCAGCGCCTCGCGCTCGACGTCGTCCGGCGCCTTGAAGCGCTTCGCAGGCCGCACGAAGTCGTCGAAATAGCGGATCGCATAGCCGACGAGCTCGTCGAGCTTCGGATGTGTCTCGGCCGTCACGCCCGGCGCGTAGCGCGAGATGAAACCCCACAGCACCTGCCGGTCGAGCGCGTTCGAGGCCGAGACGAGGTTCAGCAGCATCGCGAACGAGACCGGCAGCGCGATGTGGGGCGGCGCGCCGGAATGGATGTGCCAGACCGGGTTGCCGAGCCTCATGTCGAGGTCTTGCTTCGGGTAGGCGGCGAGGAAGGTGAAATACTCGTCCACCGCGCGCGGGATCACGTCGAAATAGAGCTTCTTCGCCGCCCGCGGCTTCTGGAACATGAACAGCGACAGGCTTTCCGGGCTGGCATAGGTGAGCCACTCGTCGATCGTCAGCCCGTTGCCCTTCGACTTCGAGATCTTCTGGCCGTTCTCGTCGAGGAACAGCTCGTAATTGAAGCCCTCCGGCGGGGTGCCGCCGAGGGCGCGGCATATCCGGGAGGACAGCGTCACCGAGTCGATGAGGTCCTTGCCCGCCATCTCGTAGTCGACGCCGAGCGCGGTCCAGCGCAGCGCCCAGTCTGCCTTCCACTGGCATTTCACCCGCCCGCCGGTGACCGACGTCTCAACCTCAGCCCCGCTGTCCGGGTCGCGATAGAGCACGGTGCCGCGCGCCACGTCGCGGCCGAGCAGCGGCACCTGAAGTACCACCCCCGTCGTCTCGCTGATGGGCAGGAACGGCGAATAGGTCGCGCGCCGCTCCGGCCCGAGCGTCGGCAGGATGATCTCCATCACCTCGTCATAGGCCGCGAGCATCTTCAGCAGCGTCGCATCGAACCGGCCGGACGAATAGTAGTCGGTCGCGCTCGCGAAGTCGTAGTCGAAGCCGAAACGGTCGAGAAAGGCCCTGAGGCGCGCGTTGTTCGCCGCGCCGAACGAGCCGTGCTCGCTGCCGAACGGGTCGGGCACGCGCGTCAGCGGCCGGCCGAGATGCTCGGCCATCATCTCGCGGTTCGGCACGTTGTCCGGCACCTTGCGGAGCCCGTCCATGTCGTCGGAGAAGGCGAGGAGTCGGGTCGGCACCCTGTCTTCGGTGAGCATGCGGAAGGCGTGGCGCACCATGGTGGTGCGCGCGACCTCCCCGAACGTGCCGATATGCGGCAGCCCCGAGGGGCCGTATCCCGTCTCGAACAGCACGCCGCGCTCCGGCTCGCCCCGCTTCTCGAGGCGCTCGACGATCTTGCGCGCCTCCTCGAACGGCCAGGCTTTCGACCGGCCGGCCGCCGCGACGAGGTCGGGGGCAAAGGCGGCGCGGGCGGACGTCATGATCGGCGGGTCTCCTGCGGAAAAGCGCGGGGGCCACACGGCCTCGCGCGCCTCTAGTGACCCCCTTCGCCCGCCCGCGTCAACGCCGGCCGCTTGCCGCCGGCCGTTCCATGGCATACCTCGCGCGGGCCGCACCGATAGCTGCCAGAGGACATCATGACCGCACTCATCTCCAAGCAGGAAGCGCTGATCTATGTGATGGTCACCACGTCGGCGGCGGACGCGGCGATCAGCGACGGCGAGCTGAAGAAGATCGCCGACCTCCTGCGCTACGTCCCTGCGCTCGGCGATTTCGAGCCGGGCCGCTTGGTCGAGGTCGCAAATTCCTGCCTCGCCATGCTGCAATCGACCAACGGCATCGAGGGCGTCGTCGACCTCGTGGCGAGCGCGCTCCCCAAGCCCCTGCAGGAGACGGCCTACGCGCTCGCGGTGGAGGTCGCCGCCGCCGACATCGACGTGCGCCAGGAGGAGCTCGTGTTCCTGCAGCACCTCGAGGACGCCTTCGCGCTGCCCAAGCTCGCGGTCGCGGCCATCGAGCACAGCGCCCGCGTGCGCTACCGCCAGGGCTGAGGCTTCGGCGGGGGTGGACCGCTGGCGCGCCACCCGGCCGGCTCGCCGTCCGGTGCGGGCGCACGGCCCCAACTAGCCGCCATCAGCGGGAGACCATGTCTCCGACAGCAAGAAGGACCCGGCCGCATGGCCGAGCCCTTCCGGGGTCCTGTCTTGGGAGGACAGACCGCGCTCGGGCCGGCAGGGGCGCCCGGGCGGTTCGTTCGGCCTACTCGGCCGCGCTGCGGCGGCCGGGCGCTTCCGGCTTGCCGCTGGTATAGGTCGGGCCCGGCCGGTTCTGGTGCGGCGCCGGCTTGCCGGGCAGCGGCTCGAGCGCCAGCGCCTTGGCGAGGTCGAGCCCCGCGCCGTCCGCGACGCGCCGGCCGTAGTCCTCGTCGCAATGCCAGAAGTGCCAGACCATCCTGAGCGCGATGTGCTCGGGGCAGGCCTTCAGGTCGCCGCTGATATTGGCGAGAAGGTCCTCGCGCTCGCGCTGCGTGAAGGTGCGGTAGCGGTCGCCGGCCTGGCGGTAGTCGTCGGTCGTCCTTGTCGTCTGATAGCGGCCGAGATGGCCCTCCACCCACTGGTGGTAGTCCTTCTCCGGCTCTTTCGCCTCCTTGAGCCCGCCCATCGAGGACGGCTCGTAGTTGACGTGCTTCGACTCGCCACCGCGGTCGACGTAATAGGCCATCTGACCGTCGCGCTGGTTGGTGTGCGCCTCGGCGTGCTTCTGCGGCGCGTTCACCGGCAGCTGCAGGTAGTTCGGCCCGACGCGATAGCGCTGGGTGTCGGAATAGCTGAGCGTCCGGCCCTGCAGCATCTTGTCGTCGGAGAAGTCGATGCCGTCGACGAGCACGCCGGTGCCGAACGCGGCCTGCTCGACCTCGGCGAAGAAATTATCCGGGTTCTTGTTCAGCACCATCCGGCCGACGGGCAGCAGCGGGAACTGGTCCTCGGGCCAGCGCTTGGTGTCGTCGAGCGGGTCGAAGTCAAGCTCGGGATGCTCGCCGTCGCTCATGATCTGGACACAGAACTCCCACTCAGGATAGTCGCCGCGCTCGATCGCATCATAAAGGTCGCGCGTCGCGTGGCCGACATCCTTGGCCTGGACCGCCTCCGCCTCGGGCGTCGTCAGGTTGCGCACGCCCTGCCTGGGCTGCCAGTGGAACTTGACGAGATGTGCGACGCCCTCGGCGTTGACGAGCTTGTAGGTGTTGACGCCGGAGCCTTCCATCTCGCGATAGTTGGCCGGGATGCCCCAAGGCGACTTCAGCCAGGTCACCATGTGCAGCGACTCCGGATGGTGCATCACGAAGTCGTAGAAACGCCAAGCCTCCTGCCGGTTCGACACCGGATCGGGCTTGAAGGCGTGAATCATGTCCGGGAACTTGATCGCGTCGCGGATGAAGAAGACCTTGAGGTTGTTGCCCACGAGATCCCAGTTGCCGTCGACGGTCTTCAGCTTCACCGCGAAGCCGCGCGGGTCGCGCGCCGTCTCCGGGCTCTCCTTCGCGCCGGCGACGGTGGAGAAGCGCACGAAGACCGGCGTCTTTACGCCCTTCTGCGTCAGCACCTTGGCACGGGTATACTTCTCCGCCGGCTCGTCGCCGATCTTGCCATAGGCCTCGAAAACGCCGTGGGCGCCGGTGCCACGCGCGTGCACCACCCGTTCCGGAATCCGCTCGCGGTCGAAATGCGTGATCTTCTCGATGAACTGATAGTTCTCGAGCGTCGCCGGGCCGCGCTCGCCGACCGTGCGGATGCTCTGGTTGTCGGAAACGGGGTGCCCCTGGCGCGTCGTCAGGATCTTGTCGCTCATCCTCGGGTCCTCCTCTGCCGCCGCCGTGCGTCCATCGCGGCGCGGGGCCTGCCCCGCGACATGGCGCCGATCTGAGGGGAGTCTAGGCGCGGCGCTTCCCATCGAGAAATACGAAGTTCGTGTTACACTCATAGGCACCACCTATGGAGCGGGCATGAGCTTCGGCGGCCTCAGCCTTCGGGACCTCGAATATGTCGTCGAGGTCGCGCGCCTCGGCAGCTTCACCGCGGCGGCGCGGGCCTGCGCGGTGTCGCAGCCGACCCTCTCCGCCCAGGTCCGTAAGGTCGAGGAGCAGCTCGGCCTGGTCCTGTTCGAGCGCGCCGGCCGCGCCGTGCGCGTCACCCAGGCCGGCGCGGCGGTGCTCGCGCAGGCGGGCGCCGTGCTCGGCGAGGCGCGGCGGCTGTTCGAGCTCGCCCGCGGCGCGAACGACCCGCTGACGGGCGACATGCATCTGGGCGCCATCGCCACGCTCGGCCCCTATCTCGTACCCCACGTGCTCGGCCCGTTGCGCGCCGCCTTCCCGCAGATGCGGCTGATCCTGCGCGAGGGGCTCACGGACGATCTCGTCCACGCCGTGCTCGCGGGCGATCTCGATGCCGTGCTGCTCTCGCCCCCGGTCGAGGACGCGCGTATTGCGGTGCGGCCGCTGTTCTTCGAGCCCTTCGTGCTGATGTACCCGGCCGCCGCCGATCCCTCGCAGGGCACGGCCGATTTCGACGCCGCGCGCGGGCTCGACGACCTCGAGCCCGCCGGCCTCATTCTGATGGAGGAAGGGCACTGCCTGCGCGCCCAGGCGCTCGAGGCCTGCAAGGCCGCCACGAGCTCGGACCGCCACGCCGCCAGCATCGAGACGCTGCGCCATCTGGTAGCCGCGGGGATCGGCTACTCGCTGCTGCCGACGCTGGCGATGGGCGCCGCCCCCGCGCTCGACGGCCAGCTTCGCTACCGCGCGCTCGACCGCGACGATCCCGGCCGCACCATCGCGCTGGCTTGGCGACGCACCGACCCGCGCGCGCCCGCCTTCGAGCGCCTGGGCACCCTCATCGCCGGTCTCGACCTTCCGGGAACGCGGCCATTGCGCGAGCTTGGCGCAGGCCCACATGAGCGAGGGGAGGCAACCCGCGGCCTCCCCTCGCGTTGACCCGCGCGACACGCGGAACCCCGGCCATGGGATCCGCCCGGAACCCCGTTCCAGCCGCGGCGGAGACCGACATGGACGTGCTGCGCATCCTGCTTGCCATCATCCTGCCGCCGCTCGGCGTGTTCCTCGAAGTCGGCCTCGGCTTTCATTTCTGGCTGAACATCCTGCTCACGATTCTCGGCTACGTGCCCGGGATCATTCATGCGGTCTGGGTCATCCTGAGATAGCCATGGCGGCAGGCCTCCCCACCCGCCCCTATGCCGCTGCCCCGCGGGCCGCGCACCCAGCCGAGGCGCAATTGCGCGAACTCGACACGCTCGCCGACCTGCTCGACACGCGCTGGCGCATTCCGGGCACCGGCTGGCGTTTCGGTCTCGATGGCATCGCCGGCCTGCTGCCGGTCGTCGGCGACGCCGCGACCGGCCTCGTGGGCGCCTATCTGATCGCCCGCGCCGCCGGCATGGGCGTGCCGGGCCATGTGGTCGCGCGGATGGTGGGCAACGTGGTGCTGGATACTGTGGCAGGCAGCGTGCCGGTGCTCGGCACGATCTTCGACGTCGCCTTCAAGTCCAACCGCCGCAACATGCGCCTGCTGCGCAGGCACCTCGAGCGGGAATTAAGGAGTTAGCCGCGGGGGGTGCCCACCTCCGGTGTCGTTCCCGGACGGAGCGCTGAAAGGCGCGGAGGGGAAAGGAACCCAATAGCCTCTCGGCGATGCGGGACCGCCATTGGGTCCCCTTCCCCTCCGCGGGCTCACGCCCGCTTCGGCCGGGGACGACATGGGAAACGCCATGCGTCTCTCACGTCGGGATTGCACGGCCTCTCGATCCGTCATGCCCGGCCTCGACCGTCGTTGTGGGCCAGCTGTATCTCAGGTTGGCCTGCCGTCGCCCCACTCTCGGCGTCATGGCCGGGCTTGCCTTCCTGGCAACGCTCCTCCGCCGATGCCATGGCGAGCACGGCACCTGAAAACTTGGGCAGTCCCGCCTACGACGCCCGGGTCCCCTTCCCTTCCGCGGGCTGCGCCCGCTCCGGCCGGGGACGACACCGTCACGCCCCCAGCAAACGGAACCCACCCCTCACGCCTGGAACCGGAACGCCGGCAGGCCGGCGATCGGGGCGGCGGCGGAGAACAGGCCGCCGGAGAGGGCGGACTTGGCGAGGGCCTCGGGCGCGCGGCCTTCGCGTAAGGAGGTGACGTAGAGCGTGCGGAAGTCGGTGCCGGCGAAGCACGGCGCCGTCGGGGCCATCGCGGGCACTTTGTGCCACTCGCGCAGAGTCCCGTCGGGGCCGAAGCGGTTGAGACGTCCCGCGGACACGCCCGCGCTCCAGTAGCAGCCCTCGGCGTCCACGGTGCCGCCGTCCGGGCGGCCGGTTTCCTCGTCGAGCTCGGCGAAGCGGCGGCGGCCCGTGATCGCGCCGGTCTCCGGGTCGAAGCTCCAGCGGTCGATCCACCCCGCCGAGGAGTCGGAGTGGTACATCACCCGCCCCGCCGCATCCCAGGCGAGCCCGTTCGAGGCGCGGATGCCCTCCACCATGCGCTCGACGCGGCCGGATGCATCGACCCGGTAGAGCGCCCCGGACGGCTCGCGCGGGCGGCGCTCGTCGATCGTGCCGACCCAGAACGCGCCATCGGGACCGACCTTGCCGTCGTTGAGGCGGGTGTGCGGGTTGTCCGCCTCGACCTCGGCCAGCGGCTCGAACCAGCGCGAGGCCATGTCATAGACGCCCACCACGTCGCGCCGGGCGAGCACGAGCCGGCCCGGCGTCTCGCACAGGCCGATGGCGGCGGCGATGCCCTCGGTCTCCCAGTGCCGCAGCGCGCCCGAGAACAGGCCGTAGCGGTAGATCCGGCCCTCCGGAATATCGGTGAAGAACAGCGCGTTCTCCCGGTCGTCATAGACCGGGCTTTCCGCGATCCGCGCCTTGAGGTCGACGACGCAGAAGAAATGTAGGCTCACGCGAGAGGGTCCCCATTCGGCCGTCACTTTGCCCCACGCAAAACGCCCCGTCATCCGTCCTCGTGTTCGGCGTCCGGGCTCTCCGCGTCCGTCCGCTCGCGTTCGAGCAGCGCGCGCTTGCGCGCCGTGCCCCAGCGATAGCCGGAGAGGCCGCCGTCGCTGCGCACCACGCGATGGCAGGGAATGGCGATGGCGATGGCGTTGGCCGCGCACGCCCCCGCAACCGCGCGCACCGCCTTGGGATCGCCGATGCGGGCGGCGATCTCGGCATAGCTCGCGGTGCGCCCGCGCGGAATCTCGCGCAGCGCCTGCCAGACCCGGCGCTGGAACGCGGTGCCGCGGATGTCGAGGGGCAGGTCGAGCCCGACGCGCGGCGCCTCGACATAGGCGAGCACGGCGCGCACCCAGGCTGCGAACGCGGCATCCCCGGCGATGAGCTCGGCCTTCGGAAAACGCGCCCGCAGCTCGGCGAGCAGCGCGGCTTCGTCGTCGCCGAGCGCCAGCGCCGCGACACCGGTCAGGGTGCCGGCGACGAGGACGAGACCGAGCGCGGACCGCGCGATAGCGAAGGCGATGCGCACGTCCGCACCGCCGGCGCGATAGCGCGAGGGCGTCATGCCGAGCATGGCCGGGGCCTTCTCGTAGAAGCGCCCGGAGGAGGCGAATCCCGCCGCGTAGATCGCCTCGGTCACGCTGCCCTCGCCGCGCAGCGCCGCCCGGGCGCGCCCCGCCCGCGCGGCCGCGGCGTAGGCGCCGGGGGTGAGCCCCGTGACCGCGCGAAACGCGCGCTGGAAGGCGAAGCGGCTCAGCCCGGCCTCGGCCGCGAGCGCGTCGAAATCGGGCGCGTCCTCCGCGGCGTCGATCGCCCGGCAGGCCGCCGCGATCGCGCGGGTCCGCAACGCCGCCGGAGAGGTCCCGTCGGGCCGGCAGCGCTTGCAGGCGCGGAAGCCCGCCGCTTCCGCCGCCGCAGCCGAGGGCAGGAAGGCGACGTTCTCGCGCCGTGGGTGCCGGGCCGGGCACGAGGGCCGGCAGTAGATCCCCGTCGAACGGACGCAGGTCACGAAGGCGCCGTCCGCGCCCGCGTCGCGCGCCAGCACCGCCGCCCAGCGCGCCTCCCAGAGCGCCTCCTCGTCAACGACCCTCTCGATGTCCATGGCTCGCCTCCCGGATCACCCGAGAGATAGACCGGACGCCACGCGCCCGCACTCCGCTCCTTGCCGCCGAAGTCACCCGATGGACGCCGGCACCAGCGAGTAGACGCAGGTCTCCGCGAGATTGGTGGGGTCGGGCCGCGCGGTCCCGCCGGCATGCGTGCCCACCACCATGTCGGGCGAGACGAGCTGGATGTTGGCGCCGATGCCGCGGGCAGAGCCGAGCAGGTTGGTCCGCAGCGCCAGCTCCGGATCGACGGCCTGCCGCGAGCCTGCCGCATCCGTCAGCGCGGCGCGCAGCCGGTCGAGAAAGGGCACCGGCGCCCGCGCCCGCACCAGCACCAGGATCTCCGTCATGTTCCCCGCATCGACGGGAATGTCGAGATCGGGCGCGGCGGCGAGGTCGCGCACCTGACCCGGCAGGGTCTCGCCGAAGGCGTAGAGCGTCGACTGGAGGAGGCCCGTGAAGCCGACGCGGAACGTCGCGTCCTCCGTCACCGGCACCGCATCGCCCGGCGCGAGCGGCAGCGTCACGGGGTCCGCCCCTTCGGACGGCGCCGCGGGGTCTGTCACCCAGACCTGCCAGGAGCAGCTCGGCGCCGCGACGAGCGCGGCGTCCGGCGCGATCCAGGCCGCCGGCCCGCCGGGAAGCTCGGCCTCGGGCAGGATTTCGACGTCGATGCGATCGAGCAGGTCGGCGCCGGAGGCTCCGAGCCGGCCCCCGAGGGCGCCGATCAGCGCCGTCGCCGCCGCCTCGCTCGACGCCGCCAGCGTCCAGCGCACGGTGGTCGCCCCGGCATAGGCGCGCAACTCCTGGGCGAAATCAGTGACCGCCTGCGGGGTCGCAAGGCTCAGCGGCTCGGCCTGCGCCCCCGTCCCCGCGAGCATGATGCCGAAGGCCAGGGCCGCGGCGCCCCGGCGGCGGCGGATCGCCTCAACGCGCGCACTCGGTCGCATCGCTCGTCACCTTGAACTGATAGTCGATCGCCGCATCGAACCTGTCGCCGAGAAAACTCGCCGTTGTCGTCAGAACTGCGGCGCCGTCGAGGTCGGCAAGGCGTGCGCGCAGGTCTTCCAGGAGATCGCTCGCCTCCAGATCGGGGTCGCGCGTCGCCACCACGAACAGGCGCACCTCGTCGTCGACCGCCTCGATCGGCAGCGCCGCCACGGCCTCCTGGAAGCCGCCCGTCCCGGAGCCGGTGCCCGCGTTGCGCAGCATGTCGGCTTCGACGAGAATCGGGTCGGCCGCGCGCGACACCGAGGCGATGAACATACGGGCGGGACGGACGCGGCTTGCGAAGGGCAGCCCGTCGTCCGCTTCCACCTTGAGCAGCAGCGTCTCCCCGCCGATCACCACCGGCTGGCGCTGCGCGTCGAAGCAGAGCGGCAGCAGTTCGAGCGTGTCGGTCGCCGCGTCGTAGCGCGCCCGGCGCGGGGCGGCATCGTCGAAGGTCGAGCCGAGTTCGGCGGCGTTCGCAGGCGTCACCGGCGCCCAGGCGAGGCGGATCGGGGCATGGGCGAGCGCCGCCCAGCCGCCGAGCACCACGATCGCCGCCGCCGCGGTTCCCGCGAGCGCGGCCGCCCCGCGCCGCGTCAGGATTTCGGCCAAGCGGAAGCGGCCGAACACGCGCTCGAGGTCGTCGAGCGTTTCGAGATAGCTCACCTCAAGCGTGGCGCCCGCCGCCTTCGCCTCGGCGTCGAGCCGGGCGAGGATGCGCGCCTCGGCCTCGGCGAGGGGGGCGCCTTCCACGCTGGTCTTCGGCAGCAGGAGGTGGATCGTGGTGCCGGCGAGCGCGCCGCGGTGGCGGACGAGATAGTCGCCGACAAGCATCAGCTTGCCGCGGATGCCGTCGACGGGACCGACCGCCACCGGCGCCGGCCCGGGCGCCGTCGGCAGCACGATCTCGCCCGTCGCGAACACCACGCCGCCCTCCTTGCCGAAAGCCTGGAGCAGGGCGGCGACGGCGAAGCCGAGCCCGGCGGAGCGTGCGTTTTCCTCCGAGAGCCGGCCGACCTGAAGGTCCGACATGCGCAGGTGCCAGGGGGCGACCCGCGCATTCCCCCGCCCCAGCCAGACATCGGCCCGCCGCGCGTCGGCGAAGCGCGTCACCGCCTCGCGCACCGTCTGGCCGGCCTTGTAGAGCCCGAAATCATAGAGCTCGCTGATCTGCGGCAGCAGCTTCGCCGGATGCGGCTCGGGCGCCGCGGCGCCCGCAATGGCGACGAAGATCTGTTCGCCGCTGCCGTCCGCGCCGACGAGCGGCACGAACACCCGCGCGGTCATTGCGCAGCGCCGGGCAGCAGGTCGAAATCGGCGAGGTCGTCCTCGCGCAGGTCGATGCCGGCGAGAGCCACCGCGCTGCGACCGCCGCGATCGAAGGCGCACGGCAAGGCGTGGCCGCCCACGCGCAGGACGGCGGCGCGGCCCGCGAGCTCGCCGAGCCCGGCAAGGCCCTGGGCCTGCAGCACCAGCGCGCCGAGGGTCCCGTTTTCGCCGCGCTCGATCGTGGCCAGCACGAGCCCGTCGCCGCTCATCAGCCCGACTTCCGGGAAGGTCCAGCCGCCCGGCCCCTTGGCGGCGAGCGCCCGGAACTGCGCCGCCCCGAGCGCGTGGGTGGAGGCGTTCAGGTCGTATTCAGCGAGCGCCGTGTTAGTTGCGACACGCACGCTGCGCAGGAAGCGCCTCAGTGTCGCCTGATCGAAGGTCCCGCTCATCGGGCCGGCTCCTGTTCGAGGGGGGCGGCGGTCACAATTCCGCCGCGAGTTCGTCCAGGTCTTACGGACTGGCCGCCGCGGCGTGCCGGACGAAGGCGGCGACCCGCGCGGAGAGGTCGGCGACATAGGCGCCGACATCGTTGCCGAACTCCGCCTTGAGCCGCCGCCTGATGCCGAGATCGCCCCGCATCGCCTCCGCGAGCGGCGCGCCGGAGAGGATCGCGGCCAGAAGACCCCGCTCCTCGCGGGCGATCGCCCCCTCCTCTACCGCCCGATCGAGGATCGGGGAGGCTTCCTCCTCGTCCATCAGCGTCTCCTCCTCGTCCTCCTCGGGGGCGGCGTCGAAGCGGCCGTCGTCCTCGTAGGCGACGATCAGGACGTGGTCCTGGCCGGCGAGGCGCGCCAGCACCGCCGAGCCGAACGGGGAGGCGCCGAATCGGGCGGGAGCCGCGAAGCCGGGCACCGGCGCGACGGCCCAGGCGGCATCGAGCTCCGCCGCAGTCGGCCGCCGGCCGAATTCCCCGCCCATTGCCGATTTCAGCGCCTTGAGAAAGGCGTTGGCGGCCTTGAGCGTGTTCAGCGACACCGCGTCGTCCCCGGTCAGCCAGTCCCGGGGGCAGAGCCCGAGCCGCAGCACCTCGGCATAGCCGCGGTTTGAGGCGTCGAGGCATTTCAGGATCTTGTTGGAGAGCTCGAACAGTTCCGTCTTCTCGCGGAAGCGGCGGATGCGGGTGGGGCCCTTGGTCAGCGCGTCCCAGGTCGAGGGCTCGCCCCCGTTCGGCACCGGGGCGGGGCCGGCCGCGCGCGCCGCGATGAGGGCGCGCAGCCGGTCGGCCGAGGAGGGCTCGTCGCGGCGCCGGCCGATCGGGCGCTGCAGCACCGCGTCGAAATAGAACTCGGCCGCCCCTTCGGGATCGGGCGGCGGGGGATAGGCCCAGGCGCCGACAAGGCCCTCGACATAGGAGCGATTGCCGGTGAGCGCCCGGTTCACCCGCTCGTAGAGCTGGAACGGCTTGATCTCCGCGATCGCGACGCTCTCCGGCAGATGGTCGTTGCCGTTGACGAGATGCGCGACGTGTCCGGCGAAATAGGCGACGAGGTCGCGCCCGGAGGCTGGCTTGGTGCCCAATGAGTCAGGTCCACTCGACAAAATGGTGCGGCATACTACCCTCGCCGCCGCCCGCACCCAACATCTCGTCGGCATTCGCGTTTCGCGCCGGTGACGCGCCGGCCCGGAGCGGGGACGATCCGCACTTTCCAACCGCAAGGCGTAAACGATGGCCGACACCAACCCGCTGCTCGCCCCCCGGACGGCCCCGTTCGGGATGCCGCCCTTCGCCGACATCCGGCCCGAGCATTTCCGCCCCCGCTTCGACGCCGGCATGGCGCAGCAGCGCGAGGAGATCGCCCGCATCGCCGCCGATCCCGCCCCGGCGGACTTCCTCAACACGGTGGAGGCGCTCGAGCGCAGCGGCGCGATCCTGCGCGACGTCTCCTCGGTGTTCTTCAACCTCACCGGCGCGCATACCGATGACGCGCTGCAGGCGGTTGAACGCGAAGTGTCGCCGCTGCTGGCGCGCCACTCAAGCGCGATCTTCCTCGACGACGCCCTGTTCGCCCGCGTCGACGCCGCCATGGCGCGCGGCACGGACGGGCTCACCGACGAGCAGGCGCGCGTGCTGGAGCGCTACCACACCGCCTTCGTCCGCGCCGGCGCCGGCAAGCC
>Ga0182738_1001664_pt1 | contig 27364 bp, 25 predicted proteins | sample eDN5th30CBELigMG_FD_128876 | JGI IMG/M metagenome (GOLD analysis project Ga0182738, IMG submission 128876) | Enriched Miracle-Growth compost microbial communities from Emeryville, California, USA - eDNA 5th pass 30_C BE-Lig MG (version 2)... ...
GCCTGTTCCGGACCGAGTACACCGGCACCACGCTGCGCGACCACTACGGCCTGCCGCGTCCGGAGAGCCAGTACGCACGCGAGCTCGCTGCCGCCGGCGTCTGACCGACCGAACCGACGAAAGGACTGGAGCCATGAGCGTCTCCGTCGAACCCCGGCGTTTCGGCAGTGGCCTGGCCGGTGACGCCGACACCGACCAGAAGCCCGATCCCGGCGCGACGGCCGACCTGTCGCCGCGCACGACCCGCAGCCGCCTCGCCCCGGGCAAGCCGATCAAGTTCGGCCTGGTGATCGGCCCGGCGCTGCTGCTGGTGGCATGGATCGTCACCTCGGCCACCGGGGTGCTCGATCCGAAGACCCTCTCGGCGCCGTGGACGGTCGTCACCACCGCATGGGAACTGATCGGCGACGGACGACTGCAGTCGAACATGTGGACCTCCGTCCAGCGCGCCCTGATCGGCGGGGTCATCGGTGTCGTCCTCGGACTGGTGCTCGCACTGGCCGCCGGCCTGTCGCGCATCGGTGAGGCGTTGATCGACGGCCCGGTGCAGATCAAGCGCTCCATCCCCACCCTGGCGTTGATGCCGCTGGCGATCCTGTGGTTCGGCATCGGCGAGGAGATGAAAATCCTGCTCATCGCCCTGTCGGTGTTCGTCCCCGTCTACATCAACACCTACTCGGCGCTGCGCGGCATCGACGCCCGCTACGTCGAACTGGCCGAGACGCTGGATCTGTCCCGCGCCCGGTTCGTCCGGCGCATCGCCCTGCCGGGGGCGCTGCCCGGTTTCTTCACCGGCCTGCGCCTGTCGGTGACCATCGCATGGCTGGCCCTGGTGGTCGTCGAACAGGTCAACGCCTCGAGCGGCATCGGCTACCTGATGTACCAGGCCCGCAACTACGGCATGACCGAGATCATCATCGTCGGACTGGTGGTCTACGCGATCCTCGGATTCGGCAGCGACCTGCTGGTCCGTGCGGCAGAGAGGAAGGCGCTGGCATGGCGCAGGACGATCGGCAATTGACCGTACGCACCCGGGGACTGAGCCGCGGCTTCGACGGACGCGCGGTGCTGAACAACATCGACCTCGAGATCGCCCCCGGCGAGTTCGTGGCACTGCTCGGCCGCAGCGGCTCGGGCAAGAGCACCCTGCTGCGCGCCCTGGCCGAACTCGACCACGGCGTGCCCGGCTCGGGCACCCTCGAGGTGCCGCAGAAGCGGGCGGTGGTCTTCCAGGACTCGCGACTGCTGCCCTGGGCTCGGGTGCTCGACAACGTGATCCTCGGTCTCGACGGCGACGACGCCGCCGAGCGCGGCCGCACCGCCCTGGCGGAGGTCGGGCTCGCCGGACGCGAGAAGGCCTGGCCCACCGAGCTGTCCGGTGGTGAACAGCAGCGGGTGTCGCTGGCTCGGTCGCTCGTGCGTGAACCCGAACTACTGCTCGCCGACGAGCCGTTCGGTGCCCTCGACGCACTGACGAAGATCAGGATGCACGGACTGCTGCAGGAACTGTGCGCCAAGCACCGGCCCGCGGTCCTGCTCGTCACCCACGACGTCGACGAGGCCATCGCCCTCGCCGACCGAGTGCTCGTGCTCGACCATGGCTCGTTCGCCGTCGAACTGACCATCGACCTGCCCCACCCGCGGGCCGATCATGTCGTCGAGATCGCGGAGTACCGCCGCACCCTGCTCGAGGCACTGGGAGTCGAGGTCTCCGTCTGAGCGACCTGCACTGTCTCCGCTGGAGCGACCCGCTCCGTCTCCGCCCGAGCGATCCGCTCCGTCTCCGCCCGAGCGATCCGCTCCGGAGCGACCGATGAGAGAGAATCGAATCGTCGCTCCGGAGTCGCCGACGGGAGATGCATCGTGTGTGGACGCTATGCCAGCACCAGTACCCGCGGGGATCTGCTCGCGGCCTACGACGCCGTCGAGGCCGTGGGTGAGGAACTGCCCCCGTCGTACAACATCGCCCCCACCCAGCGCGTGAACGTCGTCCTCGAGCGAGCGCCGCGCGAGGAACCGGACGCCGAGCCGATCCGCATCGTGTCCTCGCAGATCAAGTGGGGGCTCGTGCCGTTCTGGGCGAAGGACCCGAAGATCGGGTCGCGGATGATCAACGCCCGCTCCGAGACCATCACCCAGAAGCCCGCCTTCAAGGCGGCCGCAGCGAAGCGGCGGTGCGTGCTGCCGGCCGACGGGTACTACGAGTGGATGAAGGGCGAGGACGGGAAGAAGATCCCGTTCTTCCTCCACGCGGACGGACCGATCTCCATGGCCGGGCTCTACGAGCTGTGGCCGAACCCGGAGCTGCCGGAGGACCATCCCGACCGCTGGTTGTGGACGTGCACCGTGCTCACCCGTCCCGCGACCGACGCCGCCGGGCACATCCACGAACGGTCGCCGGTGATCCTGCCCGATACCTTCGTCGGTCCGTGGCTCGATCCCGAGCTGAACGACCGCGACGACGTCGACGCCCTGCTGAATTCGATTCCCGAACCGACGCTCGAACCGTACGAGGTGAGCACCGCGGTCAATTCACCTCGGAACAACAACCCCGACCTGCTGCGACCTGTCGATTCGTGAAATTCCGTCCGTATGGTGTTGCCCACGTCGGACCGGAACGATTATCGGAATTGACTAAAGTTGCCGGGTGCGACAATCACGGCAGAATCCGATCGGCTCGACGACGCCTCCGTTCCTCACCGGACAGCGCGGTACCGCCGTCGCGGTGATCGCGTCGCTCGTCTCCGTGGGTGTGCTCGTCGCGATCCTCGTCCGGAGCGAACTCATCGACTTCCTGGTCTACCGGATGGGCGCCCGGGTCCTGCTCGACGGCGACGACATCTACGGGCAGATGCCTCCGGTGACCGACGACTTCGCGTTGCCGTTCACCTACCCGCCGCTGTCGGCGATGCTCTTCGCTCCCCTGGCGCTGATCCCCGTGACGTTCGGCAAGATCGTCTTCACCCTCGTGTCGGTCGCTGCGCTCGTCGTCACCCTGCGGGTCGTGCTGAACCGGCTCCGCCCGGACTTCGAGGCGCGGACGGCGTGGATCCTCACGGCCGTCGCGGTCGCCGGAGCGCTGCTGCTCGAACCCGTGCGCGAGACGATCTCGTTCGGGCAGATCAACCTCGTCCTGATGGCGCTCGTCGCCCTCGACGTCCTGGTGAAGACCCCGAAGTGGCCGCGCGGAATGCTGATCGGACTGGCCGCCGCCGTCAAGCTCACTCCCATCGCGTTCCTGCTGCTGTTCCTGCTGCGACGCGACCGGCGGACCAGCGCCACCATCCTCGCGTCGACCTTCGGTTTCACCGCCCTGGCGTTCGCCGTGATGCCCGCGACCTCCGCGAAGTACTGGCTGGACACCCTGCCCGACACCGGCCGGATCGGCGCGGCGTACTTCGCCACCAACCAGTCCTTCAAGGCCGTGATCTCCCGCTTCGAACCGCCCGAACTCATGGGTTCCGTGCTGTGGCTGCTCGCCGTCGCGGTGATGCTGCTGGTCGCGGTGGTGGCCATCCGCCGTGCCCTCGAGCAGGGCGATCTCGTGCTCGCCCTGTTCGCGAACGCGACGGCCGTGCTGCTGGCGTCGCCGGTGTCGTGGTCGCACCACTGGGTGTGGGTCGCGCCGACACTGCTCGCCCCCGCGCTCGGGGCGTGGTGCGCACCCGATGCGCAGAGACTCACGGCGATCGCCGCCGGACTCGCGCTCGTCTTCCTGATCGGCCCGCACCACCTGTTCCCCACGGGTGGCGATCTCGAACTCGGCTGGGCCGCATGGCAGCACCTGCTCGGCACGCTCTACGTCACAGCAGGATTCGGATTCCTGCTCTGGCTCGCCTTCGGTCGGCGGACCGATCCGGACTCCGCCTCGCCGGAACAACTGCCGAACGCGGAGACCGCGAGGTGATCGTGTAGACGGTGCGCCGGTTGTCGGGCATCCGGGTTGTTGTTCGCGAAAGGCCGACGGGAACCCGGAAAGAACGTAATAGTGAAAGGGATGTCGCCGCCGCACAGGACGGTCGACAACTCGATTACGAGAAAGCCCATCAACTGCATCCGAGGGGAGAACACCGTGACCGATGTTTCGTCGCAGGGCCCGGCCCGGAGAGACGACCGACGTGTGTTGACCAACCGCCAGGGCCATCCCGTATACGACAACCAGAATCAGCGGACGGTGGGCCCACGCGGACCCGCGACGCTGGAGAACTATCAGTTCCTCGAAAAGATCAGCCATTTCGATCGAGAACGCATTCCGGAAAGAGTGGTGCACGCGCGCGGTTTCGTCGCCTACGGATATTTCGAAGCCACCGGGAAATGGGGCGATGAACCCATCACGAACTACACGCGCGCGAAACTCTTCGCCGAGCCGGGGAAGCGGACCGACGTCGCCATCCGGCTCTCCACGGTCATCGGTGGACGCGACTCGTCGGAAACCGCTCGCGATCCGCGAGGTTTCGCGGTCAAGTTCTACACCGAGGACGGTAACTGGGATCTTGTCGGAAACAACCTCGCGGTCTTCTTCATTCGCGACGCGATCAAGTTCCCCGACGTCATCCATTCGCTGAAGCCCGACCCCGTCACTTTCCGGCAGGAACCCGCACGCATCTTCGACTTCATGTCGCAGACCCCCGAAGCAATGCACATGCTGGTGAATCTGTTCAGTCCCCGGGGCATTCCGGCCAACTACCGGACTCAGCAGGGCTTCGGGGTCAACACCTACAAGTGGGTCAACGCCGAGGGCGTGACACACCTCGTGAAATACCATTGGATTCCGAAGATCGGTGTCAAGAGCCTGACCGAGGACGACGCGGCGGCCATTCAGGCGCACGATCTCGGGCATGCCAGCAAGGACATGTACGAGGCCATCGAGCGCGGTGACCATCCCGAATGGGAACTGCGCGTACAGATGATGAGCGACGACGACCATCCGGAGTTGAACTTCGACCCCCTGGACGACACGAAGGTCTGGCCGGAGAACGAATTCCCCGCCATGCCGGTCGGCAGGATGGTGATCGACCGCAACGTCGAGAATCACTTCCTCGAGAACGAACAGATCTCCTTCGGCACCGGCGTCCTCGTCGACGGACTCGACTTCTCCGACGACAAGATGCTCGTGGGACGCACGTTCTCCTATTCCGACACGCAGCGTTACCGGGTGGGTCCCAACTACCTGCAACTTCCGGTCAACTCGGCGAAGAACGCCCACGTGGCCACCAATCAGCAGGGCGGACCGATGGCATACGGCGTCGACGATGTCGGCGACAACCCGCACGTGAACTACGAACCGTCCATCACCGGCGGTCTGCGCGAGGCCGAGTTCCCGACCCACGACGATCAGGGGCCGGAGATCCGGGGTCGTCTCACGCGCAAACGTATTCCGCGTACCAACGACTACGAGCAGGCCGGTCAGCGCTACCAGCTCATGGAGCAGTGGGAGAAGGACGACCTGGTGAAGAACCTCGTCGGCGGTATCGGACAGGCCGTCCGCGACGTGCAGGAGCGGATGGTGTGGCACTTCTTCATGTGCGACGACGAGCTCGGACAACGCGTCGGCGACGGACTCGGTATCAGTGCCAACGACGTACGGGATCTACCTCCGTTGCAGAGCCAGACCCTCGACGAGGACGAACTGCAACGCGCAGCGAATCTCGGCAAGAACGGTCCCCGTGATGTGACCGGATTGCAGATGACGCATTGCGTGCCCAACGAGCGCGAGGTCCACGCGTCCTCGTAGCGTCCGTCCGTCTCGGCCCGGTGGGCAGTCACTTGTCGAAGTGGCTGCCCACCGGTCGTTCTCCGGAACCGTTCTCAGGCGGTGACGTCGACGACCACCCGGCCGCGCACCTTGCCCGCCAGGATCTCCTCGGCGAGTCGCGGGACGTCCGAGAGCGGTTCGACCCGCGACAGCGAATCCAGGGCGCTCGCAGGCAGATCGCGGGCGAGACGATCCCACGCCGACCGGCGCAGCGGAGCCGGCGCCATCACCGAGTCGACGCCCAGCAAGGCGACGCCGCGCAGGATGTGCGGCATCACCGTGGCATCGGGCATCGACGGCGACTCCGTGAGACCGCACGCGGCGACGGCACCGCCGTAGCGAATCTGCGACAGCACGTTCACGAGCGTCGAACCGCCCACCGCGTCCACCGCGGCATCCCAGCGTTCCTTGCCCAGGGGCCGGCCCTTGCCCTGCAGTTCGGCGCGGTCGACGAACGACGACGCACCGAGTTCGCTCAGGAAGTCGTGGGTCTCGGGACGGCCGGTCGCGGCGACGACCGTGTGTCCCGCGGCAGCGGCGAGGGCGACGGCGATCGACCCGACGCCACCGGCCGCGCCGGTGACGAGCAGTTCCGCGTCCGATGCGATCCCGTACCGCTCGAGCGCGTCGACGCACAGGGCGGACGTGTAGCCGGCGGTGCCGATGGCCATGGCGTCGCGGGTGGAGAAGGCGTCGGGGATGCGGACGAGCCATTCGGGCTTCACACGCTGGCGCCGGGTGTACCCGCCCGATTGCGTCTCGGACAGACCCCAGCCGTTGACGACGACGCGGTCGCCCGGCTTCCAGTCGGGGTTGCTGCTCTCGAGGACGGTCCCGGCGAGATCGGCTCCGGCGACCAGCGGGGTGCGTCGCGCCATCTTCTGCGGTCCCGCGATCACGAGACCGTCCTTGTAGTTCAGCGAGGAGTACTCGACCTCGACGAGGACGTCGTGGTCGGGAAGGTCGGTGTCGGTCAGTTCGCGGAACTGTGCCACCTGGTCGTCGTCGGTGTCGTCGACGACCAGGGCACGGAAGGAGGACGGCTGTGTCATGGATCCGATCCTGACAGGCCGTCCTCCTCGCTGCAGCCGAAAGCGGTCAGGCCGCGTGTGCGCGGAACCGTCGCAGTCGCAGGCTGTTGGAGACCACGAACACCGACGAGAACGCCATCGCCGCACCGGCGAGCATCGGGTTGAGCAGGCCCGCGGCCGCCAGCGGCAGAGCCGCGACGTTGTACGCGAACGCCCAGAACAGGTTGCCCTTGATCGTCGTCAGCGTGCGGCGCGACAACCGGATGGCGTCGACCGCGACCATCAGGTCGCCGCGGACCAACGTCAGGTCGCTCGCCTCGATCGCCACGTCGGTGCCCGTGCCCATCGCCAGACCCAGGTCGGCCCGGGCGAGCGCCGCGGCGTCGTTGACACCGTCGCCGACCATCGCGACCACCGCACCCTCGCGCTGGAGTCGCTCGACCACATCGACCTTGTCGGTGGGCAGCACGTCGGCGATCACGTCGGCCTCGTCGATGCCGACCTCGGCCGCCACGGTGTGCGCGACGGCGGCGTTGTCACCGGTGAGCAGGATCGGACGCAGACCGAGTTCCCGCAGTTCGGCGACGGCCTTCGTAGAGGTCGGCTTGACCGCGTCCGCCACGACCACGATGCCGCGCGCCTTACCGTCCCAGCCGACGGCGATGGCCGTGCCACCGGACTTCTGGGCCTGCTCGAACGCCTGCTGCAACTTCTCGGAGAGATGCTGTGACCAGTCGGCCAGCAACTTCGGGCGTCCCACCAGCACGGCGCGGCTCGTGTCGCCGTCGACGAGCACTCCCTGAACGCCGAGACCCTCGACGTTCGTGAAGTCCTCGACCTCGGGCAGACCGCCGAACCTGTCCGCCGCCGCATCGCTGACGGCACGTGCGATCGGGTGTTCCGACGCCGACTCGAGTGCCCCGGCGTACCGCAGCACGTCGTCGGCGTTCTCACCGTCGTCGGCGACGACCTCGCGCAGGGTCATCCGGCCGGTGGTGACCGTACCGGTCTTGTCGAGGACCACGGTGTCGACCGAACGGGTCGACTCGAGGACCTCGGGTCCCTTGATGAGTATGCCGAGCTGGGCGCCGCGACCGGTACCGACCATCAGCGCGGTCGGGGTGGCGAGGCCGAGGGCACAGGGGCAGGCGATGATCAGCACCGCGACCGCCGCGGTGAAGGCCGCCGCGGCTCCGTTGCCGGTGCCGAGCCAGAAACCGAGCGTGCCGGCGGCGATCAGCAGGACGATCGGCACGAAGATGCCGGAGATCCGGTCGGCCAGGCGCTGCACCTGGGCCTTGCCGTTCTGGGCGTCCTCCACCAGCTTCGCCATCTGCGCGAGCTGGGTGTCGGAGCCGACGCGGGTCGCGCGCACCACGAGTCGTCCACCCACGTCGACCGTGCCGCCCACGACACTGTCGCCCACACCGACCTCGACGGGAACGGACTCACCGGTCAGCATCGACGCGTCGACGGCCGACGTGCCCCGCTCGATCACACCGTCGGTGGCGATCTTCTCTCCCGGCCGTACGACGAACAGATCCCCGACCGCCAACTGCTCCACCGGCACCCGGGTTTCGGTGGTCCCGTCCGGTCCGAGGACCGCGACGTCCTTGGCCCCGAGTTCGAGCAGGGCACGCAGGGCGGCGCCTGCGCGTCGCTTCGACCGTTGCTCGAAGTAGCGTCCGGCGAGGATGAACGTCGTGACACCGGCCGCGGCCTCGAGATAGATGTTGCCGCTGCCGTCGCCCCGCTCGATGGTGAACTCGAACGGGTGGACCATCCCCGGTTCACCCGCCGTGCCCCAGAACAGGGCGTAGACCGACCACCCCAGGGCGGCAAGGGTTCCCAGCGACACGAGGGTGTCCATCGTGGACGTGCCGTGGCGCAGGTTGATCCACGCCGCCCGGTGGAACGGCCACGCACCCCACACCACAACCGGTGCGGCGAGGGTGAGCGAGAGCCACTGCCAGTTGGTGAACTGCAGGGCCGGGATCATCGCCATCGCGATCACCGGCACCGTCAGAATCGCCGAGACGACGAGCCGGTGACGAAGCGCCGCAACGGGATCGGCTTCTGGCACGTCATCGGTCCGGTCGGCCCCCTGCGCGGGCGGCGGCGGCAGTGCGGCGCCGTAGCCGGCCTGTTCGACGACCGTGACGAGTTGCTCGGGTGTCAGGTCGTCGGGGTAGGTGACCTTCGCCTTCTCGGTGGCATAGTTGACGGTCGCGGTGACGCCGTCGAGCTTGTTGAGCTTGCGCTCGATGCGATTGGCGCAGGATGCGCAGGTCATGCCGGTGATGGCGAGTTCGATCGATTCGGCGGCGACCGGCTGACTCTGCGTGGTCATGTGTGTCTCCTCGGGAAAAGGGCCGTCAGCGGCCGGAATGGCTGTGGTCACCGTGCGCGCCGGACCCCGACTGCACCTCGCCGGTGCCCCCAGCGGTGAGGGTGAACGCCGCGGTGCGAACCACTCCGTCGTGCTGGAAGTCGAGATAGAGGTGATAGGTGCCGGCACTCGGGACGGAGGTGTGGAAGACGACCTCGGGACCGGGTCGTGTGGTGCCGTCGCCGGGTGTCCCGTCCGGGTGGACGTGGAGATAGGCGAGGTCGCCGCCGCGCAGTGCCACCAGGTGTCCGTAGGCACCGAGATAGGGCTGCAGGTCGGTGATTGGCTGTCCGTCCTTGCTCACGGTGAGGGTGAGCATCGCGTCACCACCCGACGACAGGTCGCCGTCGAGGGTGACCTCGTAGCCGTCGACGGTCGCGGTGCGGTTATCGGCTTCCGTTGGGGCAGGGACGAATTCGCCCGCCACCGCGAGGTCGGTGCCCAGCGTGAGCGCCTCTCCCCCGGTGGGAGTGAAGTCGGTGAAGACCCGCCACGTGCCGGGCGTGAGGTCGACGTCGACGGACCAGATGCCGGTGTTCTCGTCGAGCACGGGATGGACGTGCTGGAAACCGGTGAAGTCGCGGCGCACGGCGATCAGGTGCAGCTCTTTGTCGTGGGTGACGTCGAAGTCGGTCACCGGCGCGCCGTCGGGACCGTGGATCGCGAATGTCAGGTTCCTGTCCTCACCCGACTCGAGATTCTTCTCGGCGAGCGCGAGGGTATAACCGTTCCGATACGTCATCAGACCTCCCGGGATGTCTTCCACAGCAGGTGTTTCCGCGGCAGGTGTTTCCGCGGCACTGCCGGTGGCGGTGTCTTCACCGTGACCGGCGTCGTGGGCGCTCACGGCCGGATCCTCGGTCTGCTCCTCCACCGGGCCGACGGTCGCGCCGACGAGCAGCGCGATACCGAAAACTGCGGCTACGGCGGCGACGAAGCCGGTGAGCTTGGCCGGGGTGTTCATGCGAGGCTGTAACCGGCCTCCTCGACGGCGGCCGCGACGGCGGCATCGTCGAGGGACTCGGCGCTCGTGACGGTGACGGCACCGGTGGCAAGATCGACCTCGACGTTCTCGACGCCCGGGATCTCCTGGACCTCCTCGGTGACCGACGCGACGCAGTGCTGGCAGGTCATGCCGGTGACGGTGTAGGTGCTGGTCTGGCTCATGGGAACTCCTCGGATACGGGTCGTGAACGGGTCGGGACGATCAGGAGCGGACGAGTCGCGCAATGGCGTCGCTGGCTTCCTTCAACTTGAGGTCGGCCTCGTCGCCGCCGGCGCGCACGGCACCGGCCACGCAGTGCGCCATGTGCTCGTCGAGCAGACCGAGCGCGACGGCCCCGAGGGCCTTCTTCATCGCCGCGATCTGCGTGAGGATGTCGATGCAGTACTTCTCTTCCTCGACCATCCGTTGCAGGCCACGGGCCTGCCCCTCGATACGACGCAGTCGCTTGAGGTAGTCGGCCTTGGTGTTGTTGGCGATGTAGCTGTGCTGATGTGCGTCGTCGTGTGCGACGGCATCGGTGTGCACGGTCTCGCTCGGGGTATTCGGCATCGGAGTCGTCCTTGTCGCGTCGGTCGTCCTGACCGATACCATACCCCCCTAGGGTATACGCGGCAACCAATGGAGTATGCCGTGCATCTGCGCAGGTAGAGGCCCATGACGTCACGACGGATACAGAAGTCGACCCCGCATTCCCGAGAATGCGGGGTCGATCCGAAGAGGGTTCCGCAGGCCTGCGAAGGACCTGCCCGAGCACCTCACGAGATGGCCGAGCGCCTCGTCATCGATAGGTCGCGGGACTCACGGCACGTGCATCATCTTCCCGGCGAGGGTGAACAGCCGGCGGGAGAGCCGGATGACGGGGATGCCCAGCGGGATCAGCAGGATCGTCACGCACAACACCGCGCCCAGGAGCATCACCACCGCAGCGACGATCCCCAGGACGGTGCCGAGCAGGGCGGTGAGAAGTCCGAGCACGACATCCAGTAGGCCACTCAGAGCACGCATGACGACCTCCTGACCCCACCCCCCATTATGCGCCGGTCGCGGGCGTTCACTTCCTCCAGAACAGGTGATGCACCACCCCACTCGCACTGGGCACGACCTCGAGGTGGAAACGGTCCCGTAGCTCGTCCGGGGATTCCCAGAGCTTCAGACCGGTGCCGTACCGCACCGGCGACACCACGACGTGCATCGTGTCGATCAGATCGGCGTCGAGGAACTCGCGGATGGTGGAGACGCCGCCTCCGAGGCGGACGTCCTTACCCTGTGCGGCGGCGCGGGCCTGTTCGAGCACCGCGGTCGGTTCGCCGTCCACGAAGTGGAAGGTGGTATCGGAGAGTGTGAAGGACGGACGTGCGTGGTGGGTCAGAACGAACACGGGGGTGTGGAACGGCGGCTCGTCACCCCACCAGCCCTGCCAATCGTGGTCCTGCCACGGGCCCCGCTGAGGACCGAACTTGTTGCGTCCCATGATCTCCGCGCCGATATTGCAGGAGAAGTCCCGGATGAAGTAGTCGTCGAGTCCCCGGCTCCCGCCGGGTTCGGTGCGCAGGTGCCAACTCGCCGTGGCGCCGGCCCACTCGAACATCGGACCCGGATCCAGGCCGAAAGGACTCTCGAAGCTCTGGTTCTGTCTCGCGCCGATACCGTCGCTCGACACCGAAAAGTTCTGTACTCGCAGCAACTGGGCCACCCTCTTCTCCTCACATCCCCATCGACCGGTACGAAGAGGAAGACCCCGTGGACCCCGCGAAGTCATCGGACGCCGCCCGGATCACGGAGACGGAACCGGTGCCGTCCGGACGAGGATCACGAGAGCGACTCCACCGATCGCGCTGACGACCAGGGCCGCCGGAGCCAGACGGTCGACGCCGGAACCGACCACCATGCCCCCGAGAGCGGCACCGGCGGCCACACCGAGATTGAAGGTCGCGACCACCACCCCGCCGGCGGTCGTGCGGAACCGCGCGGATGCCAGCCGGAGGACCCGGACCTGCATCGCAGGCGGGAATACCCCGGAGACGAGTCCCCACAGCACGATCGCGATCACGAACAGCACCGGCACGGTCGGCGCGACGGCCACGATGACGAACGCGGTGAGCAGGACGAGGACCGCGGCGGGGACGGTTGCTCTCGGCCAGCGGTCCGACAGCCATCCGGAGACGGTCACACCGACAGCGCCGGCCGCTCCGAACACCGCCAGGACGATCGCAAGCGATCCGGATCCGAACCGGGCCGCATCGGTGACGATCATCGAGATGTAGGTGAACAACACGAAATGCCCCAGGAGCACGAGTGTTCCCGCCAGGGCCGTGCCTGTGGACGGAATCGCGCTGCGGTCCCATCCCGAGCCCGAGGTGCGCTCGCCCGGCCCGGAACTCCCACCGTCTCCGGTGGCCCTCCCGGGGTCGGTGAGGATCAGCGCGAGAGCGATCGCGGTGATCGCCAGGACCGCCGATGCGCCACCGAAGACGCCGCGCCAGCCCACGACGTCGACCAGTGCCGCCCCGATCGGAAGGCCCACCAGTCCCGCGACGGCCGGACCCGCGAGCACGATTGCCAAGGCTCTCCCGATCCGGTCGGGATGCACGATCTCGGAGACGTACACGACGATCACCGCCCAGAACACGCCGTGCGCGGCCGCGGACACGATCCGGCCCGCGAGAGCGATCTCGAAGGTCGGAGCGAGCGATGTCGCCAGTACCGCGGCGGCCACCACGGCGAGTGCGGCCGGGAGCAGCCGGGTGCGGCGGACGTTCCGCGTGACCCGGACCAGCGGCATGCTGCTCACGGCGATCGTGAGCGCCCACGCGGTGACCAGGCCTCCCACCACGGCAGGCTCGACGCCCAGGCCGCCTCCGATCTGCGGGAGGAGACCGGACGGGAGCATCTCCACGGTCACCGTCGCGAAGGTCGAGAAGGCCAGGGCGACGAGCGTCGCCCAGGGAAGTGGGTGATCCGTCGAAGACGCGTTCGGAACTGTCGTCGCCGGCGGAATTCTCGCCGGATCACGTGCGTCGGTATCGGTCATGGCACCATGCTGAACATTGACATCAGTGTCAAGGTCAAGCCCGAAACGGGGAGAGTCATGCGAATCGGCGAGCTGTCCCGGCGAACCGGCCTCAGCACCCGGATGCTGCGGTACTACGAACAGGAAGGTCTGATCCATCCGAGACGGGGTGCGAACGGTTACCGCGACTACACCGACGACGTGGCACGCGCGAAACTGATCCGCGACCTCGTCACCTCGGGCGTGCCCACACGTCTGGTCTCGATCGTCCTCGAGCAGCGCGTCGACCGGGAGGTCGTGTGGACGAGCAAGTGCGACAGAGACTTCGCCGCCCGTCTCGTCGACGAGATCGAGGATCTCGACGGCCGGATCGCGTGCCTGACACGTAGTCGTGAGGCCCTCGACGAGTTGCTGCGCCTCACCCTGACACAGGTGGGGTCGCGCGAGGCGAGCGCCTGAAGGCGAAGGTCTTCCCGAGGTGGTCTTCCCGAGGTCCGACGACAGCCGTCGGGCCCGCTGACACCGCGCGTGCCGACTGGTATTTTCGGGTCCAGTGATCAGCACCGTGTATCCGTGAGACAGATGTCCCGCGCTATCCGCGAACCGCGCCTGCAGGCGGCGGTGATTCCGTGTGCCCCGAGAGGGAACCCGCGCCAGGGTTCCCCGATCCCGTCGTACATCGGAATCGACTCTCGGAGTTCACATGTTCACCCCATCGCTTCACTCGTCCCCGTCGCCGACCGTCCATCGATCCGACCTCCGGGGCGACTGCAGCCGGTGTTTCGCACTGTGTTGCACGGCTTTCGGATTCACCAGGTCTTCGGACTTCGCCGAGGACAAGCCCGCCGGGTCACCGTGTCGGCATCTCGACGGGCGCTTCTCGTGCACCATCCATGAGACGCTGCCGTCCCGCGGATTCCGCGGCTGCACCGTCTTCGACTGTTTCGGTGCGGGACAGGCGGTCTCCCAGCGGTTGTTCGCCGGCATGAGTTGGCGGGACCGACCCGACACTCGCGACCGGATGTTCTCGGCATTCGCCGTTGCGAAAGAGCTGCACGAGATGATGTGGCACCTGCTCGAGGCCCAGCAGCGCACCTACGATCCGGATATCGCGGACGCCGCGCGGGAGCTCGTCGAATCCCTTGCCACCCTGACCCGCCGGAGCGTGGACGAACTCGAGTCCCTCGGGATCGGGGAGATACGCGCATCCGTTCGACCGGTCCTGCTGGAGGTCAGCGCGGAGGTGCGGGCTTCGTACTTCGCGGACGACGCACCGATGCATCCCGATCTGGTCCCGGGAGCCGACCTCGCCGGCACCGATCTGCGCGGCCACCGGTTGTGCGGCGCCGACCTGAGGAACGCGCTGCTCATCGGTGCCGATCTCCGAGGATGCGACCTCGCGGGGGTGGATCTGCTCGGGGCGGACCTCCGCGGCGCGCGGGTGGAGGATGCCGATCTGTCCCTCGCGCTGTATGTCACCGGGCCGCAACTCGCCGCCGCGCACGGCAATCGACGCACCCGCGTGCCCGCGGGCGTGCCGGTACTGCGGAGTCGGCCGGGCGAGTAGCCGGGACCGGGGCCGGCCCAGGAAAACGGGAACGAAAAAGGACGAGGCCACGATCTCCGAAGAGTTCGTGGCCTCGTCCGTCACAGTTCGTGGAACTGCACCCTGTGGGCGAAGGGGGACTTGAACCCCCACGTCCCGAAGGACACTGGCACCTGAAGCCAGCGCGTCTGCCATTCCGCCACTCGCCCGAGCAACGCCGAAAACAGTAACACACACCGAAGCCAAACGACTATTCGCCTGGTCAGAGGGCTGCGAGCGCCACCGGCTCGCTCGCCGAGCACATCCGTCGGAGACGTGCCGAATACCGCAGGGTCGAATCCGGGGAAAAGTGGATACCATGCAGTGACGAGATCTGCATTGCGACACGCTGAGTACGGAAAGGGGGTCGCCATGGGTATCGCCCAGCGCTTCGAGCGCAAACTCCAGGCCGCGATCGGCGACGCTTTCGCCCGCGTGTTCGGCGGCGGCGTCGTGCCCCAGGAAGTCGAGGCGGCGCTGCAGCAGGAGGCAACGGACGGCGTCCAACAGCTCGATCGGGGCCACATACTCGCCCCCAATCACTACGTCATCACGATCAGCGAAACCGATCACGACGCCCTCGCAGCGGATCGGGACTTGACTGTGAAGGCATTCTCCCGTCACCTTGAGGACTTCATCCGAGAACAGGGATGGCAGACATACGGTGAGATCCAAGTCGTCTTCGAGTCGTCGTCGGCACTGCACACCGGGCAGTTCCGGACTCGCGGCTCGGTAGATCCCGATGCGGGGCGCTCAGCGACGCGTGCTCCGTCACCGCGGAACCCACAGAACCGCCCACCCGTGACCTCTGAACCAGGAGCTGGCCCAATGACGCAGAACCCCGGCTACGACCCCAGCCGTGACCCCGCCGAGGCGGAACCGCAGTACGCACGCAACGGTCACGCGCACGTCGGCCAGGAGCAGCGCTACAACCAGGGCTACGGCAACGCCGGCTACGACCAGGCTCAGGGCGGTTACGACCAGCAGGGTGGCTACGACCAGCAGGCCTACGGCCAGGCCTACAGCGAGCAGGACTACCAACAGGGCGGCTACGACCAGGGCGGTTACGACCAGCAGGCCTACGGTGCTCAGGGCGCCCAGCCGCAGGCGTACAGCCAGGACTACGGCCAGGACTACCCGCAGCAGGGCTACGACCAGCAGGCCTACGGCCAGCAGGGTTACGCCCAGCCCGGCTACGACCAGGGTTACCAGCAGAGCGGCTACGACCAGCAGGCCTACGGTCAGCAGAGCTACGCACAGCCGGGTTACGACCAGCAGTACGGCGCGCAGCAGGGCGGCTACGACCAGAATTACGCCGCCGCGGCCCCCGGCTACGACCAGGGTTACCAGCAGGCCGGCTACCAGTCTCCGACTGCCGGTCGGGTGCTGACCGCGACGCTCCAGCTCGAGGACGGCAGCGGCCGCTACTACCAGCTCCGCGAGGGCAGCAACATCATCGGCCGCGGCCAGGACGCACAGTTCCGCCTGCCCGACACCGGCGTCTCGCGTCGCCACATCGACATCCGCTGGGACGGCCAGGTCGCGATGCTCTCCGATCTCGGGTCGACGAACGGCACGACGGTCAACGGCGCCTCGGTGCAGGACTGGCAGCTCGCCGATGGTGACGTGATTCGCGCCGGGCACTCCGAAATCCTCGTGCGCATCCTCTGATCAGCCGGTATCGAAGGACCGACCGGACCCGTTCATACCGTCCGACGCGTGTGACAGCGCGTCGGACGCTGCATGGAGTCGTCCGGTGTCCGTATTGTGAGTGACCGCACGACCAGGAATACGACCGGTCGACTACCCCGAAGGAGGATGCACCGTGCAGGGGCTGATTCTGCAGCTGACCCGAGCGGGATTCCTCCTCCTGCTGTGGTTGTTCGTATGGGCGGTGTTGCGCACGCTCCGGTCCGACATCTACGCCGGTGCCGCGCGACCGCTCCCGCGTTACTCCCCCAAGCAGTCGGTGCTGCCGACGCTGAGCCGCAACAAGACCGCCAAGTACCTGGTGGTCACGCAGGGCGCGCTGGCAGGCACGAGGATCACGCTCGGCACCCAACCGGTTCTCATCGGCCGTGCCGACGACTCCACACTCGTGCTGACCGACGACTACGCGTCCACGCGCCACGCACGCCTGTCGCCGCGAGGTTCCGACTGGTACGTCGAAGACCTCGGGTCGACGAACGGCACGTATCTCGACCGCGCGAAGGTCACCACCGCTGTCCGTGTCCCGCTCGGAACCCCGGTCCGTGTGGGCAAGACCGTGATCGAGCTCCGCCCGTGACCCTCGTACTCCGATATGCCGCCCGCAGCGACCGCGGCCTCGTGCGCTCCAACAACGAGGACTCCGTCTACGCCGGTGCCCGCCTGCTCGCCCTCGCCGACGGCATGGGCGGCCACGCAGCCGGTGAGGTCGCCTCGCAACTGATGATTGCGGCGCTTGCCCACCTCGACGACGACGAGCCGGGCGGCGACCTCCTCGGCAAGCTCGCCGCGGCCGTCCGCGAAGGCAACGCCTCGATCGCCGACCAGGTGGAGGAAGAGCCCGAACTCGACGGCATGGGCACGACGCTCACGGCCATCCTGTTCGCCGGCAGCAAGCTCGGCCTCGCGCACATCGGCGACTCCCGCGCCTATCTCCTGCGCGACGGTCAGCTCACCCAGATCACCCGCGACGACACCTTCGTGCAGTCGCTCGTGGACGAGGGCCGTATCACCCCGGAACAGGCGCACACGCACCCGCAGCGGTCGTTGATCATGCGCGCCCTGACGGGCAGCGAGGTCGAACCGACCCTGACCGTGCGCGAGGCCCGCGCCGGCGACCGCTACCTCGTGTGCTCCGACGGCCTGTCCGACGTCGTCAGCGACGAGACGATCGCCGACACCATGCGGCAGGGCACGCACGACGAGTGCGCCGACCGGCTCATCGAGCTGGCGTTGCGCAGCGGCGGCCCCGACAACGTCACCGTCGTCGTCGCCGACGTGATCGATCTCGACTACGGCCAGTCGCACCCGATCGTCGCCGGTGCGGCATCGGCGGACGACGACGAGGACACTCCCCCGCCGAACACCGCAGCGGGTCGCGCCGCCGCGATGCGACCGCCGCGCGCCACCCCGAAGCGGGTCATCAACAAGACCGCGGAGCCCGAGCCGAAGAAGAAGCGCAGCCGCCTGTGGTGGCCCGCCGCCGCCATCGTGATCATCGCGGTGCTGGTCGGCGGCCTGTTCGTCGGCCGCCAGCTGATCCGCAACAACTACTACGTCGGCGCCGACGACGGTCGTGTGACCGTGCTGCGCGGTATCCCCGGCGACGTCTTCGGTTACTCGCTGCAGGAGGCCGCGCGCGTCGGGTGCGTCACCGACGAGGGCGACCTCACGCTCGTCGACCCCGCCAACGCGTCGTGCCGGGTGATGCTCGTCGACGATCTGTGGCCCGCCGCCCGCGAGCAGGTCCGTGCCGGTCTTCCGTCGGGGTCGCTCGACGACACCCGCGAGCAGATGCAGCGGCTCGCCGAACTGGACCTGCTGCCGGTGTGCACCCCGGAGGAACCCGAGCCCACTCCCGCACCGGCCCCCGGGCCGGGTGAGCCGCAGCCGGCTCCCGGACCGAACGGCACCCCGCCCACCGAGACAGCGGTGCAGCCCCCGGCGCCCGGTGAGCCGCAGCCGGGCGAACCGGCACCGGCCTCCCAGCCCGGTGAACCGCTCCCCGGCGAACCCCGGCCCGGCGAACCTCAGCCGGGTGAGCCGACTCCCGGCGCGCCTGCTCCGAACATGGAGCCGGCTCCCGAGCCCACGCCCCAGATCCCCGGACAGAACTGCAGGGTGGGCGCCTGATGTCGGTGTCCCATGGTGTGGGGGCCTTCCCGAGCCCTCCGGGAGGTTTCGCCCCGGCTCCCGTCCAGTCGACCCGGCGCAACACCGAACTGGCCCTGATCATCGCGGCCATCGGTGTCACGACCGTGTCGCTCATGCTCGTCGAGGTCTCGATGGAGCAGGCGCTGACCCTCGACCTGCTCAAGTACGGGGTGACCTTCGCGGCGCTGTTCCTCGCCGCGCACCTCGCGGTCCGGCGCTTCGCGAAGTACGCCGATCCCCTGCTGTTGCCGATCGTCGCGCTGCTCAACGGTCTCGGACTCGTGCTCATCCACCGGCTCGACCTGTCCGACCAGGAGAACGCCCGCTACATGGGCCTTCCGCCGCCGTCGCCCGACGCGACGCAGCAGGTGCTGTGGACGGCGCTCGGCATCGCGCTGTTCATCGTCGTGCTCGTGTTCCTGCACGACTACCGCCTGCTCGCGCGGTTCAGCTACACGCTCGGTCTCATCGGCCTCATCGCGCTCGCGATCCCGGCCCTGCTGCCGAGCAGGTTCTCCGAGGTCAACGGCGCCAAGATCTGGATCCGGCTGCCCGGTTTCAGCATCCAGCCCGGTGAGTTCGCGAAGATCCTGCTGATCATCTTCTTCGCATCGGTCCTCGTGGCGAAACGCGATCTGTTCACCACCGCGGGCAAGCACTTCCTGGGGATGGACTTCCCCCGCGCCCGCGATCTCGGCCCGATCCTGGCGGCCTGGATCATCTCGATCGGCGTGATGGTCTTCGAGAAGGACCTCGGCACGTCGCTGCTGCTGTTCACCACCGTGCTGGTGATGCTCTACATCGCGACCGAACGTGTCGGCTGGCTGATCATCGGATTCTCGCTGCTCGCCGTCGGCTTCTACGCGGCGTACCAGATGTTCGGTCACGTGCGGGTGCGCGTGGAGACCTGGCTCGATCCGCTCGCCGACTACAACAACACCGGCTACCAGATCTCCCAGTCGCTGTTCGGTCTCGCGACCGGCGGGGTCGCCGGCACCGGCCTGGGCAGCGGACGCCCGGGACAGGTGCCGTTCGCGAAGACCGACTTCATCGTCGCCGCGATCGGTGAGGAACTCGGCCTGATCGGCCTGGCCGCCATCCTGCTGTTGTTCCTGATCCTCGTCGTCCGCGGCATGCGCACGGCGCTGGCGGTGCGCGACAGCTTCGGCAAGCTGCTCGCCGCCGGCCTGTCGTTCACCCTCGCCGTCCAGCTGTTCGTGGTGGTCGGCGGTGTCACGAAGTTGATCCCCCTGACCGGCCTGACCACACCGTTCGTGTCCTACGGTGGTTCGTCGCTGCTCGCAAACTATCTGCTCCTGGCTCTGTTGATGAAGATCTCGCACGCTGCCCGCCAACCCGCGATCCCCCGTAAGAAGGCGCCCACGCCGATCGCCGAGGCCAAGACGGAAATGATGGGGCGCGAATGAACGGTCCGCTCCGCAAGGTCGCGATGGCCGTGATGTTCATGGTCGTCGCGCTGCTCGCAAACGCCACCTACGTGCAGGTCATCAAGGCCGACGATCTCCGCACCGATCCGCGCAACTCGCGTGTGCTGATCGACGAGTACTCCCGTCAGCGCGGACAGATCGTCGCGGCGGGCCAGGCTCTCGCGGTGTCGGTGCCCACCGACAGCCGCTACAAGTACCTGCGCGAATATCCGGCGCCGCCGGCCCAGCCGATGAGCCCGCTGGCCTACGCGCCGGTGACCGGTTTCTACTCGATGCAGTACGGCAGTACCGGACTCGAGCGGTCCGAGGATTCGCTGCTCAACGGTTCCGACAACCTGCTGTTCGGTCGTCGCCTGTTCGACCTGGTGTCGGGTCGCAACCCGCGCGGCGGAAACGTCGTGTCCACGATCGATCCGGTCGTGCAGCAGGTGGCCTACGACGAGCTGACCTCGAAGGGTTACACGGGCTCGGTGGTCGCGATCGAACCGAGCACCGGCAGGATCCTCGGGATGGTGAGCACGCCGAGCTACGACCCCAACCGGTTGTCGGGACACGACGGCGCCGCGACCTCGCAGGCCTGGGACGAGCTCAACGCCGATCCCGAGAAGCCGATGCTCAACCGCGCGATCTCCCAGACCTACCCTCCGGGCTCGACCTTCAAGGTCGTCGTGACGGCGGCGGCGCTCGAGAACGGCGTCACCCCCGACACACAGTTCACCGCGGCACCGCAGATCACCCTGCCCGACACCGCGACGACCCTCGAGAACTACGGCGGAGCCGCGTGCGGCGACGCACCGACGGTGACGTTGCGGGAGGCGTTCGCGCGGTCGTGCAACACGGCCTTCGTCGAGATGGGCATCGACGACGGACGCGAGGCCCTGGTCTCGCAGGCGGAGAAGCTCGGCATCGGCGAGACCCTCGACGTGCCGCTGCCCGTCGCGGCGAGCACCGTCGGGCCCATCCCGGACGGCGCGGCACTCGGCCAGTCGAGCATCGGTCAGCGTGATGTGGCCCTCACTCCGTTGCAGAACGCGTCGATCGCCGCGACCATCGCAAACGGCGGGGTGCGCATGAAGCCGTATCTCGTCGACCGTCGGCAGGGACCCGACCTGACGGTGCTCGAGGAGACCAAGCCCGAGTCGCTGGGCCAGGCGATCTCGCCGGAGGTCTCGGCGACCCTCACCGACCTGATGATCGGTGCCGAGAACAACGCCGGCGGTGGCGGTGCCATCCAGGGCGTGCAGATCGCATCGAAGACGGGCACCGCGGAACACGGCAACGATCCGCGGAACACCCCGCCGCACACCTGGTACATCGCATTCGCACCTGCACAACAACCCCGCATCGCCGTCGCGGTGATCGTGGAGGACGGCGGCGACCGAGCTCTCGCCGCGACCGGCGGCTCGGTGGCCGCCCCGATCGGACGGGCCGTCATCTCGGCCGGATTACAGGGAGGCTGACATGGCTCTGAGCAGCGGCGCCATGATCGCCGACCGTTACCGTCTCCAGCGACTCATCGCGACCGGCGGAATGGGTCAGGTGTGGGAAGGACTCGACACCCGGCTCGACCGGCGGGTCGCGGTCAAGGTCCTCAAGGCCGAGTTGTCCGGCGACGAGGACTTCCTCGCCCGGTTCCGATTCGAGGCCCGCACCACCGCCCAGCTCAACCATCCCGGCATCGCCGGGGTGTTCGACTACGGCGAGACCACCGACGCCGAGGGCCAGTCCATCGCCTATCTCGTGATGGAACTCGTGCACGGCGAACCGCTCAACGCCGTGCTGTCGCGACTCGGACGTCTGTCGCTGCCGCATGCGCTCGACATGCTCGAGCAGACCGGACGCGCCCTGCAGGCGGCCCACAACGCCGGCGTGGTGCACCGCGACGTCAAGCCGGGCAACATCCTCATCACCCCGACGGGCCAGGTGAAGATCACCGACTTCGGTATCGCGAAGGCGGTCGACGCCTCTCCGGTCACCCGCACCGGCATGGTGATGGGCACCGCGCAGTACATCGCTCCCGAGCAGGCGCTGGGCCAGGAGGCGACGTCCGCGAGCGACGTGTACTCGCTGGCCGTCGTCGGCTACGAGGTGCTGTCGGGACGCCGCCCGTTCCTCGGCGACAGCGTCGTGACCGTCGCGATGAAGCACGTCCAGGAGACCCCGGCACCGCTGCCGACGGATCTTCCGCCCGAGGTGCGCGAACTCATCGAGATCGCGATGTCGAAGGACCCCGCCTACCGCTATTCGAACGGTGGCGAGTTCGCCAACGCCGTCGCTGCTGTGCGGTCCGGACGACCCGTGCCTCCGCCCGGCAACGTGCCGCCGGTGACCAGCGCCAACCGGGTGCTTCCGCCCGGCGTTCCCGGGACGACGGCCCACACGTCCTCGACCCGTGCCCTGCACCCGACGCAGTACGACCAGACGGCCTATTCGTCGGTTCCCCGCTCGGCCCAGCCGCCCACGGCCGGCCGACCGCCGGTGGCAGGTCCGCCGACTGCGGGAGTGCCCGCCGACGACGACGGACGACGGTCGCCGAGTCCCACAGCGCTGGCCTGGGCCGCAGGTGCGGCAGTGGTGCTCGCCCTGGTCACTCTGGGAATCGTGCTGTTGGGCGGCGACGACGAGGAGACCCCGAGCGCTCCGTCGCCGACGACGCAACTCACCACGACCCGCGCGACCACCACGACGACGCGTCCGCCGCAGACCACCACGACGACGTTCGTGCCGCTGCCGCCGCCCGTCGAGACGGAGACCTTCACACCCCCTCCGACCACGACGACGACGCAGCCGCCGACGACCACGGTGGAGCCGACGACCGAGCCGATCACGACGCAACCGCCCACCACCACGACGGTCCCGACCACGACGACGGCGACGACCACCACAGCGGAGGACACGGGTGGCGGCGACGGCGGCACGGGCGGCGCGGAGGGTGACGGCGACGACGAGACCGACCCCGAGGCCGCCGGTGGAGGGGACGACAATTCATCCGAAACCGACAACGGTACGAACAACCAAGGAACGTCATGACCACACCCCGCAAGCTCTCCTCCCGCTACGAGCTGGGTGAGATCCTCGGCTTCGGCGGTATGTCCGAGGTGCACCTCGCGCGGGATCTGCGGCTCGGCCGGGATGTGGCCATCAAGGTGTTGCGTGCCGACCTCGCACGCGACCCCACGTTCTACCTGCGCTTCCGGCGCGAAGCGCAGAACGCCGCTGCGCTGAACCACCCGGCGATCGTCGCCGTCTACGACACCGGTGAGGCCGAGACCGAGGCCGGGCCGCTCCCGTACATCGTCATGGAGTACGTCGAGGGCGACACGCTGCGCGACATCGTGCGCGCCGACGGTCCGATGACCCCCAAGCGGGCGATGGAGATCATCGCCGACGTGTGCGCGGCCCTGGACTTCAGCCACCGCAACATGATCGTGCACCGCGACGTGAAGCCGGCCAACGTCATGATCAACAGGGCCGGCGCGGTGAAGGTCATGGACTTCGGCATCGCCCGGGCCATCTCCGATGCCGCGAGCCCGATGACGCAGACCGCCGCGGTGATCGGCACCGCGCAGTACCTCTCCCCGGAACAGGCGCGCGGTGAACAGGTCGACGCCCGGTCCGACGTGTACTCGGTGGGCTGCGTCCTGTTCGAGATCCTCACCGGCGAGCCCCCCTTCAAAGGCGACTCGCCCGTCGCGGTGGCCTACCAGCACGTGCGGGAGGATCCGCCGCTGCCGTCGTCGGTGAATTCGTCGGTGCCGCCCGAGCTCGACTCGGTGATCCTCAAGGCGATGGCGAAGAACCCCGCGAACCGCTACCAGTCGGCCGCGGAGATGCGCAGCGACCTGATCCGCGTGCTGAGCGGGCAGCGTCCGAGTGCGCCGATGGTGATGACCGACGAGGACCGCACGACGCTGATCGACTCCGTCGACAACAACACGGGGCGGCACAGCCGCGTCGCGGCCGCCGGTGCCGCCGGGGCACCTGCCGAGGATTCCGGCGGCGGCTCGGTTCTCAAGAAGGTGCTGCTCGGCATCGCCGCAGTCGCCGTGGTCGGTATCGTCGGCGTCTTCCTGTGGTCGCTCGGCCCCGGTTCGACGGCCGCCCAGGTCGCGGTGCCCGACGTCCGCAACATCTCCGCCGAGCTCGCCGAGAGCCAGCTGCAGAACGCCGGCTTCCGGGTCTCGATCCAGCAGAAGAGCGATCCGGTCGTCGCGAACGGCAACGTCATCAACACCCGTCCCGTGCCCGGGAGCCAGGCCGAGGAAGGTTCGACCGTCACCCTCGAGGTGTCGAGCGGACCGGAACAGGTGCAGATCCCGCGGCTCGAAGGCATGACGCAGGAACGCGCAGCCCAGGAGCTGTCCGCCGTCGGTCTCCGGCTCGACCCGAACGTCGGACGCGCTCCGTCGGATGCCGACGACGAGGACCTCGTCGTCGACCAGAGCCCCGGTGCGGGAGCCAGCGTCGACCGCGACAGCCCCATCACCATCACTTTGGGATCCGGCCCCGAACTGGTGCGCGTCCCCAACGTCGTGGGCCAGACCGTCGAGGTGGCGAGCGACAACATCGAGGGCGCCGGTTTCAAGGTCGTCGTCGAACAGATCGATTCCAGCGAGACCGAGGGCACTGTCGTGTCGACGAGCCCGGCCGGCGGTGCCTCCACCGAACAGGGGTCGACGGTGACCGTGCGGGTGTCCAACGGCGACCGCATCGAGATGCCCGTCATCACCAACCGGTCGGTCTCGGATGCGCTCGCCGCGCTGCGCAGCGCCGGCTGGACGGGCAACGCCTCCCAGCTGCAGCAGACGCGTGAGGCGACGCTCGACGTCGATCTCGTCGGCACCGTGATCACGCAGGCCCAGCCGCCGGGATCGGAGATCTCGAAGAACCAGCCCATCTCCGTGGGAGTCGGTGTGCTCGGCATCCGCTGAGCGAGCTGACGACGAGAAAGGCGCCGGTCCTCGAAGGACCGGCGCCTTTCTCGTCGGATACGGAGTGGGTCAGGCGGCTCCGCCGTCGAGCGCGCGTGCCATCTGCGCCTCGAGGCGCGCGACGAGCGTCTCGTCCGGCGCCTCGCCGCAGGCCGCGAGCCAGTTCGCGAGCATCCGGTGACCGCCCTGGGTGAGCACCGACTCGGGGTGGAACTGCACACCGTGGATCGGCAGCTCGGCGTGACGCAAGGCCATGACGATGCCGGTCTCCGTGTGGCCGGTGGGCTCGAGTTCGGCGGGCATGGTCTCGGGCAGCACGGTCAGCGAGTGGTAGCGGGTCGCCGTGAACGGGTTGGGCAGACCCGCAAGAACTCCGGCACCGTTGTGGCGGACCAGGCTGGTCTTGCCGTGCAGCAACTCGGGGGCGCGGTCGACGGTCGCGCCGAACGCGACACCGATGGACTGGTGGCCGAGGCACACACCGAGCAGCGGCGTGCTGCTGTCGGCACATGCCTTGACCAGGTCGATGCTCGCTCCGGCGCGTTCGGGTGTGCCCGGACCGGGGCTGAGGAGGATGCCGTCGTACTCCTTCGCGACCCGCGCGAGAGCACCCGGTGCGGTGAGCCGCTCGTCGTCGTTGCGCCACACGTCGGCCGTCGTTCCGAGCTGCCCCAGATACTGGACCAGGTTGAAGACGAAGCTGTCGTAGTTGTCGACGACGAGAATGCGCATGAGACGAGGGTACTCAGTGCTCGGTAGAGGGCGACCCGCCCGGTGCTCGGTAGAGGGCGACCCGCCCGGGCATGTCTCAGCGCGCGGACGAACTACCGGTGTAGGCCGGGACCGACAGATCCTCCGACGCCTGCTGCGTGTACCCGAGTTGATAGCGGGCCGCGTACTGCTTGTAGATGCGGATCCCGGGTTCGGCGTCGAGCGCGGCCTGCAACCGTGCCGGGTCGCCGAGCGCGGTGACGACGTAGGGCGGTGAGTAGGTGCGTCCGTGCAGCAGCAGCGTGTTGCCGATGCAACGCGGTGCCGACGTCGCGACGATCCGCTGGTCCTGCATGGCCACGGCCTCGGCACCGCCGGCCCACATCGCATTGAGCACGCTCTGCACGTCCTGCTGGTGCACGACGAGATCGTCGGGTGAGGCACCGGACGGATAGCGCCCGTTGTCATCACGGGGCGCGTCGGTGAGGGTGACGGTCACGCCCGGACCGCTCCGGGCCACGAGTCCGGCCGGGTCCCCGATCGCGGACAGGTCGTCGAGCACTGCGGCGACGTCCTCGTCGTTCACCGCGGCACGGTCCTGGAGTTCGTCGATGCGGGCAGTGAGATCGTCGCGGGTGGCGGCCAGTTCGTCGGCCTTCTCCTGGGCGGCCCGGACCAGATCGGACAGTCGCGGGGAGTCGCCGGCGCGCAGTTCGTCGCCCTCGGACACTCCGCGGGTGGTGCCCACGAGCAGACCGGCCACGAGGCAGACGACGAGGGTCGCGACACCCCACACGGGCGCGCGCAGTCGTCGTTCCGACACGTCGTACCTCCGATCCTGGGCTTACGTTAGCGTGATCTCAACAGGTAGTTGACCGACCACTCCATCCGCGCACGACGGGTGGAGTCCTGAGAACGAGGACACCATGCCCAAGTCGAAGGTTCGCAAGAAGGACGTCTCCGCGACCCGGACGGTGAGCCGCACCCCGGTGAAGGTCAAGGGCACGCCGTCGAGCACGTTGTACGTGACGGTGATGCTCGCCCTGATGGTCATCGGGCTGCTGTGGCTGATCGTCTACTACCTCGCGGCCGAGCAGATCACGTGGATGAACGATCTCGGTGCCTGGAACTTCCTGATCGGTTTCGGGTTCATGGTGGTCGGTCTGATCATGACGATGAACTGGCGCTGACCTCCGCGCCCGCTCGGGTTACATCGATGTTATTCATCCCCACCTGGGGATAACACTGTGCACAACCCGGTGACGGGTCCCCGGAGAACGGATCGGAAGAGGACGCAGATGCCCGACGAGACACCGCTGCGGTGGGCGACGCCACCCGCCGCGATCGCGGCGTTGTCGGCCGCCGGGATCGCCCTCGCCGTGACGGCCGCCGTCGCGGTGCCCGACGCGGCCGGTCGCGTGCTGGTGGGTTTCGCGGCGCTGCTCGTCCTCGTGACGGTCGCGCTCGCGCTGCGGCAGCGGCCGCGCCTCGAGGTGCTACCGGGCGGAGCGGGGATCGCGACGATGCGGTTGACGGGTCGTCGCGAGTTCCCCCGCGCGGCCCTGCACCGCGTGCGGATCGTCGAGTACCCGCGCTTCGGGCGGCGCGTGCCGATGCTCGAGATCGACACGATCGAC
>Ga0182738_1001665_pt1 | contig 27357 bp, 30 predicted proteins | sample eDN5th30CBELigMG_FD_128876 | JGI IMG/M metagenome (GOLD analysis project Ga0182738, IMG submission 128876) | Enriched Miracle-Growth compost microbial communities from Emeryville, California, USA - eDNA 5th pass 30_C BE-Lig MG (version 2)... ...
TGAAAACGTTTGACTATCGAGGAATTCCCCTTTTTGAGGAGCGGATTTACCTTTTTTGGGGTAATGAGCACCGCAGAAAAGGGGGATGACGAAGAGAGCGAACGTTTTTCAACAGCCTGAAAAGCATCAGGATTTCTCCTGATGCTTAAAGAGTGTAGACGAAGTCCATTTTGCCAAATATTCTTAACTTAACTGATCTGCCCGCCAACCACTTTAATATCCTCTTCGTACTGCAATGCTGCTTCTATTCCAGCTTGCAAGCCTTTCACAATGGTTTCTAGCGACAAGCTTGGCTGGCCTGCATTGGCGCCGCTGATTTGTTCTGGCAAAAATGGAATATGGATAAAACCGCCGCGAATAGATTTATTTTGTTTGGCCAGATAATCCATCAATCCATAAAAAAGATGGTTGCAGACAAATGTTCCTGCTGTATGGGATACAGATGCCGGGATGCCCTTTTTATTCATTTCTTTGACCATTGCTTTAATCGGCAAAGTCGACCAATAAGCAGCAGGCCCTCCTGAAATGACTTCTGTATCAATTGGCTGATTTCCATTATTATCAGGAATGCGTGCATCATTGACGTTTACGGCAATTCTTTCTACCGTAATATCCGTTCTGCCCCCTGCTTGTCCTACACAAATGATAAGATCTGGATTTGTTTCTTCTATTGCCCCTATTAAATGACTTATAGATAAATCAAAAACAGTGGGAATTTTTTTGACATGTATCTCGTATCCTCCAATAGTTGTCCCACTAAACGCCTTTACCGCTTCTAAGGCAGGATTGATGGATTCTCCTCCAAATGGATCAAAACCTGTCAGTAAAACTTTCGGCATCTTTTATTCCCCCTAATTTAAAAGTGATAAACCAAGAAATACATTAATAGCATATTTGCGATCATTAATGGAATGGCAATCGGAACTTGTGCTTGTATTACCGCATTTTTATTTTTTAAGTTTAACAGCATTGCCGGAACAATATTAAAATTGGCTGCCATTGGTGTCATCAATGTCCCGCAATAGCCGGCGAACATGCCTAATGCCGCCATGATCGCTGGGTTTCCTCCATGCATGTGCACAATTAATGGAAGCCCAATTCCGCCCGTAATCACCGCAAAAGCGGCAAAAGCATTTCCCATAATCATTGTAAATAATGTCATTCCTAGACAATAAGCAACAACCGCCACGAAAGCATAATTTGTCGGCAGCAGATCTCCAACAATTTCAGAAACTACTTTTCCAACGCCAGCTGTTGAAAAAATCCCCCCAAGCGCTGACAACATTTGCGGCAAAATAATAGCCCATCCGATAGCCTGCATTAACCGGCTGCTTTCTTGCATTGGTACGGATGCTTTTGCTTTTGTTAAAATTTGTGCAGCTATGTAAGCAATAATGGTGCTGATGCCCAAAGAAATCAGCGTAACATTTTTAGGATCTACTATTTGAACATCCCCAAAATGAATTTTCCCTAATGTTAATGTGCCAATTACCGTTATGACGGGAATAAGGATGGCTGGCAAAAAGATTTTTCCTTTTAAACGCTCTGCATGACTTTCTCTTTCTTCTTTTTTCAATTCCTTTTCTTTTCCAGCTTTCACTTTGCCGAATGATGCAATAATAACCATAATCAATACTAAATATCCTACTGCAATCGGCGGCATCCATTGTCCAAATAAAAACGTCGCCGCAAATATGCCCCAAAACAGGAAGGATCCAATGCGAGTCGGATGATTTTTATCAAGGAGCACACGTATTGCTACAAAAGCCACAATAATGCCAAGCAAATAATAAATGCTGTCTAATGTAATAATATTCATCTTATTCCCCTTCTCTTATGCTGTTGTTTTTTTTGAATCATTGCTTTTCCCAGCACCTGATGCTTTTTGAATCCGCTTATCTAACAAGCTAAAACGCCACCATGAAAGAAGCAGTGCAGTAATCGCTGTCGGGATTCCCCATAAGGCCATATCCCAGACACTTACATCCACTCCGACAGAATCATAGAATCCCTTCATTAAAAGAATTGCACCTGTTGCAATAAAGATATCTTCCCCAAAAAACCAGCCAACATTTTCAGATGCCGCAGCATGTGCTTTAATATCTTCTTTCACTTCTTCTGAAAGCTCCCCATGTTTGGCTGCTGCCGCTCCTTCTGCCATTGGCGCCACCAGCGGACGGACAGTTTGAGCATGTCCGCCAATATTTAAGCCAAGCGCTGCGGAAAGTTCGCGAATAATTAAATAAGATAACATAACACGGCCTGCAGTTGCTGCTTTTGCCTTTTTGATAAGAGACTCTGCTCGTTCCTTTAATCCGTATCTTTCCAATATTCCGATAACTGGCAATGTCAAAATAATCGGCAAAGACATATAGCGGTTATCAATAAATATCTGTCCAAATTGCGTCAGCACATCATTAAACGAAAACCCGGAAACAAGTCCTGTCACAATGCCTGCCAGCATAACAACTAATAATGTATTCAGTCTGAATCCAAATCCAATAGCAACAATAAGAATTCCAATTAGTTTAATCATTCTTTCCCCTTCTTTCTCTGACTTGTTTTTTCGTATATACTTAGGCAAAAGGGACGTCTTCTTTTGTAAAGAATACGAAAATTGCAAAATCATTTTCTTTTAGTTCAGCAATTCGGAATTATCGTTCCGAATTTTCTTAATATACGCTATTTTAACACGTTATGTAGCATTGTAAAATAAATTGTTAGAAATTCTCACAATATTTTTGGAATTTATATTAAATTATTTTCTTTTCATGCAGCATTTGCCTTCTTTTTCCTTTTCCACATAAAAAAGAAGCCCTATCGCAGGCTCCTTCTTTTCACAATTATACGGTTATTTATAAACAACATCGCCTACATATCCCATTCTCTCTGATACTTCTTTAGCATGCGCCTTTACCTTTTCAATAAATTCCGGCAATCTTTCTGCTTGAAACCGAATATCTGGTCCTGCCAAGCTAAGCCCTCCAACTACTTTGCCCTTATGATCAAAAATAGGGGCGGCAATCGCTGTTGTATGGTCTTCTAGTTCCGATTTGCTGATTGCATAGCCAGAGTTTTTCGTTTCTTCCAAAACAAGGCGAAGTTTGTCTATATCTGTAATCGTTCCAGATGCATACATCTTAAAGTCAATCGTTTTCAAATATTGTTCCTGCTCTTCTTGTGGCAAAAATGCTAAAATAATGCGCGGGCATGCCCCTGCATACAAAGGGGATCTTCTGCCAACAGCTGTATATAGCCGGACTGGGTGAGTGGAATCCAACTTTTCTACATACATCGCCTCATCGCCATCTTTAATAATTAAATTCACCGCTTCTTCTGTTTCATCGCGCAATTTTTTCATCACAGGCAAAGCCAATTGCCTTATATCAAGCCTATCGGCAACTAATTGGCCAAACTGCAGAAATAATAGACCGAGAGAATATAAATTATCTTCATCTTTATCTAAAAAACCCATATCCTCCAAAGACCCAAGCATACGATGGACAGATGTTTTTGGCGTTCCTGTCAGCTGAATGATTTCATTAAATGATAGTTTAGAATGTGTAAGAAAAAGTGTTAATAGATCCTTTGATTTAATGACGGTTTTATTTTTATTTTGCATGCATCATTCCCCTTTTAAACAGATTTATCTATTATCATCATTATATATTTTTCCATCACAAATACAAGAAAGGAGCAGAATTAATAAAGTGAAGCTTCAATCAGTGGGAGTTTTCCACGTCCCCCACTGATTGTTAGCTGAACTAATCGGACCTTTACTCAGCAAGTTTCTACCCACCTAGATTTCTCGTTTCTTCTCCTCCTCTCTTAGGTGAGGGGCAAAAGCCCGTTAATGCCGAATAAAAGAAGCATTCACACAAAATTATTGTTCAAACACTTCTTCCTAGCAATCTACTGTTTCAGCAAAACAGCATGCTTCAGCTGTTTCCACAGCCTTTCCTTCGCAAGATACAGCTGCTCTGCTTCATCTAATGTTATCAGCCGAAAACGAATGGTTTCTCCAGGCTTCCGCTGTGCTAAATAAGCCAAATCAACGGAAGCAACTTGAGCAATTTTCGGGTAGCCTCCTGTTGTTTGACGATCGGCAAGAAGAATAATGGGATTTCCATTTGGGGGAAGCTGGACTGTTCCAAAAGCAACTGCTTCTGACAGCATGTCTCCTTTTTCCTGAAGCTCCATTGCAGGTCCTGACAAACGAAAGCCCATTCGATCCGATTGAGGCGTTATCTGGAATACCTCTTCAGAAAGTTCTTTTTTCCCCTTTTCTGTTAAATAATGATATTGTCTGCCTGGCAGCACCCGAATAAGCGTTTCATTGGAGGAAGGAAAAAACAATTGAGGATCGATAAACCAATCTGTTGCCACAAAGGAGCCAGCTGAATCTCTGTTTTGCAGCTTGCTAAAAAGCTGCATGGAATGCTGGGAATACTCTCCTATCTCCAGGATATCCTCTTTTTGCAATGCTCTTCCTTTAAAGCCGCCAATTTCCCCCCGCAAATAGGTGCTTTTGCTGTGCATCAGTTTTTCAAGAGCAAATCCTCCGGCAACTGCCAGATAAGATCGGCATCCAAACTTTGGAACGCCAAACTTTATTATGCTTCCCTTTTTTATCAGAACAGGACGCCAAGCAGGCAAAGGCAATCCGTCAACGGTTGGAGACAAATCCGCTCCTGTAATAGCGATCAGCATATCTTTATTTGCACTTATCATAGGCCCCATCAATGTTATTTCAAGAACTGCTTCCGCTTCTTTGTTTCCAACCAGCACATTTGCCATTTTCAAAGAATAAACATCCATTGCCCCATTTGCAATAACGCCATATTTTTGAAAACCGTATCTGCCTGTATCCTGGATGCTAGTGAGGAGTCCTGGACGAAGCACCGTTATGCTCATATGGAACTCCCTCCTTTCCATCCGTTATATTCTTCCCGGGAAATCGGCCGAAACTTTACCATATCGCCTGCTTGAAGCAAACTCGGTGGGTTTTCTTTTGGCAAAAAAAGATCTACTGGTGTTCTCCCTATTAAATTCCAGCCTCCTGGTGTGCCAATGGGATACACACCTGTTTGCACTCCAGCTATTCCAACAGAACCAGGCGGAATAAGTGTGCGAGGTGACGGCTGTCTAGGAGCGGCAATTTTTTTCGACATTCCGCCCAAAAAAGGAAAACCAGGAGCAAATCCAATCATATGGACAAGATATTCTCCACTTGTATGTATAGTTATTACTTCCTCGGGCGTTAATTTATTAATGGATGCTACAAGTTCTAAATCTGGTCCAAATTCTCCTCCATAGCATACAGGGATTTCTACGATGCGGGGATTATATTCCCCATTGCCGTCCAGCTTCTCCATGATTTCGGCGAGCAAAGCAGACACTATTTTATACGGCGAAACCTTTTGCAAAGAGTTTTGATAGTTTTCATAAATAACCAAAGGATCATAAAACACCACCACATTGGTGAATGCAGGTATATACTCAATAAATCCTAAAAAAGAGTGCTGATCCAAATAACGGGTTAATTGCTGAATATGCTGATGAGTATCTTTATTTGCTTCCTTGCCGAATTCAATTAATATAGCAGAATCAGAAAATGGTTCTATATGTACATTTGTTCGCAAATCTATTTTTGTATGAGCCACTATTCATCCCCTCACTTTCACGCGCCCATAATATCTGAATATTACCATAATTGCAGTTAAAAAAATAGAAACTGACTAGAGATTCATCTTAGTAGTTTCCTATTTATCAATTTATTAATTCCCAGCAAAAATGGGATCATTATAATAGATCACTTCAGAAAGAATTTTGCTTCCCTTTAATGTAGCCAATGCTTCTCTTGCTTCCTTTTCGCTTGTAAACTCATACATGCATAATTCATTTTCTTTTGAATAGAGGGTAATAACCCACATGTTTAAATGCCTCCTGACAATCCTTTAATTTGGATAAATAAATTTCCAGTTGTTCCTTTTTTCGGAATCATAGTTCTGTTTTTTAGTTTTAATTATATTATAATGATCCTTTCCCAAAAGAACAACCGTTACTTTTTAAATAATTATTTAAAAATTTCCATATCTATATTAAGATTATGATAGCTTGTTCTTTTTGGAACTGCTATTCCGAAATATAGGCAAATACATAAAAACTATTTTTTAAAAGGGGGTTTTTTACTTGCATCAAATTGATTTAAACTGTGATTTAGGAGAAAGTTTTGGAACATACAGCAAAGGAAGAGATGAAGAAATTCTTCCTTTAATCACCTCTGCCAATATTGCTTGCGGATTTCATGCCGGGGATCCTTCTGTAATGAGAAAAACCGTTCATCTTGCCCTTGATCATGGCGTAAAAATTGGCGCACATCCTGGACTGCCTGATTTAATAGGTTTTGGACGCCGCAATATGGATGTTTCGCCACAAGAAGCATATGATTTTGTCCTCTATCAAATCGGTGCGCTAAATGCTTTTGTCAAAGCAGAAGGAGCCGTGCTGCAGCATGTCAAACCACATGGGGCATTATATAATATGGCTGCAAAAAATAAAGACTTGGCAAAGGCCATTGCAAAAGCTGTCCATAAAATTAATCCCGAGCTTATTTTGTTTGGTCTTTTTGGCAGTGAACTGATAGCCGCCGGAAAAAAAATCGGACTGCAAACCGCAAATGAAGTGTTTTCCGACCGCACTTATCAGCAAGATGGAACACTAACGCCCCGCAAAGAACAAAATGCACTGATTCATGATGATGAACAAGCTATTTCACAAGTAACACGCATGGTGAAAGAAGGAAAAGTGAAGTCGCTGCAAGGAGCAGATATAAAGGTGCAGGCGGATACCATCTGCATTCACGGCGATGGACCAAAAGCGCTGACATTTGCCCAGCTGATTAGAGATTCTTTTGCCGAGTCGGATATTTCCATAAAGGCAATCGGGGAAAAATAAACGATAGCTTTCCCTTCTAGAACACAAACTGTCTTTAGAGTTCAAATTTTTCCAAATAGCTATTTTTTAGAAAAACCCTCCATTTTTACCTTTTTTTCCGTTAAGCGCATTTGTTCCGCCACTGCAGAAACCAATGCGCTTAACGGATTGATGATCACAGCAGAAGTTTTCTGCTCCACTGCTTTCGCTCCATCCGCCATGGATAATTGAGCAACCGAAATCGCACTCTCCCCCTGTTCAATTAATGCAAGCAACGCCTCTTTTATTTTTTGGTCATATTCTTTTTTGTGCCCTTTCATAATCAGGTCAAAGGAATCTGGTATAATCCCAATCTGAAAATCTATCAGCTGATGCTTATCCTCTGCATGCTTTTGCAGACGCATTATTGTTCCGTCTACTGTTTGAGGATTCGAAAAAAGAATTCTTTGCGGCATTTTGCTGCTACAAATGGATGCAAAAAACGGTTCGTCAATTTTGATAATCGGTATAGATATAGACAATTCCACTTCTTCTAAAATAGCAATATAAGCCGTACACGTAATAAGAATGGCATCCGCCCCGCATTGGGCCATCCACTCAATTTGTTCTTTTGCTTTATTTTGGATGAATTCACTTTGAACATTCCCTGCTGATGCAGCTTTGTAAATCAACCCCGGATCAACAAAGTGGACAAATTCAATTTCGTAGGCCAAAAATGCTTTTTCAATGTAGTCTATATTGGAATAATGGGCGTGAAGACAAGCTATTTTTTTGTGCATTTTTAATTCACATCCTTAAATTAATTTTACTTGCCTGCTATCTCCATGAAATTTCCTATCTTGTTTAACCAAAAACCCATTATTCATTTAAACGAATGTTTATATTTTTTAATTGTTTTTCTAAATGCCTCGCTGCACTTTTCCATTTTCCTAATATTCCCGTGGATAATATTCAGTCATAAAAACAGGTATATCAAAACTCAGCCCAATATTACAGTAAATGTTCAAGGCATCTCTTATTGTTAAAAATCCCCCGTTTTCTAATTCAATACCATCATCTACTCCAAACTGAAATCGGCAGCAATCACATATTTCAAAAAAAAGCCTTCTAATTTTTCCATATTGTGCAATATGCAGGTTCGTCAAACCCTTTATAACCACATGCTGGACAAGTATACTTTATGCTTACAAACTTCCTGATCTCCTCCTTTAGTCTAGCATTAAATCAGCAATATAAGCAGATTCAAAACACGTGTGACTTGTAAATAACATCTATTTCCAAAATTCCCCAACGTCCTATTATCCTATTATACATAAAAAAATAGAGGCAGCTATCATACCTCCATTTCCTTTCAAATGCGACTAGATGTTATGAATTTGTTTACCGTATTAGTTTCGATTAATTTCTTCCTTGATTTTGCTCTAACAGTTCCATTGCCTTATATCATTAATATCGTTCTTCATTTAAGTTCAAAGCAGCTTGGCATCATCCAAGGAGCTTTTCCAGTTGGCATAGTTTTTGGGGCTTTATTTGTCAAAAAAATCACTAAAGCTGTTTCTTATCCTCTTCTTTTAAACTATGCAGGTTTTTCATTAGCGCTGCTGATGATGATTTTAGGAATACCGGTGCTGCTAAAAGATTTGCAGCTGAATTCCAGTATCTACGTGTTTGTTTACATGGTTATTTTGTTCTTTTTTGGAATAGTCATTGCCTTTATCGACATCCCTTTAGCTTATATTATTCAAAAGGAAATCCCGGATGAATATCGAGGGAGAGTATTAAGCATTGGCTTAAGCTTTGGAAAAATAATGCTTCCAATAGCGATGATATTTTCAGGTGCACTATTAAGCTCTATTCCATCTTATGTCATGCCTATTGCAGGAGGAATAGCATTTTATCTAGTAACTCTTCGCTCCTCCAGGAAATTGAGGATAGACAATCTTTTGCAAAAAGCAAATACTTGCTAGTTATTCTTTTTTAAAGTATGACTACATGTCAAAAAGAAATGGCTGCCGCTAAAGACTTGCCAGCCATTTCTTTTTTCTGTATTATTTTCTGGAAACAATTTCCTTAAAGATTTGATACGACCGTTTTTGCTTCTCGGGATCAAAGATATAAGAAACCGCCATAATCTCATCTACATGATATTTCTCTTGGAAACTTGTCAACTGTGCTTTGACTGTCTCTTTGCTTCCCATAAATGTCATGTGCGACATGGAAGAGGCCATTTCTTTTTCATGGGGACGCCATATCGAATCCATGCTGTCCACTGGCGGCTGCATTGGTATCTGAGACCCTCTTACCACATTTAAGAAAAATTGCTGCATGGTAGTTGATTCTCTTTGCGCCTCTTCATCTGTTTCTGCTGCAATTACATTTAAACAAACCATCATATACGGAGAATCTAAATAAGCAGAAGGCTGGAAACGCTGGCGGTAAATCGAAATTGCTTCCTCCATGTATCGAGGGGCAAAATGTGAAGCAAACACATATGGCAGCCCTAATTCAGCCGCTAAATATGCGGAGTCTGTCGATGATCCTAAAATATATAAAGGAATATTCGTGGCGACTCCTGGATATGCCTTTACATAGCCCTGTTGTTCTTGTGATCCGAAATAAGTAAGCAGTGCATTCACATCGTCAGGAAATGTGTAAACAGAATCATGTTGAGAGCGTCTTAATGCACTTGCTGTTTTCATATCTGTGCCAGGCGCTCTGCCAAGCCCCAAATCCAAACGATCTGGATAAATCGTTGCCATTGTCCCAAATTGTTCGGCAACCACTAGCGGTGAATGATTTGGCAGCATAATCCCGCCAGAACCCACACGAATGGTGTTCGTATGCTCCAAAGTATGCTTTATTAAAATAGAAGTGGCAGAACTTACCAATGTAGGAGAATTATGGTGTTCCGCAATCCAGTACCGCTTATATCCCATTTCTTCAGTAGCCTGCGCTAACTCCACCATGGAGTCAATCGCATCTTTCGGAGTCTGTCCCTTTCGAATCGGCGCAAGATTCAAGACGGAAACAGGTATATTTATATTGGTCATTTCGATAATTCCTTTCTAAATCGAGATACTTTACTATAGTATCAAGTAGCCAAATAAAAACAAACTGATATGCTTATAACATTGCAGCAGATTTCCCTTTTTAAAAATTATCGCAAAATAATTTTTGTCTATTATAAAAAAGAATCCATACTCATTCCATAAAAGATAAAAAGAAACTCCTTCCTCTTCCGAAAGTAATATTATCGTTACTTTTGTAACGAAAATAACATAAAATTAACGAAAATGTTACTTATGAAAAAATTTTTTGGCAGATATAATTACATCTATATTCAAAAGAAAGGATGTTTTAATTTGCCTAACAACAAAAAAGAAGGAATTATTTTTGGAGTTTTTATGTGTTTTGGAATGGTGTTTATCATGACCTTTTACAATACCGCATTACACGGATTTTCATTATTTACCATAAAAGGTTCAATAATTCAATTTATTATCACATTCATCGTTGCTTTTGCTGTAGAATCATTAGTTGAACCACAAGCACGAAAAATTGCCTTTTCACTTCCTTATGATAAATCAAAAAAAATCAACGTTATTTTAGTGTTTGCTTGCTGTATGGTTCCCATCATGGTGCTGATCATGTCCATTTACGGCCTGATTTTAACCAAACTGATGACAGGAATAGAAGGTTCTATCTTTGCTGCTTATATTAAAACAGTTGGATTAAACTTTATCGTCGCCCTTCCAGCACAATTATTAATTGTAGGGCCGATTTCCCGTTGGCTGTTGACTAAATATGTAAAGCCATCTGCACAAAAGGCAGAATTAAATGTGTAAACTTGGAAATAAGCCAGCATTTTTTGCTTGCTTTGTTTAGAATATATCTTTAAACTAATTTGTTTTTTTATTATATATATCACTTAGCATGGTTTTTGGATACGTAAAATTTATTAAAATGATATTTTCCACTTTTGCAAAAACCAGCAGTTCTAACTAAAAATAAGAAGAAAGCAAATAGAGCTGCAGTTTGCATTATTTAATTAATATGGTTTACCGCCTAAAAGAAAATAAGATGTCTCTCTAACCCAAGATAAAATCTTTTGATTAGAGAGACATCTCTCTTTATATATCGCCGTTTCGAATCTGTTTAATTAGCTCTTCCAGCCAATGAATGGTATGTTCTGCTCTAGTGGAAAAATAGCCGCCGATAAAGTCGATAAATTTCTCTTTATCCTTGTCGATTTGCATCTGCTTTTCAACAGCCATAATCTGCTCCCAGCGGGCAATAAAGTTTTTAAATTTTTTTCCAATATTTCTGCTACCTTATCACGGTCTACATGCTTCATATTTGCTAAGCCTACGACCATATTACTAATAGCATCTGCTTTTTCAAACAGCCTGTAGATTTTTTTCGGAAGTTCTTCACGCCCCTTAGCTGTAATTCCGAATACTTGTTTATCAGGCCGGTGCTCTTCTTTAATGATCTCCACAGCCTCAATTAGCCCCTGTTTTGCTAAGGAGTCAAAATGATAGTACAGTTTGCTTTCTGTCAATCCGCTTAGCTTATCAAATGGAATCGGCTCTGAAAGCTGTTTTTTTATTTTATAAGGATAATTGTTTCCCTCCATCAGTTTGCTTAATATAAAAATTTGAATAGCCATTATCTATGCTCCTTCAAGAAGAATTATCCTTATTTTAGCAAAATTAAGCTGTAATTTCAGCAGGATTCTTTCCGCTTTCTGTTTCAGCAGCTGTTTCTAGATGATCTGCTGGCATTTTTTTATGGAAAATCGCCACAACAGCAATATTCAGCACCAACGCCGCTGCCCCAACTGCCGCCTTGGCCCAAATATATGGACTTGGACTAATACTGCCATATAGATTAGCATAATACGCTTGCACCGAATAATACAATACATTGGTGAAATGTGGCTCATCCACTCATATGGCGCATACATCATATTACGTGCAATTGTGGCTCCATTTGCCAATGTTTGCATCAATAAAATTGGCAGGTTTAAAACCATTCTGCCTTCCCCAACTAGGAAAACTAAAACGGCTGTAAAGTTGAAGCATACCATATAATTTAAAATTTGTTGGTCCGCTATACCGAAGAATAGGCTGCCGCTTGGCTCATTGATTAAACAGGCTATTCCTACAACAGCAAGTGATGATACAACGGCAATTAATAAAGCAGTCAATTGCACATAAATGAATAGACGTGTTTTGCTTGCTTTTTGGCGGCTTTCTTTAAATGCTCCGGCTAATTGCATCGCCCCGATCATGGCACCAGTATAGCCAGCCATTGTTAAAAACATTGGCAGCATATTATGGTTCATGCCATCTGGTATTTCATTAATTGAAACAACATTTCCTGTATATGCTGTTTCAATTTTTTAGCCATTTCAGCAGCGTGCTCTTCAGGTACATTAAAATTCATTAATACGCCTTGGCTGTTTGCTCTGAGAATTGTGCACTCAGCTGATTGTTGATTTCCGCCACAACGGAATTCATGGTAGAAGAAACAGTTGTAGCTCCTGCTTCATTGATTGAAAAGTCAATGTTTGAGGATGTTTCTCCTTTTTGCATATCTAGAGAGAATGTTTTAAGAATATGAACAACTAATGCTACATCATTTTTTTCTAACTCTTTTAAAAGCTTGTTTATTTGTTAAATCTGTCTCGATTTTCTTAAACAGCAAATTTTCTTTTAACTGTTCGGCAATTTTTGCCCCATATTGCCCTGTATCATCATTGACAATGGCAATCGGCAGTTTATCGACATTTTCTGGAATTGCAAGATGCCTAGCATCGCAACAGCATAAAAAATCCCCATAGAAATCGCAGCAATTGCCCCTCTTGTTTTTAAAAACTGAGTAAATTTCATTATTGCATCCTTCCTTGCTTTAAAATACACTTCGAACAAGCTACTCTAATTAAGGTAGTTTGTTCGAAGTAATTAGTAATTTATGTTATTTTCGTTGCAATGTTAATCAAAAAATAAACTATTTATCAAATAAGTACGAAAACACAACAAGTCCAACGATAAAATTTTTTAGCTAATATTTCTTGTTTGATATAACCTGCCCTTTTTCTTGCTCAAAAAGCGATCAGTATTCTGTTGCCATATTTATATCGGTCATTAAAAAGAACAAACCAAGTAAGTTTGCTCTTTCTTAATCTTGAAATTGAAAAGACTCAAAGCTTTGAATTTCAAACCTATTTGCTCGCTTCAGAAATATACGTTAGTCGTATATCTTCCAGTAGCTTAGAATAATTCACTTTTGTATAATCTGATACATCCACTTCATATAACTTCCCTAATTCAAATGTTTCATATCCCCTTGTGGTACATCTTTTTATAAATTCTTCATATGTCAATAAATTATCGGCATTACTTCTATCAGCTAAATAATCTCCTTTTTTATAAGAAGTTACAATATGACTCAGATGCCTTGTCGGATCCAAATCTCGCTTTTTTTGCCGTTTAAACAGAATTTCTAAATCTGCCATTAACCGAATCGTAATAACTTCATAACCATATCTTTCTGCTAATTGCTGAATAGAAGGTTTTTGCTTCTGACTAAAAGGATAATCAGACATAATATTGCTGTCTGCTTGCATTTGCTTTTCCATTATTTCATAATACTTTGCCCATGCTATCTTTTCTACCTCCTGCTTTTCCTCTAAATTACGATAACCATACACATCACAATAATATTCTTTTAAGTCATCCTGAGAAAGCTTATAAAATGCCCCTAATTCACTCTTAATAATATTAGACAAATAGGTTTTTCCTGTTCCAGGCAAACCTGCTAATAAGATTAAAACTTTATCCATCCTGCCACACCTCCAATTCTAACAAATAAAGAAGGAGTACAAGGAATTCCCCGTACTCTCTTGATGAGCTGCATCTTCTCCAACCCTTAGGAAAAAGACTAATGCACTTTTTTATAATTATTTCACTTGAAGGGTACAATCTTCTTTATTCATGAAAATACCAATTTTATGTTTGACAATTTCTTTTACTGCCTGATTACATGGAATAATATTATGTCGTAATGATTTAGTTACTTTTGTTTCTCCAAATGTTTCTTTCGCTGTTTTCGTCCATGCTACTAACAACTCAGTGCCTACATTAAATTTGCGGATCCCGTTATTAATTAATTCTTGGACATCCATTTCCTTAACTCCTGTGCCTCCATGAATAACTAAAGGTACATCTACTACAGCATTAATTTCTTTTAATAGTGGCATATTTACTTCTGTTTTAGATTTATATTGACCATGATTAGTACCGATGGCAATAGCCAAAGCATCTACCCCTGTTGCTTTAACAAATTCTGCTGCATCTTTTGGGTCTGTATAAACCTTATCATTCTCATCTACATGAATCCCTTCTTCCGTACCACCAATAGTCCCTAGTTCCCCCTCTACTGAAACACCATATTGATGTGCATATTCTACTACTGCACTCGTTTTCATAATGTTCTCTTTAAATGGTAAATGAGAACCATCAAACATTACTGACGTATATCCTTTATCAATTGCCTCTTTAATATCATCAAAATCCCTTGCATGGTCCAAATGTAATACGACATCTACCATTTCTTTTGTGGCCATCGTTTTACATACAGCAACTAAATTTTCATGACCAATATATTTGGCAGTATCTACACTTGTTTGTATAATAATGGGTGCTCCTTGCTCTTTGGCTGCACGTATCATATCAGGCAGCATCTCTAAATTATGTGCATTAAATGAACCAACTGTATAATTCAATTCTTCCGCTCTACGTGTTACTTCTTTTAATGTTGTATACATGATTAATTACTCTCCCTTTATCCTAATTTTTTATTTTTTCTTAGCGCACACCACGAGTAACTTCTTTAGAAACTTGCATCATTTGATCCATTTTCTTTAGATAGATCTGCAATGATTCTTCATCATTCTCTTTTGCTGCTTCTGCACGCTTCTTGTTATATAGTCTTAATAAAGTTTTATAACCATTTCCTAATGACTTTTTGGCCTGAATACTTTTTTCTAACGAATCAATAGCATGATCTTCTTCACCAAGCTCATTAAATGCTAAGCCAATCTCCTCATAAATTTTTGCTTGTTCTTCTCCAACTGCCTGATTTGCTTCTTCTTTTTTAAAGGAGATGGTACGTAATAATTCTTCTTTTCTTTTTGCTGTTATCACCACCTCTTCTGTTATTTGTTTTTTTGGTTCTTTAGCTTTCTTTTTACCAAATCCAAACATTGCTTGAACCTCCCTTTCTCTTCTTGCATTCTAGAAAGCTTTTAATAATGGGCCAATAAGCCATGCATATAGTAAAGCAGCTGATACTGTATCAACATCTGTAGCTGTTGCATTAACAAATCCCATAGAATTAAAAGTCGTTACTAATAGTGCTGGTAATAATGTAATGAAGAAACCATGTACAATACCACCAATAATTGCTCCGCGGCGTCCACCTGTTAAGTTGCCAAAGATCCCGGCAGTACCACCTGCGAAGAAGGCTGTCAACATACCTGGCAAAATCATTGCCAAACCAAAGACTGGCAATACAAACATTGCAATAACGGAACCGATAGTAGTTGTAATAAATCCTACAATGACTGCATTAGGACTATATGGAAATAGGACTGGACAATCTAATGCAGGCTTTGCATTTGGAACTAAACGCATGGCAATCCCTCTAAATGCTGGAACAATTTCACCTAGCAATAAGCGAACTCCTGCTAATAATACATACACTCCGACTACGAATTGGATAGATTGTATGAATGCAAACATTAAGTAATTGGTATCTCCTGATAATGTAGAAGCGAACTCTTTACCTGCAAACGCTGCTGTAATAATATAAAGAGGAATCATTACCACCATTAATGACAGATAGGTATCTTGTAAGAATTCTAATTGAGCTGGCAATTTCAAATCTTCAACTGATTTTTTCTTTTCACCTTTTTCTCCAACTAGTTTTGCTACACCTGCTTCAAACACATATCCAATTGTACAAAAATGTCCTAATGCAATATCATCCATACCAGTAATTTTACGAACAAATGGTTGTGCAATTGCAGGCATAGCTACTGCAAAGACGCCTCCAATGAAACCGCCTACTAAAATCAATACAATACCACGCAAACCTGCAAAGTAGCCGAATACTGTTGTCATAGTAGCCATCCAAAGAATAGCCTGACCAGTTAAGAAGATATATTTCCATCTAGTAAACCGTGCAATGATAATATTAAAAACAAAGATAGCTAAGAAAGTTAGTGCAATATCACGACCCAAACCTAACTCATTCATTGCTTGGCCATTAATAGCTTCAATGGAAGGGATAATCCCTTGCATATGGAAACCTTCTGTAAAAATCTGACCAAAATAAGTTAAACTGCCAACAATAATAGTAGAACCGGCTGACAAGACCATAAATCCTAGCATCGTCTTTAAAGACCCAGAAATAACTTGCCCTGTTGACTTCTTTTGTAAAATTAACCCCAACATAGCAATCAATGCGATTGTAACTGATGCCTGTGTCAAAATATTCTCAATAATGAAGTTTACTACACCCATTTTTTTACCCCCATCTCTCGCTATCTGTATTGTCTATTTGTTAAGCTAAGACGCCTTTTTCCTTTAATATTGGGGTGATTTTCTCTTCAATTTCTGGTTTGGATACAATATTTCTCAAATAAATAATCGTTGTTTGTTTAGAATCCACTGAAAATTTCTCAAATTGAGATTTGAAATTTTGTGCTGTAATAATAATATCGGGTCTTACTGAAACGGCCGACGAGATATCACTATGATCGAGCTTTGCATTGACACCTAACTTGCTTAATACATCCTCTGCCGCCATTTGACAAGCAAAACTGCTTCCTAAACCTGCTCCACATACAAATAAGATATTTAATTTTTTCATTTGACTCTCTCCTCTTTTTTCATTTTTTGTTGTATATTTAGATCTGCTGCTTTCCTAATTCCGCTGCTTCACTTCCATATAACACCAGATTGAATGCGGTTACATCTCGTGCTGCAATTAACTGGTCTAATTTCTCTTCATCATTAATTAACTCAATCAAATTTTTCATCACATTTAAATGGGAATAAGAATCAACTGCAGCCAGACAAAAAACAATTTTCACTGGATCATTATCCGGATTTCCGAAATTCACCGGATCCTTTAATGTCATAACACTAATTCCTAATTTATTTACTCCATCTTCCGGTCTTGCATGCGCTAATGCTAAATGCTTTCCTACTACTATATAAGCCCCAAATTCTTCAACAGACTTAATCATGGCATCTATATATCGCTCTTCAATAACCTCTTCTGTTACCAATAACTCAGCAGCTTTTGTGATTGCCTCTTTCCAGTCTTTACATTCTTGTTTTAGCAGAATGTTGGAATCCCTCAAAATATCCTGTAACATTGGCTGTATCTCCCTTGTATTAATTTTTAAATGGTGTTCTTTAAACGTCTCTTCTACTTTCTGATAGCTTTCCTGTGTTACCTTGCCACCGCTTTCTGCAATTAACGCCAGAATATCCTGCATCAGCTTTGTAGCATCTAACTTATTGGATACGATTCGTTTCTTATCCTTATTTTTGAGTAAAAAATCTTTAATCTCTTTCTTATCACTTTCTCTTAGAATCGGATTAAGCAACAATACAGGTTTTTTTGGATAATCAATTGCAATTGTTGTAAAAACCAGATCAACATCCAGTTTGTCAATAAAGGCTAATTCATAGGAACTTAATACTGCTACAATCTCGATATTAAATTGCTCTTTCAAATTCGCAGCCAATAGTTTTCCAGTTGAAACCCCATGATTGCAAAGTACAACAGCCTGATAGACATATTGTTCTTTCTGCTTTATATGGCTGGCAGAAGTGGAAAAATAAACGGTCAAAAACCCGATTTCATCTTCTGATAATGGCTTCTTGATGTAGTCCTCTATTTGCTTTCTAAAGCAAGTGATTGCTTGATAAATCTCGGTATATGAATCTTTAATAGTGTCTTTCAATGGATTAAACACTTGTAAATCGTTCTTCGCTCTGCTTAATAACCCTGTGATATGCCTATACAAACCTTCATATAAATCTTCTTCCCTTTGAGAAAATGGGATTCTGGTCACTTTTTCTACATGCTCAATTAATTGAATGGCTAATAATTGTGCAGTAACCCAATCGAATGAATTATTCATATCCTTTGGATTAAAGGATTCAATTGTAGATGTAGTATATTTGATTTCATTTAATGATGGATATAAACCAAACTCCATGCAGATGAAATCGACAAATTTTCTGACAGGCTCTTCTTTTATCTCGGCCCTAACTTTGGCTAATTCACTAAGGGTATTGCCTTCTTGCAGCCGCTTTACCCATATACCTAGAAAAAGAATGCTTTGGTTTCGATATACATGATTGATCTCTACTCTAGACTGTTCCAAAATGTTGTCATAATGTTCTCCAATAATCCTCAATACCTTTGCATCCAAATACTCCAAGACAAATTGATCTGCAAAGGTATTTACGGTATCTATATCTCGATAACCCATTAGAGAATCAATATCTGTCATACTATTAATTACGTCGTACAGCATAGAGCGTATGGATCGTTCATCCCCTTTTAATACAATGCCTTGCTTTGTTAAACTTACTACAGAAATTCCATATTCCTTTAAAAACTGACGAAGTCTTCTCATATCCTCATCCAATGTACTTTTTGACACCTGCAGTTTTTCTTCCATTTGAAAGAGCAGTGTCGTTTTTGTCGTATCGACAATATCTAAAAGTAAGGCAAGAAAACGTTCATTCGGCCTATAATAATCTGTCTCTCTGTCATCACCAATTTTAGACAGGAGTTTTTCCCGATCCGCCTCAGATAGTTCTAGCTTCATCCCCTTTCCTCTTGTTGTTGTAAGGGAAGGGGAATTATTTTCAGCCAAATAATTATTAATCAGGACCAATTCGTTTCGAAAAGTACGCTCACTAACATGAAACTCTTTACTTAAATCTTCACAAGTCAAAAAGGTATTTGCTGTCAAAAATCTGGCAAGTATTCGTTGAGTCCTTTCTTTCATATAGTAGCTCCTTTCATAATTTGATTATAAATTGAATTATCCGAATAGTTTAGTGCATCTTTTTGCAACTTTAATCTGCAAAAATGTAAGCGTTAACACTTTTGTTTATCTATAAATCAAATATCCATCGAAAAGATATATTTCTTCTCCCCCTTGTTTGGAAATAATTCTATAGTAATCAATTTCCCTATCATTTAGCGACTAACTAAAGCTTTTTTACGAACCTTGAAAGATTCGAAACAATTTTATATGCCGTTAATTTGTCCAGCTGAGCAAAAGACATATATAAATACCTAAAATAAGAAATATTCCTATCAAAGATTATAGCAAGAAAACTCCTCAATAGAGGATATAGCTATACTCCCTAACTAACTTTTACACTTTAAGCATATAGTTTTGCGTCTTTTGACATATATGCTAAAATTCCCTGGAATGAATAGAAAGAGGTGTTAATATGAAGATCGAAGTATGGTCTGATTTCGTCTGTCCCTTTTGTTATATAGGGAAACGAAGACTGGAAATGGCGCTAGATAAGTTGGAGCATAAAAATGAAGTAGAAGTGGAGTTTAAAAGTTTTGAATTGGACCCAAATGCTCCACTCTATTCTGGAATGAGCATTCATGAAGTCCTTGCATCAAAATATGGAATGAGCATCGAACAGGCCAAACAGAATAATGTTCAACTAGGACGTCATGCTGCTGACGTAGGGTTAACTTTTAACTTTGATGCAATGAAGCCGACAAACACATTTGATGCCCACCGTCTGGCAAAATTTGCGGGAGAAAACGGAAAAGAAAAAGCGATTACGGAAAAACTGCTTTATGCTTACTTTACAGAGTCCAAAAATTTAAGTGATATAGAAACTCTTGCTGATATTGCGGAAGCTTCAGGTCTAGATAGACAAGATGCAATAAATGTTCTGAATGATAAAACAGCCTACGCAAATGCTGTTCGCATCGACGAAGGAGTTGCCCAGCAATATGGAATTTCCGGCGTTCCTTATTTTATCATCAACCGCAAATATGCCATTTCAGGGGCGCAGCCGCTCGAAACATTTGTCGGTGCACTACAGAAAGTTTGGGAGGAAGAAAATCCAAAGCCTCAATTCGAAGAGCTTTCAGCAGAAAATGGGAACAACGCTATATGCCAAGACGGAAGCTGTATTGTTCCGCCCACGTCAAAATAGACTGCCTCTATTATAAAAATAAGCTCTAAAAAAATTTGTTCTTTTTCTCCATTTTAAAACCTGGGGCAGAGCAGGTTTAGCCACTCTTGCCCCAGGTTTAATAAATGAGGTTATCCGAAAAGGACTGCCTCTTTTTTATCAATTCCAACTCTTCCTTCTGCTGCATCAATCTTTTTATCAATTTCACTCCTCTTTTTATCGATTCCGCCATTTTTTTATTGATCTCGCCTTCTTTTTTATCAATTACACTTTCTTCCTTCTGCTGCACCAATCTTTTTATCAATTTCGCTCCTTTTTTTATCGATTTCGCCTTCTTTTTTATCAACTACACTCTCTTCCTTCTGCTGCACCAATCTTTTTATCAATTTCGCTCCTCTTTTTATCGACAAGGTACATGTCGAGTTTGGAATGGTGGCTTTAGCCCGCAATATCCTGAAAGTAGCAGGCATCCGCCAGCTACTTTCAGGTAATAATCCGAAAAATAGAAAAGAAAGTGGAGAAAACCAATTCGGCTTTCTTCACTTTCTTTATTTTAAGAACTTATCGGACAGCCCCTTGTTAATTCAGCTAATTTCCTCTAAGGAGCTCTTTGCAGCAGCAACTTTTTCTAAAGTGCTTTGTAGATTTTTTAATACAGCTTTTGCATGTTGAATTCTATTTTTATTTCCAGCTGTTAATCTTGCTTCAAGCAAATCAAAAGCTAAACGATGCTTCTAACAATTCCAAGCTTTTTTTAACCGTTGAATTCCTGTATCAATTTCTGATTCAGATAACCCGCCAAATCCCATTAAAATATGTGCATGATCTTTTTTTATATCCGTATCATGATAGACAGATAATGGATATACTTTTACACCAGCATCTAACGCCCTGCTTATCAACACCTCTTCTTCCATTCTGTTGTTTACTTCTAAAACAATATGCAGACCTGAATGTTCACCAATTATTTTTACATTATCTCTTAAATATCTTTTTATAGAGATTATTAAAATTTGATGCTTTTTTCGGTAAAGCGTCCTCATTTTATTCAAATGTGTTTGCCAATGGCCATTTTTCATAAAACGAGCCAATGTATCTTGATGAAGACGAGAAGCAGTCTGCTTATAAATGGTATAGCTCTTTTTGTATCTTTTCAGCAATTCTTCTGGCAAGACCATATAGCTTATGCGAATCGATGGAATCAAAGACTTGGAAAATGTCCCTAAATAAACAACTCTTCCTTTTGTATCTAGCCCTTGTAAGGATGGAATAGGCTGTCCTTTATAACGATATTCCCCATCATAATCATCCTCTATAATATAGCCCTTCCTTTCTTCTGCCCATTTTAATAATGCCAATCTACGGGAAATTGGCATAACCATCCCATAAGGAAATTGATGGGACGGGGTAACATATGCTGCATTTGTTTCACTATTTATTAATTGCTTTACATCTATCCCCTCTTCATCAAGGGGAATGCTGACAAAAGGTATTCCTAGATCTTGCAGTACTGCCCTTATTCGGTGAAAACCTGGATTCTCCAGTGCAAAAGTATGATCTTTCCCAATTAGCAAACACAGCATGCCCATCAGCACCTGAGTTCCTGCGCCAATAATAATTTGGTCAGAAGAGCATCTAACACCCCTTGATGCAAATAAATGTGATGCAATTTGCTGGCGAAGTTCCAGCTCTCCTTGAGGATTCCCGCTATAAAACAACTCCCCTTGATCTTCATATAAAGATTGAACAGCTAGTTTTCGCCATGTAGAATACGGAAACTGGTTTAAATCAATCTTTCCTGAATTAAAATCAATCTTATTATTTGCTTGAACCTCTTCACTCTTTACCTCCAAGTTCGGAGGATATTCTTGATTATCCATTATGCCATCTTCAAAGTTGGCTATATATAATCCTTTACGAGGCTTACTTTCTACATAGCCTTCTGCCTTTAATTGATCATAGGCAGCCTGAATTGTATTAAGACTTAAACCAAGATAATTGGATAATTTTCTTTTGGAAGGTAACTTTTCTTGCGGTTTAATTTTCCCTGCTGCTATTTCTTGTTTTATATAATTAGCTAGCTGCAAATACAGTGGGTTATTGCTTTTATGTTTCAAAACTGGTGTGATTTCCATCATAAGCTTCTTCCCTCTCTTTAACTGGCACTATCAAAATCTTATAAACTGATACTTTTTATTATATCAGTTTATGATTAAATAATAGATAATCCCAGTTATAAGGAGATGAGCAAAATGATCAAAATAAAAGAATTAAAAAGTGAAGTTGAATGGAAGGAAGCTTTTCCAGTAATGAAACAATTAAGAACACATTTGGATGAAAAAAACTATCTTCAATTAGTACAAGAAGCGAAAGAAAAGAACCAATATAAAATGGCTGCTTTGTATGAAAATGAACAAATTGCAGCAGTAACAGGATTTATGCCAATGGTTACTTTATATAACGGAAGCTTTATTTGGGTATGTGACCTTATTACAAATGCAAATAGTCGCTCAAAAGGGTATGGAGCTAAACTTTTAAGTTATGTAGAAGAATGGTCCAAGAAGCATGGCTATAATATTGTTTCCCTATCATCAGGACTGCAGCGAGTGGATGCCCATCGTTTTTACGAAAAGAAAATGGAGTATGACAAAGTTAGCTATGTTTTTCTTAAAAGATGGTGAATTTAAACGGATGGAATAATGGAAGTTCATATAGAGTAAAAATGGAATTTAGCATAAAGGTCAGATAATGGTTGGAATTTTTTTATAAAAAGTCTCCATCAATCATAGACAGTAACATACAAAAAGAAAATAGGCTATTTAAACTATCAGAATTCGCCCAATTATTGAGCTAAACTTAGGGTTTGGATTTCCTAAGTTTAGCTCAATATGCCAAATTCATTTTTTTGCAACAGTTATCTCCTTATATAAAAAAGCCCAATTCTGAGGTGCAGGCAAACTAATATGCCAAAAAGTTGCTCCAGTCAATTTGTAAATATCAATAAGTTGATATTTTTCCATATAGCTTCGAATATCCTCAAACCAAACAATATGCTCTACATTTCCGTTCCAATAGCGATACCATGGCGATTTGGCCGTATTGTCATATTGAATAGGCTCTCCCGCTGAAATTGCCTTATTTTGTGCAGCAAGGACGGATAATCCCCGAGTTGAATTTGTCGTCGCCACTTTATCATAACCATATAGCGGCATAGCAATTAACAGTTTTTGTGGATTCACTAAAGCCAGCGCGTACTTGACCACTTGCTCGACCCATTCGATTGGTGAAATTGGATCGGGTGGACCTCCCGGATAGCCATAATCAATTGTCATTACCGCCATAAGATCAGCAGCATTTCCAATTGCCGCATAATCATAAGCCCCTACAATTCGATTCGTTGGTAAATCAGCTGTTTTGGCGTGAACATTAACATTTAAAATTAAATCTCCTAATTGTTGCTTTAATGCTTGTAAGAACAAATTAAAATCATTTCGCCTTGCCGGAGGAATAAATTCAAGGTCAAGACTTACCCCTCCAAACCCTCTATTTGTTGTGAGATTAACAATGCTTGCTACTAAATTCTGCCGATAAGCTGCATTTTCAAGGACCCCTCCTGCTAACTCAGCACTAAAATCACCGGCTGTATAGTTCCGAATCATCAATAAGGGGGTAATATTTAATTGCTTGCATCTGCTAATAATGGCAGAATCGTCTATTTGATAAAAAGCAAATCCCTCCGCTGTAAAGGAGTAGTTTACTATTGCTACATAGGTCAATTGATTAGCCAAGGAATTTAATACAGAAAGATTAGCTGTTGCTCCCGCAGGAACAAAAAATCCTATAGTACTTATTGCTAATTTGTTGGGTGAGGGAATGTTAATAACTTGACCGATTTGAAGCTTATTTATATCAATACCTGGATTAGCAGAACTTATCCATGAACTATTCGAGTTGAATTGTTGAACTAATTCCCAAAGAGAATCACCTGTCTTTATTTGATAAGCTCGTGCAGGCAGGGTATTATCTGGAATATATAGAGCAAGACCAGGAACAATTGCTGTAGAAGATGATAACCCGTTTACACTAATAATGGTATTCATTGAAACATTATACTGATTGGCAATTGACCATAGATTTTCACCAGCACCTACGACATGAACAGCCATCCTCTCCCCCCTTTTCTAACATCATATTAGCGAGAAAAAATTATATACTATAGGTTAGCAAAGAAAAACGGGCTTATGATAAAATTCCGTTTCAGGCTGCCTTTCGAACACTTGCTTTCTTCATTATTATCTTGTTTTGTTATCCTTGAACTACTTTTTACTAATAAAAAAAACTGCAAAATATCATATCCATAATTTTTTCTACCAGATTCAATAACTTTTCTTTCCTTGACACCTTTTTATTCTTATCTTTTATATTATTTACTATTTGCATTGCACCAAATGGAACTCCATTTTGTTGCCCTATTTTCCACAAAGCATCTCCAGACTTCACCGTATAAAGGGAGGATGTCTCAGTCTTCCTCCCATGGAATGATGATAGCAATATTACTAGCAGCGCTGTATATATCATAAAATACCCTCAAAATAAGAGCATCAACTAAACTATCTTCTTACTGCCTCCAATAATTTCTGATTCAACTAAACCCAAAAGTAAAAATTTTTTCAATTATACAATTTTCTTCTACTAAAACTTAAAAACTATTAATGATAGAATCTCTAAATTTTTTAACACAGCCATTCCATTGCAACTAATTTCATTTCAATAAAAATGTCTGACTTTCCATTTGTCCCCATGTCTTTACAAAGAGTTTTTATAGAGTACGTTTGTTTTTTCTCCATTTTATATATCCAACATTAACCACAGAAAAATAGAATCTAAATATGATAGAATCAAAGAAGATTTTCTTACTGCCAAAAAGCTCAATTTAAAAGTTTAGCTTCCTTAATTGTTTATTTTATATCAATTTTCCAATACAAAAAGCATCAAAATACTAGATTTTTTTCCTATTATTGATAGATTAAGATTTTTTATAAAGGAGTTCATATGCTTAAAAAAATACTTTCCTTATCATTATCATTGATGCTGCTGATTTCACTTCTGCCAGCTTATGAATATATTGTCCATGCAAGCGAAGAAGAGCCACAAGTACATGTAAAGCTAAAGAACTATCTTGGAAATAAAACACAAGTTTCCATTAAACCAACCGGCATCTATAAAATGGGTGATCAAGAGACAACTTTAAGCAGCAATACAGCTTACACTCTTAAATTAGAAGACTCGAAGCTAAATTTATATTTAGATGGCAAGCTTATTTATTCATCAAGTTCCTTTACCTTATCTTCATCCAGTTCAGATAGCTACATGACTATTGATAATCGGGCATATAAAGGCTCTTTTCAATTCATTGTCGAGGCTGTCAGCGGAAAAAATTATATACGGCCAATCAATACAGTCGGGATGGAAGATTATGTGAAGGGCGTTGTCCCCAATGAAATGTATGCATCCTGGAATATCGAAGCATTAAAAGCACAAGCAGTCGCAGCTCGTACTTATTCATGGAATTTTGATGACAAAACGATTGATGATACAACCAATTACCAAGTGTATGGCGGATATATGATAGGTGATTACTATAATAATTCAAATAAGGCTGTAGCAGATACAACAGGACAAGTATTAAAATATAATAATCGTTTAATTGATGCTGTCTTCTCTGCAAGCAATGGAGGGATAGTGGAATCAGCCAAAAATGCTTGGGGAAATGAGCATTCTTATTTGCAATCCTATATAGATCCATATGATACAAGCTACAATTGGAATTTTAACGTACAAACAACCCAAATCGACATGAAAGATAAAGATTTAGCAGAACCAGATACATGGTGGAACAAAGTTTTTGAAAAAGACAGTACAGTGTCAGCAAATATTAAAAAATGGCTAAATAGTAATGGCTATGAAAACAAGGATATAAAGATTGTTTCCATTCCAACCTTGTCATTTGATAACCCATCTGCCACTAAAAGAGTAACTGCTGGTTCTCTTGCTGTTCAGTTTTATGTAAAGGACTTAATGAATGATGGCAAGCTCGCTTTACAAACGTTAAAGAAAACAAATGTGAGCTATACACAAATGCGAGCAATGCTTGGATCTTCTATTGTTAAAACATCGGTAATAGTTGAAAGTTCTTCCAGCTCTGCCGCCCACAGCATTGCAGGAAAAGGATATGGCCACGGTGTTGGATTAAGCCAATACGGTTCCAATAATCGGGCAATGGCCGGGCAAAGCTATAAAACAATTCTAGCATTCTATTATCCTGGAACTGATTTAATAACAGAATATACAAAAACCGCTATTTCAGGCCCTGTTATAAAGGATGCAGCAGCTTCCTTTAGCAGTGCAAATGATACCATCAACGTATCTTTTAATCTGAATAAAACAGCTAATGCCATTGTAAGAATGAAGGATTCAGCTAATAAAATTATTGCGACTCTTTTAAATAATGAGTCCATAGATGCCGGCAATCATTCCTATACAGTCGATGTTTCGGACTGGAGCAACGGAAATTATACTGCTGAAATCATTGCAACAGACAGCAATAATAATCAAACAACAATGGAAGCAGCCGCTCAAGTGGCAAAAATTTCTGCCCCTTCCATCAGTTCGATTAAAGCTTCTTATGATGCACCAACAAATAAACTGGCTGCCTCCTTTATCGTAAATCAGGCAACCGAAACAACTGTGAATATTAAAGACAGCAACAACAAAGTCGTCAAAACTTTAGCTAATAGCCAATCCCTTGCTGCTGGAGCTGCTTCTTATAGCTGGGACGTTGCAAATGTAAATAACGGAACCTATACATTGGAAATAGTATCCGCTAATAGTGTCGGCAAGGAAACAACAGCTGCTCAAAAATTCACATTAGCAAAAGCTTCCACAGCGGCACCGTCCATTACAGAAGCAAAAACAAGCTTTGATGCCAAAAGCAATAAAGTACAGGTAAGCTTTCATGTAAATCAAACAGCGAAAACAACTGTTCAAATAAAAGACAGCAACAACAAAGTCGTCAAAACTTTAGCTAATAGCCAATCCCTTGCTGCTGGAGCTGCTTCTTATAGCTGGGACGTTGCAAATGTAAATAACGGAA
>Ga0182738_1001667_pt1 | contig 27345 bp, 24 predicted proteins | sample eDN5th30CBELigMG_FD_128876 | JGI IMG/M metagenome (GOLD analysis project Ga0182738, IMG submission 128876) | Enriched Miracle-Growth compost microbial communities from Emeryville, California, USA - eDNA 5th pass 30_C BE-Lig MG (version 2)... ...
ACGTCGAGGTGCTCGCCGTGTCCGGTGGACTGGCGGCGGAGCAGCGCCGCGAGGATGGCGATCACCGCGTGCATCCCGCCGCCGGCCGAATCCGCGAACGTCGCGCCCGGCAGTCCGGGCTTGTCGCCCGGCGCCCGCTCGGCATTCCAGAGCGCGCCGGCGACAGCCTGGTAGTCGACGTCGTGACCGGCTGCGGTCGCCCGTGGCCCGGTCTGGCCGTAGCCGCTCGTCGAGCACAGGATGATTTCGGGACGAGCGGCGGTGAGCACGTCGTCGAAGCCGAGGCCGAGACGGTCGAGTACACCGGGCCGGAACGACTCGATCACGACGTCGGCGGTCGTGAGCATCTCGAGGAAGATCGCCCGTCCCTCGTCGGACTTCAGGTCGATCTGGATCCGCCGGGTGCGGCGCTGCCCGGAGTATGCGTGGTACGCGGGAACGACCTGCTTGGCGGCGTCGCGGGGGACCGGTGCGACCTTGACGACGTCGGCGCCGTAGTCGGCCAGGATCGCCGAGGCGCGCGCCGCCGGGCCGACCGACGCGAGGTCGAGGACCCGCACACCCGCGAGAGCGGAGGGGCGATCGGGGCGAGAGGCGGACATGACCGGAGTGGTGAACGACTCGGGAACGAGGCTCAGAAGTTCTTGGGCAGCCCGAGGCCGCGTCGGTCGATGATGTTGCGCTGGATCTCCGAGGAGCCCCCGCCGATCGTGTCGATCACGGTGTAGCGGTAGGTCGACTCGGCACGGCCCTCCATCGGCGCATCCGGCGTCTTCACCCGCAACTGGCTGCCCGGACCGCCGATGTCCATCGACGCGTCGGCGAGCCGCTGGGAGAACTCGGTGGCGTACAGCTTGTACTCCGACGCCTCAACGGTGGGTGGCGGCAGGTGCGCGCCCGCCTTGTTGGCGGCTTCGGACTTCATCGACTCGGCCACGACCTTGAGGCCGAGCACGCGGGCGACCTCGGCCTCGGTGTGCAGCCGGGCGAGGCGTTGACGGACGACCGGGTCGTCCTTGAGTGCTTCACCGTCACGCGTCGTGGTCTTCACGTGGTCGGTGAGCACCTCGAGACGCTGCTGCATGGGCGAGAACGTGAACATCGTGAAGCGTTCGAGGTCGAGCGCCTGGGAGATGTACTGGAAGCCGTGGTTGACCTCGCCGACCACGTAGGCGTCGGGCACGAACACGTCGTCGAGGAACACCTCGTTGGTGCGTTCGTCGCCCATCGTCCAGATCGCGTTGATCGTGATGCCGGGCTGGTCGAGGGGCACGAGCATGAGCGTGATGCCGTGGTGCTTGTTGTTCGGGTCGGTGCGGGTGCCCAGCCAGTACCACTCGGCGAAGTGCGCCGAGGTGGTCCAGGTCTTCTGACCGTTCAGCAACCAGCCGTCGACGCCGTCTTTGGTGTGCCGCTCGGCTCTGAGCTTCATCGACGCGGCGTCCGAGCCGGCGTTGGGTTCGGAGTAGCCGACGGCGAACTCGATCTCGTTGCGCAGGATCTTGGGGAGGAACTCGGCCTTCATGTCGTCGGTGCCGTTGTGGATGATCGTCTTGCCGACGATCCCGACGCCCTTGCCGATCTGGGGGCCGCCCCGCCGAGCGAGGGCTTCGTTGAGCAGGTACTCGTACACGCCCTCGCCGTCCGATCCGCCGTAGACCTCCGGCCAGGTCATGCCCAACCAGCCCTTCTCGCCCATCTTCGCCATGAACGCCCGGCGCTTGGGGGTGTCGACGATCTGGGCCATGTTCTCGCGGGTGACGTCGAAGACGTCCGGGTCGTCGTTGGCGTCGAGGAAGGCCTCGACTTCTTCGACGAAGGCGAGTTGTTCTTCCGAGAAGTCGAAGTTCACCGGTGTTCCTCCAGGACCTGCGGACGAGCGGGCGCCCGCCGCACACTGAAATCTGACGACCCGTCAGAAACTAGCCGATCGGCCCGGCGGGAGCAATGTGTCCGAACCGGAATGAATGCTCGGCAGCGCTCCGTGGGGAAAGGGTTACGCTACGTAGCGTGAGAGAAAATTACTCTCTGGAGGGGTTGACATCGGTCACGTCATCCGTCATCGTCGGCTCCGGCTGGGCCGTACGGCCTAGTCGACGTCAACCAGGAGGACCATCTTCAATGACCGCAACCCGCCATCGGATCCGGATACCGCTTCTCGCATCGGTCGTCGCGCTGGTGCTGGCCGCTGCGACCTTCACCGCTGCACCGTCCGGCGCGGCAACCACGATCCCGATCCACTGGAAAGTCGATGCGTCGACCCACATCAAGTCACTGAACATGGACGTCGCGATCCCGACCGGCACGTTCGATGGCGAAATCGATCTCGCCACCGGCGACCTCACCGGTCATCTGAACCTGCCGCCGGCGTCGAAGACGATCAAGCTGTTCGGCCTCCCGCTGGCGTCGACCACGTTCGCGATGACCGAGAACGGCCCGATCACCGGTCACGTCGACCTGGCCACGATGACGGTCACGGTGAACTCGTCGTTCAACTTCGCCATCAGTCAGGCATCGCTGTCGTTCCTGCCGTGGCTCAACCTCGTCGGCAACTCGTGCAAGGGTGCCAACCCCATCAACGTGGCGATGACCGGCCCGGTGAACCTCGCCGGCGCTTCGACGTTCAGTGCCGAGTACGCGCTGCCCAAGTTGCAGGGCTGTGGTCTCGCGACGCCGCTGCTCAACGCCATCATCCCCGGCGGCGGCAACACCTTCACCGCGACGTTCCAACCCGCGACCTGACCACCGTCTGATCGCGCATCGAATTCGGCCTGCGCCCGGCGCCGGTCCGGAACGGCCCCCACTCGGGCCTTTCCGGGTCGGCGCCGCGGCGCGTCCGAGCAGCACTCGCACCCGCGTCGCCCAGCAGCCGACCACAGCGCGTGGCAGCATGCGGGCATGGAGATCACCGCAGCAGTCCTTCGCGCAGCCGACGGACCATACGGATTGGAACGGGTCACCCTCGATGATCCCGGCGAGGGCGAGGTCGTCGTGCGTATCGTCGGCGCCGGGCTCTGTCACACCGATCAATTGCCTCGTCAGTTGGGTCTCGTCCCGATCGTCACGGGGCACGAAGGCGCCGGAGTCGTCGAAGCGGTCGGTCCGGCTGTCGAGCGGGTGAAGGTGGGTGACCACGTCGTGTGCTCGTACGACTCGTGCGGCACGTGTGCGGCCTGCGGGCGCGGTGAGCCCTGGAACTGTGAAACGTTCATGATGCGCAACCTCACGGGCCGTGACGTGAACTGGGGAACCCGCATGCGCGACGCGCACGGCGAAGAGATCGCATCGCGCTGGTTCGCCCAGTCGTCGCTCGCCACCCACGCGCTCGTCCCCGAACGCAATGTCGTCGTGGTCGACTCGTCACTGCCTCTCGAGTTGCTCGGGCCCTTGGGGTGTGGCCTGTTGACCGGTGCCGGGTCGATCCTCGAAGCGCTCGCGGTCGGGTCCGGCGACCGGATCGTCGTCTTCGGGGCCGGGGCCGTCGGGTTGGCCGCGGTGATGGCCGCCGCGGCGGTCGGAGCCCAACGGATCGTTGCGGTCGACCTGCAACCCAAGCGCTTGACGCTCGCGTCCGAACTGGGGGCGACCGACACCGTCGACGGGAACGTCGACGACCTGGGAGCCGATTTGATGGGCACGCTCGGAGGCCTGGCGGATCACAGCTTCGACACCACCGGGGTGCCCTCGGTCATCTTGGCGGCGCTGGGGATCCTGCGCCCCGGTGGCCACGCCGGACTGGTCGGGATCCAGACCGGTGACCTCGTCCTCGACGCCGGCGCGCTGGTCGGCAAGACGGTCACCAGCATCCTCGAAGGCAATTCCGACCCCCAGGTCGTCATCCCGAGGTTGATCGCACTCTGGCAGGACGGCAGGTTCCCGATCGAACGGCTCGTCCAGACCTTCCCCTTGGCCGCGATCAACGAGGCCGAGGAGGCATCGCTGTCGGGTGAGGTGATCAAGCCGGTGCTCGTTCCGGATTGATCGATGCCGCAGAGGTCGCGCCATCAGGCGAGCCCGACCAAGAAGTACCGTTCGTCCAGATGTCGGGCCAGGACCGTCGATGCGGGCTGCTGGTCTTGCCGCCGGGATCGTCGGAGGTATTCCATCTACGCGGTGGCGATGGCGTGCCCAGTGCCTTGGCGGATGCGATGAGAGTCGGGGAAGTCTCCGGTTCGCACTACTACGTTGCTGGAGGGGGCGGTGCCGCCGGGCAAGAAGGGGGAGTCGGAGGAGGCGGGCACGCTGGACAGGCGATCGCTGGACAGCCGGGATCAGCTGCATTGGCGAACTCGGGAGGAGGGGGCGGGGGTGGCGGCACAGGAACGTCATCGATCGACGGTGGTGACGGCGGCTCAGGTGTGGTCGTGGTCAGCTATCCGATTCCCGCACCGGGAAGGCCCTCGGGCAGTGGGGGTGATTCGATCGTCGAAACCGGCGGCGTCCGTTCCCATCTGTTTCTGTCGAATGGGACGTTCACCGTTTCTTGAGGCGGCGCCGGCCGACCTCATCGCCGAGGGCGCGTCGGTCGAGTTTGTGACCGGCGGTGAGCGGAAGCGCGTCGACGATCTCGAGATCTTCGGGCAACTCGAACCGGGCGAGGTCGTCGGCCGCGAACGCTCGCAGCTCGTCCAGGGTCGGTGGATGCCCGGCGTCGGCCGGTACGACGACCGCGACCCCGCGGTTGCCCATCACGTCGTCGGGGCAGGGGGCGATGGCGATGTCGCGTACGAGCGGGTGGTTCGTGAGCACCGCTTCGACCTGGGCGGGGAACACGTTCTCGCCGCCGCGCAGGTACATGTCGGAGTCGCGGCCGACCAGGTGCAGGCACCCGGCCTCGTCGATCCAGCCGACGTCACCGGTGTGCAACCATCCGTGCCGCAGGGCACGGGCCGTGGCGACGGGGTCGTCCCAGTAGCGGTCCATCGCCGCGTCCGAGCGCAGGCATACTTCGCCGACGGCACCGGCGGGCCCGTTCCGGCCGTTCTCGTCACGGATCGCCAGCCCCATGCCGGACCGAGGGCGACCCACGGTGTGGAGCGCCTCGTCGTCTGGAGCATCGAAGGCCGTGCCGGTGCCCACGCCGCCCGACTCGGTCGAGGAATAGCGGATCGAATAGGCGGCATCGAATCGTGCGCGGGCCTCGGCGACCAGCGCCGGTGGCGATGGCGCACCGCCCACCACCAGCGCCTGCACCGCGGAGAAGTCCCGCTCGTCGAATCGCTCGTCGCGCAGCATCAGGGCGATCTGCGGGGCGACGCCTCCGATGACCGGCATGCGGGTCGCCTCGACGATGTCGAGCACGTCGGCCGCACGCCACCGATCGAGCAGCAGCAACTCGGCGCCTGTGCGGACGTACCAGGCGAACTTGGTCATGAACCCGACGTGCGCGAACTGGGTGCCTGCCAGCATCGGCCCGCCCCCGCCCCATGCGTCGGCCCGCGGCCCCAGGTCGTAGCGGGTCACCGCGTCGAGCTGACGCCCGGTGAACACGGCGCCTTTCGGGCGGCCGGTGGTGCCCGAGGTCAACACGATCGCGAGGTCCCGGTCGGGATCCTCGCGGGCCGCCGAGCACGCGGTGGCGTTCGCCCGGATGGCGGCGAGCACGCCGGTGGGGGCGGTCGCGGTGGCGATGGTCTCGGTCTTCTCAGCGGGCAACTTCGCGGCGAGGCCGTCGGCAGCGAGCACGAGTGTCGGGCCGACGACGTCGCACGCCGTGGCGCGTTCTGTCGGCGCCAGCACCGGGTTCACCCCGACCGTGATCGCGCCGAGCCGGGCGAGGGCCACGTACGCGACCGCGTAGGCGCAACCCGAAGGCAGGACCAGCGCCACGACGTCGCCGACCCCGATACCCCGGCGTGCCAGCCCGCCGGCGGCCTCGTCCGCGTAGCGGTCGAGCTGGGCGTAGGTGAGCGACCAGCCCTGCGGCGTGGTCAGCGCGGGCCGATCGCCGAAGCGACGTGCCGCCTCCGCGACGACTGAACCGAGCATCGAAGGCCCCTCGGCTAACGGATGCGGGGCTCGATGCGAGCACCCGACGAGAAGATCTTCGCACCCTCGTCCAGCGAAGCTTCGCTCATCCCGAGCTGCAAGAAGGTGTTGCCCAACGATGCCGCCACCGTGGGAGGCACCTCACGGGCCGCCCACAGCGTGCGCACCGTGGCCATGAGTGCGCCGAGTGGCTGGGAGGCGATCTCCGCGGCGACGGTCGCCGCGGTGGCGGCCAGTTCGTCTCCCGGCACGACCTGGGACACCAAACCGATCTCATACGCGCGGACGGCGCTGAGGCGCTCGTGATTGCCGGTGAGCGTCATGCGCATCACCTCACCGAAGGGCATCCGGCGCAGCATCAGCATCGGTTCGAACACCGCAGGCATCGCGTAGGTCACGTGCGGGTCGAAGAACGTGGCGTGCTCGGCGGCGATCAGGAAGTCGCACTCGCCGAGCAGGTAGAACGCGCCGCCACACGCCATGCCGTTGACGGCGCCGATCACGGGCTTCCAGACTTCGTTCGCCCGTGGGCCGAGCAGCTTGCCGGGGTCGTCGTAGGTGTAGGGGGTGAAGTCGTAGTCGACCCCTCCCTCGGCGGGCACGAAGTCGCGGTCGATGCCGGTGCAGAACGCCTGGTCGCCCGACGCGGTGAGCACGACGACCGACACCGAGTCGTCGCGTCGCACCTTCGCCCACACCGACGCGAGCTCGCTGCACATCACCTGGTCGAAGGCGTGGTAGCGCTCGGGACGGTGCAGCGTGACGGTGGCGACCGCGCCGGTCTGGCTGTAGCGGATGGTGTCGTAGTGCCGCTCGTTCATCGGCGGATCACGCTAGACGCGTGATCGCTTCGGTGACGTGTGATCGTCACGACCGGCCCGACCGCCGGCACTTCGCGGCGGCGGTCAGGAGGTCGGGTTCGACTCGGTGGTGCGCGTCGCCGGGTACTCCGCTGCGAGTGCTGTGACCGTGTCGGCGATCCGCGCGGGGTGGGTGTCGGGCAGCCAGTGGGTACCGCCGGGGATCTCGACGAACCGGTACGGGCCGGTCACCCAGTCGGCGGTGTGTTCCGCGGCCCAACGCCCGAGGTACTTGTCGTGGTCGCTCCAGATGTAGGCCGTCGGGACGTCGACCTTGCCGATCGGCTCTCTGCCGGCGAAGGGGAGCGCCCGATACCAGCCGATCATGCCCCGGGCGGTTGCGGGGTCACAGATCAGCGCGGCGCTCGCGGCAGCAGATGGCTCACTCAGGCCGTCTTTCATGAAGGTCCCCTTGGCCCGTTCGACACCGACGGTTGCCATGAGCTTCTCGGGCAGCCAGGGGATCTGGAAGGCGAGCATGTACCACGAGTGCAACAACTGGTTGCTCCTGGTCATCGACGCGGCCATGGCGCCCGGGTGCGGGGTGGACACCGAGGTCATGGTGGCGCACCTTTCCGGGTGCGAGGCCGCGAGCTGCCAGGCGACGCCACCGCCCCAGTCGTGCCCGACGATGTGGGCACGCTCGGTCGCGGCCGTATCGAGCAGGGCGACGATGTCGCCGGCGAGTTCCGCCGTGGTGTAGGCACGTCGGGCGAGTGGGCGGGCGGCAGCCGAGTAGCCCCGCTGGGTCGGAGCGAGCACTCGGTAGCCGGCGGCGGTGAGGTGCGCGGCGACCTGGCCCCACGAAGATGCCGGCTGGGGAAAACCGTGCAGGCACACGACGACCTCGCCGTCGAGTGGTCCGGAGTCGGCCACGTCGAAGCTGAACGCGCCGTTGGTGAACCTGGTGATCCGATCGTCGTCGCTCATGGCCCCAGCCTCGCACGCTCGTGACGCCCTCGGCCACCGCGTCTGCGCGCCCTCGAACCTGGCGGGTCGGGGGGCGCGGGCACCGGCGTCGCCCCGACGTCGACCTGACGGAGCGTCAGATGCGCGGCGCTCCCTCGGGTAGATTCACGGACGTGCCCGCCGATGTCGCTGCGCTCCTCGACCCCGCCCGTTGCGTGCTGGTCACCCAGGAGTGCCAGAACGGGGTGATCGGCGACCACTCGGTGCTGCCGCAGCTCGCCGAGGCGGCCGCGCCGATCCGTCCCCGCCTCGGCAGGCTCGCCAGGGCGGCCCGTGCTGCGGCCGTACCGGTGGTGCATGTCGTGGCCGCGCGTCGCCCCGACGGGCTCGGCGCCAACACCAACGCCCGACTGTTCCACGGGGTGGCCAAGGCCCCGGCACAGTTGACGGTCGGTTCCGCTGCCACCCAGGTGGTCGACGAACTGGGTCCCGAGGACGGGGACTTCACGATCACCCGGCTGCACGGGCTCGGCCCGATGGGCGGCACCGATCTCGACGCGATCCTGCGCAACCTCGGGGTCACCACGATCGTCGGGGTCGGGGTGTCGGTGAACATCGGCATGACGAACTTCGTGATGGACGCCGTGAACCTCGGCTACCAGTTCGTGCTGCCCCGTGACGCGGTGGCGGGGGTGCCTTCGGAGTACGCGGACGCCGTGATCGACCACACGCTCGCGCTGCTCGCCACGGTCACCACCACCGACGACGTGGTCGGGCACTGGAACCACCACGCATCGACGACCGACGAGGAGCGGTGATGGTGACACCGATCGAAGCCGCCCGGGCAGACATCCGTTGGGGGACCGTTCCGAAACTGTTCGCCGATGCCGCCGAGCGCTTTGGTGCAGCCGAGGCGCTCATCGACGGTGCGGTGCGCCTGGACTGGAGGGAGGTCCACGCCCGGTCCCGCCGGGCGGCGAAAGCGTTCATCGCCCACGGGGTCGAGCCCGGTGACCGGGTCGCGATCTGGGCACCGAACGGACACGAATGGGTCGCGGCGCTGGTCGGTCTGCAGTCGGTCGGCGCGGTGCTCGTGCCGCTCAACACCCGCTACAAGGGTGCCGAAGCCGCTTGGATCCTGGCCCGCAGCCGAGCGGTCGTGCTCGTCACCGTCGACGGGTTCCTCGGCAACGGCTATGTGGGCATGCTCGAAGGTGCCCGTGCCCAGGCGGGAGGCCTGCCCGAGTTGCGCCACATCGTCGTGCTGCGCGACGACGCTCCCGACGGCACGATCGGCTGGGACGCGTTCCTCGCCGCCGGCGACGCCGTCGACGACGAGGTGCTCGATGCCCGTATCGCCGCGGTCGGGCCCGCTGACCTGGCGGACATGCTGTTCACCTCGGGCACGACCGGCCGACCCAAGGGCGTGCTCACCGCCCACGGCCAGATGCTGCGCTGCGTGCAAGGCTGGGTCGACGCGGTCGGTCTCGGCCACGACGATCGGTACCTGATCGTCAACCCGTTCTTCCACTCCTTCGGTTACAAAGCCGGGATCATCGCCTGCGCGATCTCCGGGGCCACGATGGCCCCGCTCGCCACTTTCGACGTGCCGACGATGATGCAGCTCATCGAAGCCGAGCGGCTCACCACGTTGCCGGGGGCGCCGACGATCTACCAGACGATGCTGAATCGCCCCGACCGGAGCGAGTTCGACCTGTCGAGCCTGCGCCTCGCGGTCACCGGCGCAGCGGTGATTCCGGTGTCGCTCGTCGAACAGATGAAGGACGTGCTGGGCTTCGACACGGTCGTCACCGCGTACGGGCTCACCGAGGCGTGCGGGTTCGCCACGATCTGCCAGCACGACGACCCCGCGGAGATCATCGCCACCACCTCGGGTCGGGCCATGGACGGCATGGAGGTGCTGATCTTCGACGACGACGGCAACGAGGTGCCCCGCGGTGAGCCCGGCGAGGTCGTGGTGCGTGGCTACAACGTGATGCAGGGCTACTTCGAGGACCCCGAGCAGACCGCGAAGGCGATCGACGCCGACGGGTGGTTGCACACCGGCGACATCGGCGTGATGGACGAGATGGGCAACCTGAAGATCACCGACCGGGTCAAGGACATGTTCATCTCCGGCGGGTTCAACGCCTACCCCGCCGAGATCGAGAGCCTGCTGCTCGCTCACCCCGACCTGGCCCAGGTCGCCGTGGTCGGCGTGCCCGATGAGCGCATGGGCGAGGTGGGCGTCGCGTTCGTGGTGCCCGTCGCCGGCCACGAGGTCGACCCTGGTGCCATCGTCGAATGGGCGAAGAAGGAGATGGCCAACTACAAAGCGCCGCGGCGTGTGCACGTCGTCGACGAACTGCCGACGAACGCGTCGGGAAAGGTGCTCAAGTTCGAGTTGCGCGACCGCCTCGCTGCTGCAACGGCCGCGGCCGACGAGGATCGGACATGACCGATCCCGAGACGAGCGGCCCCGCCGACGGCCCCTCGGAGGCCGGCGCGAACGGGACCGGGCCCGAGGCTCGCGCCGTCGACGGCCGGGTGCCCGGCCGCCGGGGCATGGCGACCCGACAACGCCTGCTGGAGTGCACCGCCGCGATGGTCCAGGCCAACGCCTACCGTGATGTCAAGGTCGTCGACATCGCCCGGGAGGCCGGCACCTCACCGGCGACGTTCTACCAGTACTTCGCCGATGTGGAATCCGCGGTGCTGGCCCTCGCCGAACAGCTCACCGACGAGGGCGAGCGGTTCGCCGAGGTGATCGCGTCGACGACTTGGCGCGGCGCGGACGGGTTCGAAGCGGCGAACGAACTGGCCGGCGCCTACCTGCAGTTCTGGGAGGATCACCGCCCGATTCTCAAGGTCATCGACCTGGCCACCTCTGAAGGGGATGTGCGATTTCGCACGATCCGCACGTCGTTCCTCGCCGCGACCGCACAGGCGTTGCGCGACGCGATCGCCAGAATGCAGCGCGACGGGCGCCACCCCGACGCGCTCGACCCGGCGGCGATGAGCGGGGTGTTGGTGTCGATGCTCGCGAACGTGGCTGCCCATCGTCGCGGTCTGGAGGACTGGGGAGTCGAGGCGGCTGCGCTGCAGGACGCGATGGCCCGGGTGATCTTCTGGGCGGTCAGTGGGCAGAAGCCGCGTGCCGCGGTGGACGGCTGAATCGCCGGTCAGGCGATGAAGGCCTCGGCGAAGGCCTCCATGCGGGTGCGGACGTGGTCGGCGTCGTAGCCGTAGCGGTCGTTCTGGGGTGACCGGGTCAGCCAGGGGGCCTGCATCACGCCGGTCACGCCGAGCTCTTCGAAGCGGGCGTAGAGGTCTTTGTCGGGCAGCGCGGCCAGGGCGACGATGATCTCGAAGGGATCGTCGGCCCGACCGGCCTCGGCGCGCAGGCGGCGCATCTCGGCGAGCATCGCCTCCATCTCGTCGGGCCGGGCGCTCGCCGCGGGGATCCAGCCGTCGCCGAGCGTGGCGGCTCGGCGCATCGCCGGTTTGGAGTTGCCACCGATGATCACGGGGATCTTCTTTTCGGGCACGGGGCGGATCGTGACGTCGGAGAAGTCGTAGTGCTCGCCGTGGAAGCTCGCGGCCTCACCGGTGAACAACTCGCCGAGCGCCGTGATCATTTCGTCGAGGCGTTTGCCCCGGTTGGCAAAGTCCTGGCCGGTCTGGGCGAACTCATCGGCGCACCAGCCGGCGGCCACGCCGAGCATCGCCCGGTTCTGCGACAGGACCGCGGTGGTCGACACGGCTTTCGCGACCGTGAACAGGTCACGGGCCGGCGCGACGTAGATGTTGGTCGTGAAGCGGATCCGTGAGGTGACCTGGGCCATCGCCGCCATGAGGACCCAGGGGTCGGGCCAGTGCATGTCGGCGGTCCACATCGGTTTGCCGTCGGGGGTGTAGGGGTAGGTGGCCTCGAGCGCATCGGACCAGAACAGATGGTCGGGGAGCGCGACACCGGCGAAGCCGTATTCCTCGGCGCAGCGAGCGGCTTCGAGTTGTACGTCGGTGTCGAGAAATGCGATCGATGCCCAGTAATCCACGCCGGAACCCTAGTGAGGTCGCCGCGGTCGGCCCACCGTGGTCGTGCCGTTCCAGCCGTCGATCGGGGTGGTGGTCAACATCGGATCGGTCTTTGGCCGGGCCCGGATGCATCTGCCCGTCGAGATGGCGAAGTCGGTCGTGGTCGACCGGCCGGGCCGGCGGCTGCATTCGGGCGACATGATCGGCCCGGTTGGGTTGATGGTCGGTTCTGATCGGAGGATTGTCGACCGTGGTGGCGTTGGCCGGTGAGGTGATCGCCTGAGGGGGTGGTCCAATGCGGGAGCTGGTCGTCGTCGAGGTGCATCGTCCAGCCGGTGCGGTGGGTGACACCGTGGTGGTGACGGCACAACGCGACGAGGTTGACGAGGTCGGTCGGGCCGCCTTTGTGCCAGTCCCACACGTGGTGGTGGTCGCACCAATCGATGGGTGCGTCGCAGCCCGGGAAGGTGCAGCCTCCGTCGCGGACCGCGATGGCGCGGCGTTGGGCGATGGTGGCGAGCCGGTGGGTGTGGCCGACGTCGATGGGGACGCCCATGTGGTCGACCATCACGGCCCACAGATCCGGGTCGCAGGCCCACACGTCTGCGGCGGCTCGGGGGATCGGGTTGCCGTCGGGGTCGCAGGTGTCGTGGTCGTGGACCACCACGGTCACTTCGGCTCGGGGGCCGTGACTCGATCCGGGCTCGGCACCGAGCGCGGTGCGGATCAGCTCGTGCAGTGCGAGTGCTCGCAAGGTCTTGCGGGGTGGGACGGCCAAATCGGCGGTGGTGTCGTGGTCGCGGGTGAACGCCTTGAACAGCTCGTCTGCCTTGGCGTCGATCGCCTGGGTGATGACCGCACCGAGTGCGGCGTCGAGCGAGCCCGACACGTCGGTGCGCCCATCCAGGGTTTTCGCCAGGTGGAGTTCGTTGCCTGCGTACGGGTCGGGTTCGGCGCCGTCGGTGTCGGCATAGGCGGCCAGGGCGATCACATCGCGCTTCCAGGCTTCGAACGTGGACGACTCGGCCAGGTCGATGATCTCGTCCTGGGCGGCGGCGAGCACGTCGTCGATCCGCGGGTTGGTGCGGTCGGCCAGGACCTTGGCGTGGTCGAAGGTGATCCGTCCCGCACACAGCGCATCGTCGACTTTGCCGAACTGATTGCGGAGTGCCCGGCCGGTGGTGAGCCGGCCACGGATCGGCCCGCGGGCGCAGCCGGTCTCGCGTGCCGCCCACGACACCGTCTTCATGCCGTGGTCGCGGTCGGTCACCCCACGCGTGTCCAATTCGGCCAACACGTGGGCTTCGCTGGCTTCGACGAAGCTTCGGGCCGCCGCCAACCGGACCGCGGCATCGAGCAGGTCGTGGTCGGAATCGAGACGCACATCGGCGCCGGCGCACTTCCGAGACGACTCCGCCAATTCCTCCACTGCGAACATACGTTCATTGTACGAAGGGGGTGTGACAGTCTACGTCGGGCTGATCGCGTCGTGGCGTGGCTGACGGCGATTGGCGGCGATCGTGAGGTCCATGTATCGAGTCGTGCCTGAGCCAGGTGAGCGACGTGCCGTCTTCCCAGTGGGTCGCCGACCAACTTCGCCGACATGCTGTCGCCTCATCGACGAGCTTCGCTGAACAACTCCTCGCCGACGCTGCGCTCGTCGCGCAAGATGAGGATGCTGTCGGGCGACAACCGACCGGGGCCGATACCGCGGCCGCCGGTGAACGAATGGATCGACCGAGATGCACCCCGCCGCCTGGCCAGTCGTCGAAGTCCTCGGCACCTCCGAGATGGGGCCACGTGGCGAAGGATTCGAGCGCGGTCCCGGTCATTTGCTCGGCGATCGCCGCGAGTTGCGCGGCGGTTGCATGCGGGACGTACTCGATGTTCTTGTCCGAGAGCCAGCATGCGGTCCGGCCGTCGACAAGGTCGGCTGTGAACAGGGTGGCTTCGCCGAATCCATATTCGGACGTTGCGAATGGGCCGAAGTAGTCGTCCGCCAAGTCGAGTCGCTCGGCGATTGGGGGCTCGTACAGGCGCACAGTGCGATCCGAGTGGAGATAGCGCCACACCGAATCGGTGTCGCCCGGACACCAGACCGCGCGCCAACCCGGATTTGCCATCTCGATCACGCGGTTCGCCAGACGTGGCGAGCTGATCTCGAGGCACGGCAGATTCCAGGCAGGATGCGACGGGGAACGTCGACGACGAGCAACGATTCGGCCCAGCAGAGATAGTGCCCAGTCGGTTCGAGTCCGTCGCCGGACACCCTGTCCCAGACGGACTGGAGCCGTCCGGCGATCAGCTCATCGACTGCGCGCTCGATGAGATCGAAGGGGAGCGAGTACCCACCGACGCGGAGAGTGAACGCCTCGGCCGGGCTGTCCTCGCGCAAAATCTGGACAATTGCGGACGCTCCCATCTCTCCATTCCATCAGGCGTCGCCGACGTCCGCGGCAACGCCGAGCCGCTTCTGTGTCTGCGTCGTGGGGGATATCGCTTCGCTACCCCGGGCAGGGGTGAACATGCTGGACGTTCCGGGCGTCTCAAAGGTGCCCAGCAACGGCCTTGCACCGGGGGCGCAGAACCCCCAGCGCCGAACTCATCGTGGGCGTCGGTTCCGATGGACCGCCGTTCGACGCCGACGAGTTGGCCTTTCGCCGATCGACCCAGTTGCGAGACGACAACAGGTGACGTACAATTTCGCGTACGTGTCTGGAGCCGCCCGATGAAGACCATGACGTATTCAGAATCCCGAAAAAACTATGCCGCGACCCTGTCAGCAGTCGTCGACGACCGCGAGGAGGTGATCATCACCCGTTCGGGTCACGACCCGGTCGTGATGGTTTCACTGGCCGAATACGAGTCACTGATCGAGACTGCGCACCTGCTCCGCAGCCCCGAGAACGCCCGCCGTCTCATGGGCGCGATCGAGCGCCTCGAGAGCGGCGCCGGTCTCGTCCACGACCTGGTCGAGTGAACGCCAGGGCGGTCGTGGCCCGGTGAAGCTGATCTTTGACGAAAGTGCGTGGGAAGATTACTTGTGGTGGCAGCGCCAGGACCGCAAGATCCTCAAGCGAATCAATACGCTCATCGCTGATGTCGCCCGCAACGGCAACGAAGGCATCGGCAAACCCGAACCACTGAAATACGGCCTATCCGGCTACTGGTCTCGCCGCATCACCGACGAACATCGACTCGTCTACAAGGTGGCTGACGGCGAGATTCGTATCGCCTCGTGCCGCTACCACTACGGACGCTGACACGTCGTCCGTCTCGCGCTCGACGACGAGGTGTCCCCAGGGTGGCTGGCGTCGGGCCGCCCTCAACCCCCGGTGCCGGTGGCGACCTGATTGCCGGCCTTGTCGTAGGCGATGACGTGGACCTTGGTCGCCACGTTCATCTGATCGGACAGCGCGGCCGTGGCGAACCAGCGGCGGCCGGGTTCGGGTCCGACATCGGCGAGCTGAGCCTCGGTCGACTTCCCGTCCACGGTGACCACGACCCGCGTGGCCGAATCACCCACGTCGCCGGCCACCATGCGAATCCAGAGGCTGTCGCCGGTCCCGGTGGTGCCCCCACCACTGAAGCGGACCCCACCGGGTGGGACCGGTCCGAGACGCTCACCTGCACCGCCGCCCGGTAGGGGTCCCGAGGTGACGAGCCAGTAATCGTCACAGGAGTTGACGAAGCCCTTCCCGGCCTCGAGCGTCAAACCCCAACGCAGTTGTCCCGCCACGCCCGAAAGCGTGGCCCACGCGTCGCCGGTCAGTCCCGTTGCATCACAAAGGTTGCGGTCCGCAGGCAATGGCTTCAGGTTCTCGACGGCGTCGGCCACGGCACGTTTCACTGCGCCCGCGTCGGCGGGCACGAGCGCCGCGGCGGCTCCACGGAAGGCATCCTGGGCCGCCGGTGAGGGCTCCGGGGCGTCGGCGAGACTGGTGATCGTGACCGTCACCTTGCTGTGTTGCACCACGTCGGTGAAGCCACGACGCCACGACTCGATCGATTTGCCATCGGCCGACCAGAAGGCCAGGTGGGCATACAGGCGTGGATCACCCGACCACACCTGGAAGGTCGCCGTCGCGTTGCCCGCGGTCATGGCCAGCTCCCGGGGTCGGACCCCGACCGACACCGTGCCCTGCGCGATGGGCGCGCTGCCCAGCGACGCCAACCCGTCGGGCAGTGTGGCCTCCTCCGCGTGCGGTGCAGGCTTCTGGCTGACTGTCTCGGCGATCGCCAACACCCGCGCCTTGGTCAACCCATGGCCGATGACGAAGGCTTCCTGGTCGCACACGTCACAGGTCGGAATGGGCCACGACGCGTACCACAGCTTCCCGTAGCGCCCGACGCGGCCCTTCTTGCCCTGGATCGTCACTGCCTCGACTCCCGTGCGTGGTGCGAACAACCCCTCGACATCGGATCCGGCCACCCGGCCGACCATCACGGCCCGATCCGCCCAGGGTTCAGGCGACGTCGGGTCGGCATACAGCGTCTCTGCCGCATCCTGCGGCTCGGGAACCGCCCGGGCATCGGGGTCGGAGTCGGACCCGGGGTTCGAGACCTGCATCAATGCGGTGATCCGCACGGACGACGGCGTGTCGGGCCCGGGGACGTAGGTGGCCTCGGGCGGTGCGACGGTCACCCACGGGTCGGTTGCCGACCACATGGCCGTCACCTGTGCCGGCAGCGTGGTGGGCGTGGCACCAGGCGAACCATCGCCGCCGCATGCGACCAGGCCCACCATCGTGAGCGTCACCAGCACCACCATGCAAGTGCGCTTCGATCGGCCAAGCGACGTCGGTCGCACACTCGACTCCATCGATCCAGCCTAGGACGACGCGAATCCTGCACGTCGCCGGGCGCGATGTCGCCCGAATCCAAGTCGACCGGTGCGGTGTGCCCGGCGATCAGACCGATCCCTTCGACGCCGTCCAGGATGAATGGTGCTTCGTCGCTCGTCGGCCGGGCGCGTGGCCGCATTCGAGGGGATCTCCACGAGCGTCACGGGCGGAGCACCATCGTTGCCGGCACCGGTACGCTCTCCGGTGCAGACGCTGAGGAGGTGAACGTGACGACCCAGCAACGATCGAGCACGCAGTTGCGCCTCCATGGGTGGACTCGCACGTGACGCCGGCGATGCCGTCGTCGCCGGCTCCGATGGAGCAGCCGCGTGGTGATGGTCGCCCCGGGTGAGGATCGGGGGCTCGTGTGGGTCGGCCTGAGCGATGACTGAGTCCGCGGAATCTGCCGGGGGGACGCTGACCGAGAGCGAGCGGCGTCGCCGGGTGTTGGCCGCACGACTGGGGGTCGAGGTGCCGTTGTTCAGCGCGCCGATGGCCGGTGTCGCCGGTGGGCGTCTGGCCGCGGCCGTGTCGACGGCCGGAGCGTTCGGGATGATCGGGGTGGGGGCGTCGATGACATCGGAGGAGATCCGCGCCCAGTGCGCGATCGCCGCGGCGTCGGGTAGGCCGTACGGGGTCGGACTGATGGCGTGGGCGTTGGCCGAATCACCGCAGCGACTCGACGCGGTGCTGTCGCTGCGACCGGCACTGGTGTCGGTCAGCTTCGGCGACCTCACACCCTGGGTGCGGCGGATACAGGATGCCGGGGTGCTGGTCGCCACCCAGGTCGCCGATGGCTCCGAAGCCCGGGCCGCGGTCGATGCCGGGGTCGATGTGATCGTCGCCCGCGGGGCCGAAGCGGGAGGCCACGGCCTGGACCGGATGGGAACATTGCCGTTGCTCGATGCTGTGCTCGATGTCGCCGGGGCGGTGCCGGTGGTGGCTGCCGGCGGGGTCACCTCGCCCGGCGCCTTGGCGGCGGTCGTCGCCGCGGGTGCGGCCGGAGCCTGGGTGGGCACGGCGTTCCTGGCCTGCCCCGAAGCGCTCAACACCGCCGCGGCCCGGGCTCGGGTGGTGGCCGCGAGCGGTGACGACACCGTGGTGACCAGGGTGTTCGACATCGCCCAGCGCATCCCGTGGCCCGAACCGTATGCCGGTCGGGCGTTGCGCAACGCGTTCACCCGGCGCTGGCACGGCAACGAAGCCGCACTCGCCGCCGACCTGGGCGCGTCGGAGGTCCTGGCGTCGGCCAAGGCGAACGGGAACTACGACATCGCCTACATCTATGCCGGCCAGGGCGTGGGGGCGGTCACCGAAGAACGTCCCGCCGCGCAGATCGTGGCCGACCTTGTGAACGGCGCCCGTGACCTGTTGGGCCCCGGCTGGCTGACGAGCGTCGAGGCGTTGAGTGTCGGCACCACTGTTGACGCAAGCGCGACGGCCGCCGACCAGGGCGACGACGCCGACCGGTCCTGAGGAACGCGCCGAGATCGCGCAGACCACCGCGTCCGTAGGCGAGGCGCTCCGCCCGCCATTCGTCGGTTGGGTACCGTCCCGATGGCCAGGCCTGCTCAGGCGACCGCGGCGCGGAAGGCTCCGAACACGTCGCCGGGGAGCGGATCGACCAGCTCCCACACGATCTGGATCGGGCGCTCGGATCGATGGCGAACGTAGTGCGCACGGCCGGCGCAGAAGTACGGCTGGGTGCGGCCATTGAGGTCACGTTTGGTGGAGCGCACGAACAACGCGACGTTGGTGCCGTCTTCGCGCTGGTTGAGATACCGCTGGCCGACGCGGCTGGAAATGCTCGTCGTCGACTGGGTTTCCCAGTGGAACAGCCGGTCGCTGATTGCATAGTCGCGGTAGCGCGTCGTCGGCGAGTATTCCCGCTCGGACTTCTCCAGGGTGACGAACAGCAGGTCGGTGCGGGTGGCTTCGTGCCAGTACACCCCGGTCTGAAGCGGCAGCGGCCGGGTGACCGTGGACGCGCCGAACCCGGCCAGGATCTCCTCACGGGTATAGGTGCCGTGCGTGGCGAGCGGAATCGTGTCGAGGATGCCAAGCGGCCGGGTCAAGTGCGTCACCCGGTCTCCCAGCAGCTCGAGCACCTCGGCGAGTTCGTGCCGGAGCGCGTCGTGTCGCCACAACTGGCGGGCTGCCTCGTCGACCGACGAGAACGTCCCCTTCTTGGGGGTGAGAATGCTGAGCAGCAATCCGTGGAGCTGACGGGCCCGGCGATCGGTCAACTGCGATGCGGGGACCGGGCTCGCCGGGGCCAGCAACTCCCGGTAGGCGTCGATCCGTTCCGGGTCATCCACATGCAACAGGCGTGCGATACCGCGCCCGACGGCGGGTTCGCCGTCCGCCGCCGGCACATCGTCCACATCGGCGGCCCGACGCATCTCGGTAAAGGTGTGGTTGCCCCGGTAGATGTCTTCGAGGTCGAGGCCGGTCTCTGCAAGGTAGGTCGCCAGCGACACGTCACCGAGTGCACGAAGCTCGGCGACTCGATCCGGCCATCGTTCGGGAAGTGAGGCCTTGATGTTCGCGAGCACCGCCTGTTTCGCGGCTTCGTCGAGATGCAACTCGCAGCCCGCGGGCAGATACGGGAAGTCGTCCCGCACATTGGCTTCGAGTTCGCGACGCGAACCACCGACCATGCCTCGGAAGCGCTGGTCGAACCGGAACTGCTTGGACTGATGGCCGACAAAGTCGAGCACGGTGCACACGTCCTTGCCTGGAGATCGGCGCAGTCCACGTCCAAGCTGTTGGAGGAACACGGTCGCGCTCTCGGTCGGACGCAACAGCAACACGGTGTCCACCGCCGGGACGTCGACCCCTTCGTTGAACACGTCCACCGAGAACAGCACCTGCACCTTCCCTGTGCGCAGGTCGGCAAGGGCCTGATCCCGGTCGGCCTTGGCGGTGTTGGCTGAGACGACCCGGGCGTTGATGCCGGATTCGTTGAACTGGCGCGCCAGGAACTCGCAGTGCGCGATCGTCACGCCGAACCCGAGCGCCCGCATCGACCGGGGGTTGCCGATCGTGCGGTCGATCGCGTGGAGGACCTTGGAGACCCAGACGTGATCGGCCGTGTACAGGTTCGTCAACTCGGTACGGTCATAGCCGCGCCCGGCCCGCCAGGTCACGTCGCGCAGGTCAGTCCCGTCGAAGATCCCGTAGTAGTGGAACGGCGCCAGCAGATCCTGCTCCAGGGCATCCCACAGCCGCAGCTCGATCGCCATGCGACCGCCAAACCATTTGAGAATGTTCAGACCGTCGGACCGCTCCGGGGTCGCGGTGAGGCCGAGCAGTTGCTTTGGTCGGAGACGGTCTAACAGCGCGGTGTAGGTGGGTGCCGCCGCGTGGTGGAACTCGTCGATGATCACCACGTCGAAATGAGCGGGATCAACGCTTGACACGTCGTTGGCCGAGAGGGACTGCACCGACGCGAACACGTGGTCCCACTGGGTGGGCCGGTCACCTCCCACCCAGAGCTCGCCGAAGTCGCCTTCGCGCAACACGTGGCGGAACGTGCCGCGTGACTGGGTCAGGATCTCCTTGCGATGCGCCACGAACAGGAGTCGGGACCGGCCGAGTTCTGAGCGCAACTGGCGGTAGTCGAGTGCAGCGACGACCGTCTTGCCGGTCCCGGTTGCCGCGACAACCAGGTTGGCGTCGCGCCCGCGCCGGCGCTCCAAGGTGAGCTGTTCGAGGATGTGACGCTGGAACGGGTACGGCTCGATCGCAAAGGGTGTCGCGATCGAATCGTCGACCGTCTGCGCCGTGGCCCGAATGAACGCTTCGGCGTCGAAGGGCTCAAAATGCGGGTCAGCCCAATAGGTGTCGAAGATCCGGGAGAAGCCCTCGATCAGGTCCGGGTTCCGGGGCTCGGCGGCCCGCACATTCCACTCTCGACCGGTGACCTGTGCCGAGAAGGTCAGGTTGGATGAGCCGATGTAGACGGTTGTGAACCCGGATGCACGGTGGAAGCACCAGGCTTTGGCGTGCAGGCGCGTGCTGGTCACGTCATAGGAGACCCGGACCTGCGCGCCCAGCTCGACCAGTGCGGTGAGTGCCCGCGCCTCGGTGCTGCCGGTATAGGTGGTGGTGATCACCCGCACCGGCTTGCCCGAAGCGACGTGGCGGCGGAGCGGTTCGATGAGGTCGCGGATGCCGGTCCAGCGGATGAACGCGAGCACGACGTCGATCGCGTCGGCCGAGTCGATCTCTTCGGCGATCTCCCGACCGACCGACGCCTGCCCCGGTGCATTCGCCATGAGCACCGTGTCACGTACCGGCGTGAGGGGACGGCGCGCCGGGATCGGCTCGCCGATCGGGTCGCGGTGCTCGACTGCCAGCAAGCGATTCAATGAGGCGTCCAACGTGCGGCCGCTCGGATCGAACGCGTCGGCCGACTCACGCAGCAGGTCGAGGATCTTCGTTGTCAACGCGACGGCTGCGTCGCGCCGCTCGTCGTCACGCAACGCGCCCAGTGCCTCGGCAACCCACACCGCCACGACCTCGCCGATCCGATCGGGCAGTTCAGCTTCAGGCGTCGCTGCCAAGGCAGCGTGGAGACGTCGTTCGTCGATGGCTGCGAGCTTCGCGGAGAGTGCACCGTCAATGAGCGTGTCGTAGATGCCCGCCCCCAGCCCGGCCCCCTGCTCGCTCACAGCCTCCATTGTCGCGTAGATGAACGGTCAGGACGATCCGCGGCAGGCGATCCAACATGCCGCTGATCTGGTGACGGAGCCCGAACGGGAGCACAGAATCAGTCGAAGCGTGTCGAGTGGGTGGCGGAGGCGTGCTCTGGACCGAAGAGCTGAACCACGGACAGGACTATGGCGGTGTCGTCGTGCAGAATCCCTTCGTCGCCGGGGCCTGACCGCCGGGCACCGCCAGCCGAGTATCTGCCGCCGGGCACGAGGGAAGGTCGTCGCGGGCAACCGGCAGCGCATGGCATCGGCCCGTCGCGCCACACGGGTCGCGGCATCGGCCCTAAGCTGACGGATCGTCAGAAACGGTTGCGTGGCCGGGTCGCATCGGGCGTCCCGCGCCATGCGGAGCGAGGAGAACCCGAGCATGCTCGACGGTCGCAACATCTGGGAACTGGTCACCAAACGGGCCAGCGAGTCGCCCGAGACGGTGATGACCATCGACGACGCCGGCGTGGAGATGACCTACGGCGCCTACCGGGATGCTGCCGAGCGGGTCGCCGCCGGGCTCGCTACCGAGCACGGCATCGGTGCCGGCGACGTCGTCACCTGGATGCTGCCCACCTGGCATTCGTCGCTGGTGCTGATCGCCGCGCTGTGCCGTCTGGGGGCCACCCAGAATCCGATCATCCCCATCTACCGCGACCGTGAGGTCGGCTTCATCACCAAACAGGCCGGCACCAAGCTGTTGATCGTGCCGGGGGAGTGGCGCGGGTTCGACTACGTGGCGATGGCCGAACGGGTGCGCGACGCGAACGGATCGGCCATGGCGATCCTCACCGCGGCCCCCGATCTGCCCGAAGGCGACCCCGCCACCCTGCCCGCCGCGCCCGAGGCGCCCGCGACCCGGGCCGACGAGCCGGTCACCTGGCTGATGTACACCTCGGGCACCACGTCTGACCCCAAGGGCGCCCAGCATTCCGACGGCGACATCATCGTCACTGCCCGGGGCATGTGCGACTGTCTGGGCTGCGTCGAGGGCGACCGCAACCTGATGGCCTTCCCCGTCACCCACATCGCCGGAGCGATCTGGCTGTGCTCGTCGCTGATGTACCCGCTGTCGAACGTGATCACCGAAGGGTTCAACCCGACCGAGACCCCGTTGCTCGCTTCGCGCACCGACGTGACGATGGCCGGCTCGGCGACGTTCTTCCATATGGCGTATCTGGCCGCGCAGCGCGAACACGGCGCCGAGAAAATGTTCCCGCACCTGCGCAATTGCCCCGGCGGCGGCGCCCCCAAGCCGCCCCAGTTGCACTACGACATCCAGGCCGAACTCGGCGGCCAGGGCATCATCTCGGGTTGGGGGCTCACCGAAGCGCCGATCCTCACGATGAGCCACGTGCGCGACCCCGACGAGAAGCTCGCCAACACCGAAGGCCGGGCCATGCCCGGAGTGCAACTGCGAGCCGTGTCACCCGCTACCGGCGAAGTCGTCGGCGCGAACGAAGAAGGCGAGCTGCAGGCCAAAGCACCCCAGCTCATGCGTGGCTACCTGGACGAATCACTGAACGCCGACGGCTACGTGGACGGCTGGTTCAGAACCGGTGACCTGGGTGTCATCGACGAGCAGGGCTACGTGCGGATCACCGGGCGGCTCAAGGACGTGATCATCCGCAAGGGCGAGAACGTCTCCGCGAAAGAGGTCGAGGACCTGCTGTACACCCACGAGCGGGTGCGTGACGTCGCGGTGATCGGGGTGCCCGACGAAGAACGGGGCGAAATGGTCGTGGCTGTACTCGCCTATGAGCCCGACGCCGCGCCGCTCGAAATGACCGAGATGCAGGAGTACCTCAAGGCCAAGGGTCTGCGCATCCAGGCGTTGCCCGAGCGTCTCGAGCACGTCGACGAGCTGCCCCGCAATGCCACCGGCAAGATCGTCAAGAACGACCTACGGGACCGCTACTCCAAGTAGGACGTCACCGCCCTGGGCCTTGGTAGGCTCGAAGATGTGACGAAGCAGTCCGCTCCCGAGGCGCATTTCGACATCGATGAGCTTGCCCGAGAACAGAGGGCTGCTCCGGTGCGCAGCGTCGACGAGCTTCGCGCTGAAGTCTGGGAGTCGGGCGCGGAGCTGGAGGACTTCCACACAGATTGGCGTGCAAGTAGGGACGCTTCGCTGAGCCGTTCGTGAGATGACCGATGTCGTCATCGATACCGATGTCGCGTCTCGGCTACAGAAGGGCACCGAACCAGCATGGGTGGGTCGTCGGGTGGTGGGCGTCCGAGTCTGGCTGACGTTCGTCACAATCGGCGAGCTGCACCAGTGGTCGGAGGTTCGCTCCTGGGGCGTACCGCGACGTCAGCGTCTCGACGATTGGATCGCAGCCCGGCCCTATCTGCCCTACGACGGTGAGGTCGCCCGAGTTTGGGGCCGGCTCTCAGCGGCCGCGCAGAAGAGCGGTCGGTCAAAGCCACAGAATGACACGTGGGTAGCGGCGTGTTGCAGTCGCTACAGGTTCCACTGCTCACGTTGAACGTCAAGGATTTCAAGGACTTCGCAAATTTTGAGGGGCTGGTCCTGCTCGAGGCGCCATGACGCCTGGGCGTGGCCCCGGTCGCGTCCCCCGCATCAGAGCGGCGGGCATCGCGGAGACATCCAAGTCACCCGGCGAGGTTGGTGTCGATACGGTCACCCGAGAGTGCTCGCCTCGCCACAGTGTTTTGAGTGCCGCCATGCGCCGTGCTCCCGCAACCGCACGGAACCGGCCCCGACCAGTCGGGACGTCGCCGTGACCGGCTGGAACGCTCGAAGGCAAGTGCAGAGCGGCCGACGCGGTGGGTCGTGAGTTCGGCTGGGGGTCCGGCCCCACAATCATTTCATCCCTCCCCGGCACCTGTCCCCACCGGCAGACACGAAAACCTTGGGGCAACCGGTGAAGATCATGGGGATAGCATGGGTGCCATGAAATCACCATCGTCGGTGCGGGTGCGGGTTGATGCGCAGGGGCGCATGGTGCTTCCTCGTGGGATGCGTGAAGACGTCGTCTCGGCACCGGGAGAGGTTCTGGTTCGTCGCACGCCGGAGGGCCTCGTGGTGAGCCAGGTCCCTTCGGCAGGTGACGTGGCAGTCGGTCCCGACGGGTTTCCGGTGCTCCGGCTCGGGCGACGGGTCACCAACGACGAAGTTCTCGACGCGATCGACCGTGAGCGGTCCGAGCGGTGATCGACACTTCGGCGCTGATAGCGGCGCTCGTTTCCGAGCACGAACACCATCGCCTCGCCAGGCCGCATCTGGCAGAAGTGACGCGTGTGCCCGCCATCGTGCTCGCCGAGACGTTCTCGCAGCTGCGTCGTACGTTCGGCCAATCTGCGGCGGTCAGCGCGGGTCTCCTGCGCACGTGGTGGGAGGATGAGCGAAAGATTCTGCCCACGTCGGCGTCTGCATTGGTCGCCGTCCTGAGCCGAGCCCACGAGCTGGATCTGGGCGGCAACGTCCACGACGCGTTGATCGCGCAAGTTTGCGGTGAGCATCGCTTGGGGTTGGTCACGGTCGATGCCCGCCAACACCGACTCGCATTGGCCCTCGGCGTGGCGAGCACCTACCTGCCCGCAACCGCTTGACGTCAACTGAGCAGGCCGATGACATGCCGGCTAGGCGAAACACTGGGGGACGGGGCAGTCGTCGGCGCCGACCAGCGTGCGAGTCGCACCGTTCCGGACCTTCGATTGGGACCTCCCCGATGACGCGGCGACGCCGTTGTGGATGCGTGCCATTCGCTGTCGGCCGCACGGCATCAACGAATCTGGTGGATGCCGCCGCCTTCGCCCCACGCCGTGTCCGCGGTGAAAACCCCGGCATTCTTCCGGTGGGCGAGCGCAAGGCACAATCGGTCGGCCAGCGACAGGCCTTCCGATGGCTGCCAGCGTGCCGCCGCCCACTCGCCGTCGGCCGCGGTGACCGGTTCGACGTTCAGGTCGAAACTGACCAACAGGGCCCGGGCGAGGTCCCAGTCCCGTCCTGCGGCACGAATCTTCTGGGCCACCTCGGACCAGTTCGCGGCGCCACAGCAGGCACCTGTGATGAGTTGCTCCTCGACGGCGTCGGCACCGGGCTCGCCCAGGAGGTAGGCGAGCGCAGCCGATGCGTCCAACACCGGGCTCACGCCGCGTCCTCGTCTGCTGCGTTGCGGCGACGTTCGGCGAGCAGATCCGACACCAGATCGGTCCCGGCCAGTTCGGCACGGACGCGGTCTCGGAGTTGGTCCCGCGTCAACAACACCAGACCGCCGGGCGATTCGAACAAGATCAGGACGGTCCCTTCATCGATCCCGGCTCGCTGACGAACATCGGCCGGCACGACCATCCGGCCTCGGTCTCCCACCACCACCTCGTGTGTACCACTCATGACCTCATAATACCACCCAGGTCGAAGAAGTGGGTACGGCCCGCTCTCCGTCGGTGCGGCGCCGGTTCGAGCGAACCCCTAGGATCTGACGACCCGTCAGATCAGGGATCTGCCACGACCGAAAAGGACGAACATCGATGGGCATGTTGGACGGCAAGGTTGCGATCGTCACCGGCGCGGGCCACGGCATCGGCCGTGGCCACGCCCTCGAGTTGGCCAAGCACGGCGCCAAGGTCGTCGTCAACGACCTGGGCACCACCGTCAGCGGCGAAGGCCAGGGCAAGGACGCCGATCTCACCGTCGATCTCATCACCGAGCGGGGCGGCGAGGCCCTCGGCAACTACGGCAACGTCGCCGACTACGCCGACGCCGGCGCCATGATCGCCCAAGCAGTCGACACCTATGGTCGGCTCGACATCCTGGTCAACAACGCCGGGATCGTGCGCGACTCGGCCATCTGGAACATGGACGAAGCCGACTTCGACTCGGTCATCGCGGTGCACCTCAAAGGCACCTGGGCACCGTCCAAACACGCCGCCATCCACTGGCGGGAACGGTCCAAAGCGGGCGAGGCCTTCACCGGCCGGATCATCAACACCACCTCGGGCGCCGGCCTGGTCGGCAACTTCGGCCAGTCGAACTACGCCACCGCGAAGGCCGGCATCGCCGGGCTCACCCAGACCCTCAGCCTCGAGCTCTACAAGATGGGCGTCACCGTCAACTGTGTCGGCCCCGCTGCCGCGACCCGCATCACCGGCACGATGCCCGGCGCTCCCGAGGTGATCGAGGCGAACGACGTGCCCGAGGGTGAGTTCAACCCGATGGACCCCTCCACGTCGTCGCCGCTGGTCGCCTGGCTTGCCTCGGATGCGTCCCAGATGGTGACCGGCCAGATCATCCGGGCCGTGGGCGACAAGATCGTGCTCATGGAAGGCTGGAGCGACGGACCGACCATCTCGACGACCAAGCGGTGGGACGCCACCAGACTCGGCCAGCAGCTCGCCACCGACGTGTTCGGCACGCGGGCACCCGGCCTGCGGTACTAGAACGCCGCGCTCGTCGCCGTGGACCTGGCCTTCAGCGCCGAAGACGAAGCGTTCCGTGCCGATGCCCGCGCCTGGCTGACCGGCCAGCTCGGCGGGCCGCATGCGGTGGTGCGCCACCGCGGCGGGCCCGGTGACGAACACGCGCTGTTCGACGAACGCCTCGCCTGGGAACACACCCTGGCCGAAGCGGGCTGGACGTGCGTGGGCTGGCCGACGGCATTCGGCGGGCGGGGCCTGTCGCTCCACCGCCAGGTCATCTGGTTCGAGGAATACGCCCGTGCCGGTGGGCCGGGAAGGCTCGGCCACATCGGCGAAACGCTGCTGGGCCCGACCCTGATCCACTTCGGCAACGCCGACCAGCAGGCCCGGTTCCTGCCCGGCATCGTCGCCGGTGAGGAGTTGTGGGCCCAGGGCTACTCCGAACCCAACGCCGGTTCGGACCTCGCGAACGTGGCGACCCGCGCGATGCGAGACGGCGACGACTGGGTGATCACCGGCCAGAAGGTGTGGACCTCGCTGGCGCACTGGGCGCGCTGGGCGTTCGTGTTGTGCCGCACCGACCGTGACGCCCCCAAGCACAAGGGCCTGTCGTAT
>Ga0182738_1001668_pt1 | contig 27343 bp, 29 predicted proteins | sample eDN5th30CBELigMG_FD_128876 | JGI IMG/M metagenome (GOLD analysis project Ga0182738, IMG submission 128876) | Enriched Miracle-Growth compost microbial communities from Emeryville, California, USA - eDNA 5th pass 30_C BE-Lig MG (version 2)... ...
ACGCCGTTCAGCCCCAGCGCGGCGCGGAAATGCCACTCGGTCGTGCCGAGCAGCGCGATCGCCACCCCGCCGATCAACAGCGCGATGCCGGCGGTCATGATGTTGAAGATGCCGAACCGCTGGATCAGATGACCCGTGAAGAACGCCGGCAGGAACATTCCCATGACGTGCACGAAGATGGTGACCGGCGCCTCGCCCTTGTCGAGGCCGCACTGCACGATGGCCAGCGGCGATGCCGCCATCACGAACGACATCACCCCGAAAGCGATCATCCCTCCGGCGGCCGCGACCATGTAGGCCGGCTGGGTCACGATGGCGAGCAGCGGCCGCTGCGGGCCGCCGGTCTCCTCGACCTTCACGACCGGGAACTCGATGAAGCCCAGGATCGCGAAGACGATGGCGTGGATTGCGACGACCGACACGAAGCTCGCCTGGAACAGCGGCTGCCACAGATCGGGCGTCACGCGTGCGAGGGTCGGGCCGATGATGCCGGCGATCACGCCGCCCGCGGTCACGTAGGAGATCGCATTGGCGCGGAACGACAACGGCGCGAGCTCGACCGCGGCGAAGCGGTAGAGCTGCATGTTGGCGACGGCATAACCCAGCAGCAGGCCGCCCAGGCACATCACCGGAAAGCTGCCGAGCTGCAGGCCGATGGCCGCACACGAAGCACCGGCCATGCCGAACAGGGATCCGAGGCGGAAGCCGAACTTGCGGCCCCGCCGCATCATCAGCATCGAAGCGGGAAACACGGCCAGCATGACGCCGAGATGCTGCATGGTGACGGGCAGGTTCGCCCAGATGCGCATGTCCGCCGGAATGATGGTCAGGACGGCGAGCGCCGAGGAGGCGAACATCAGCGTATTGCTGCCTTGGGTCAGCGCCTGGCACAGCCCCAGCAGGCCGATATTGCGCAAGGCGCGACGCGGCATGCCGGTGGAGACACTGGTCAGCGCATCTTCGACCTTCGGGGAGCCATCCATTGGGCGCGCACCATAATCGCCCCTTCTTCCGGGCCCAAGCGAATTGGCCGCGATCAGAAGTGGACATAGCCGCTTTGCGCGGCGCGCTGCGGTTGCCCCGCAACGGTCAGAACAACCCCCTTGCCTTCCGAGAAGGCACCTACCCGCGTGACCTTCACATCGGCTGCACGGGACGCCGCCATCAGGGCTGAGCGTCTTCGTGGAGGAATGGCGATCGCCAGTTCATAGTCGTCGCCGCCTCCCAGCACATTGCTCCAGAGCAAAGGCCTGGCCGCCAGAACGGCTCGCGCCGCAGTCGACAGCGGCACCCGATCGCGCTCGATCCTCGCCGCAAGCCCCGAGGCATCGGCGATGTGGCCCGCGTCGGCCAGCAGTCCGTCGGAAATATCGGCCGTCGCCGTGGCGATCCCGACGAGCCGCGGTCCCAGGGTCGTGCGCGGCTGCGGCAGGCGGTAGCGCTTCTCCAGGAAGGCGCTCGTCAGCTCGCCACGCGCCGCCAGCAGGCCGAGCGCGGCATCGCCGATCGTCCCGCTGACCCAGAGCTCGTCCCCGGCCCGCGCGCCGTCGCGTCCCAGTCCCTTGCCGCGCGCGACCTTGCCGAAGGCGGTGATCGAGATCGTCGTCGGGCCGGGCGTGCCGGTGGTGTCCCCGCCGCACAGCGCGATGCCGAAACGCCGCTGGTCGGCGGCGAGCCCGCGTGCGAATCCCGCGACCCAGCGCTCGGTCCAGTTTCGTGTCAAAGACAGCGCGAGCTGGTAGGCGTACGGTGTCGCGCCCCCAGCCGCGAGATCGGACAGGCAAACCCGCAGCGCGCGCGCAGCGACCAGCCCGGGCCTCTCGTCAGCGAGGAAATGCACGCCCGCCACGATCGTGTCGGTCTTCACGACGAGATCGTGCCGCGCGTCGGCCGCCAGGAAGGCGTTGTCGCTCCGGAGGCCGCCGGCGCCCGCGAAGCCCCGGGCCAGCGGCGCGAAATAGCGGGCAATCAGCTCGAACTCACCGATCCGCCGCGCAGCCATCGCCGCTATCGTGCGAGTTCGGCCGCGCGTTCCTGGCGCGCCACGCGATCGAGCACCGAGTTCACGAACGTCGACTCGCGCCGGTCGTAGAAGGCATTCGCGATCTCGACGTACTCGTTGATGGCGACGCGAGCCGGCACGTCGCGGCGGTAGGTCAGCTCGTAGGCGCCGGCGAGGAGGATGGCGCGCACCAGCCGGTCGATACGCGCCCAGGTCCAGTCCTCGGCAAGGGCGCCGGAAACCGTCTTCTCGAGCTCGTCCTTATGGGCCGCGGTGCCCTCGACCACGTCCTTGAACAGGGGGCGGTCGGCATCGCGGCGCATGCCGGCCTCCCCTGTCTCGCCGGTCCGTACCTTCAGGAACTGCTCGACGATGTCGGCCGGCTGGTCCTGGCCCTCCTGCCATTGATAGAGCGCCTGCACGGCCGCGAGTCGCGCGGCCTGCCGGCGACTGGGCAGCGGCTTGGGATCGGTCACGACTTGCGCCAGCGGCGCTGCAGCGCGACCATGGCGAGGCAGGCATGAGCGGCATCCCCGCCCTTGTCGCCGCGATGCGTCTCGGCGCGCGCCCTCGCCTGCTCCATCGTGTTCACCGTCACGATGCCATAGCCGATCGCCAGCTTCTTCCGGACCGACAGATCCATCAGCCCGCGCGCGCTCTCGCCGCAGACATAATCGTAATGAGAGGTTTCGCCCCGGATCACGCAACCGAGAGCCAGGAAGCCGTCATAGTGCTCGGCGGCGAGGGCGATGGCGCCCGGGATCTCGAAGGCGCCGGGCACGACCGCGCGCTCGAAGGTCGCGCCGTTCCTCGTGAACTCGGCCGAGGCGCCGGAGATCAGCGCATCGGCGACCTCGGGATAGTAACGCGATTCGACGACCAGGATGCGGGCGCCTTTGACACCCTCCACCGCCGGTCGCGCCGTCGGATTCTCTGTTCGTGTGCTCATGCTCTTCCGGACCGCGAGACTCTGGCTCGCTCATGAGCTTGAGCGAGCGGGACGCTCGCGGTCCGGGAGACATGAACGCTATCCAGCAGCACCGCTAACCCCTCGCGCGACCGGGAACAGGCTTCTGGCCGACGACCTTGAGGCCGAAGCCCTCGATGCCGACGATGCTCTTCTTGCTGTTGGTCAGCAGCGTCATCTCCCTGACCCCGAGATCGATCAGGATCTGCGCGCCGACGCCGTAGTCGCGCAGCTCGACACCTGCCGGAGCGATCGGCTCGCCGGCGCGCCGGCGCTGCTCCGCCAGCACGACGGTCAACGGCTCGCGGATCAGCACGATCACGCCACGGCCTTCCCCGGCTATGTACCGCATCGACGCTTCGATCTCGCCGCCGCGTCCGCCGCTGCGCTGGCCCAGCGTGTCGGTGAAGAGGTTGACCGCATGCATGCGCACCACGACCGGGCCGGGCGCCGCCGGGTCGCCCTTCACCAGGGCGACGTGCTGCGCCATCGTCACCTTGTTGATGTAGACGACACACCGGAAATCGCCGCCGTATATGCTGTCGAGCTTGGTTTCGGAAATGCGTTTGACGATCGAATCGTAGCGCCGGCGGTAGGCGATCAGGTCGGCGATGGTGCCGATCTTGAGGCCGTGGCGCTGCGCGAAGGTGATCAGGTCGTTGCGACGGGCCATCGTGCCGTCGTCGTTCATGATCTCGCAGATCACGCCGGCGGGATTGAGGCCGGCGAGCCGCGCCAGGTCGACCGCGGCCTCGGTGTGCCCGGTGCGCTCGAGCGTGCCGCCGTCGCGCGCCACCAGCGGGAAGACATGGCCGGGCGTCACGATGTCCTGCGGCCCGCACGACGGGTCGATCGCGACCGCGACGGTGCGCGCACGGTCGGCGGCGGAAATGCCGGTCGTCACACCCTCGCGCGCCTCGATCGACACGGTGAAGGCGGTCTGGTGGCGCGTGCCGTTGTTCTGCGCCATCAGCTTGAGGCCGAGCTGCTCGATCCGCTCGCGGGTCAGCGCCAGGCAGATCAGGCCGCGCGCATGCTTGGCCATGAAGTTGATCGCCTCGGGCGTTGCCCATTGCGCCGGTACGACGAGGTCGCCCTCGTTCTCGCGGTCCTCGTCATCGACCAGGATGAACATCCGGCCCTTGCGGGCTTCCTCGATGATGTCCTCGGCCGCGGCCTTCACCTCGCTGAAGGTGATCCGCCAGGCGTCCTTTTCGAGCGCGCTCATGATCTTCCGTGCTCCAACAGTCTCTGAACGTATCGCGCGAGCATATCGACCTCAAGGTTCACCCGCTGTCCGGGCCGGGCCGTTCCCAGGGTCGTGACCGCCTGGGTGTGTGGAATGATGTTGATGCCGAAGCGATTGCCCTCGACCTCGTTCACGGTCAGCGAAATCCCATCTACCGCGATCGAGCCCTTCGACGCGACGAAGCGCGCCAGCTCCCCCGGTGCCTCGAAGACGAAGCGCACGCTGCCGCCCTCGGGCGTCATCGAGACGATCGTCCCGACGCCGTCGACGTGACCGTAGACCAGATGGCCGCCCAGCTCGTCGCCGAGCTTGAGCGACAGCTCGATGTTGATGCGCCGGCCCTGCTGCCAGTCGCCGAGATGGGTCTTGTCCAGCGTCTCGCCCGAAACCTCCACGGCGAACCAGTCGGCGCCCTTCTCGACGACGGTCAGGCAGCAGCCCGAACAGGCGATCGAAGCGCCCATCGGGATCGGCGTCATGTCATGCCTGGTCTTGACGACGAACCTGCGGTCGCCGGCCTGTCCGCCCGGGATGATGGCGGTGATTTCGCCGATGTCGGTGACGATGCCAGTGAACATGGCTCTACTTAGGCCGCCCTCTGCCACGTTTCCAGCGCATCGCCGCCGACGATCCGGCTGGAAACAAGGGTGAACCGGGACGCGGAACCGAGCTTCTGCAGCTCCAGAGGCCCTACCGCAGAGCGGCTGTCCGCCCCCAGCAACAGCCCTGCCTGACAGGAGGTGACGCGGTCCACAAGACCGGCCTTCAGGAACGCCGCCGCCACTGCTCCGCCACCTTCGACCAGCACGCGCGTCAGGCGCCGCTCGCCGAGCGCCCTGGCGGCCGCCTGCGCGTCGACCCTGCCCTGCGCATCGGACGCGACCTCGATCACCTCGACGCCCTTTGCCCGCAGGCCGGCGCGCGCACCGGCCGGCGCCTGCCGCGTGCAGAGCAGCCACACCGGAGTCCTCCTGGCCGACATCGCAAGTTTCGATCCGGGCGACAGGCGCGCCCTGGAATCGAGAACGACGCGAACCGGCGAATGGCTTTCGAGGCCAGGCAGCCGGCAGGTCAGCTCGGGATCGTCCGCCTCGACCGTGTTGGCACCGACGAGGATCGCATCGTGGATGGCGCGCAGGCGCTGGCCTTCGGCCCGCGCGACCGCCCCGGTGATCCATTTGCTTTCGCCCGACGCGGTCGCGATGCGCCCGTCCAGCGAGGTCGCCATCTTGAGATGGAAGAGCGGCCGGCCCTCACGCACCCGCAGCAGGAATCCTGCATTGATCTCCGCGGCTTCCTTCGCCCCCTCGCCGACCTCGACGGCGATGCCCGCCGCTCTCAAACGAGCGTGGCCCTGTCCGTTCACCTCGGGGAACGGGTCTTCGACCGCCGAAACGACCTTCGCGACGCCAGCCCCGATCAACGCGTCGGCGCAGGGCGGCGACCTGCCGAAATGCGCGCAGGGCTCGAGCGTGACGTACGCCGTCGCGCCGCGCGCGGAGTCGCCGGCCTGGGCCAGCGCATCGGCCTCGGCGTGCGGACGGCCGCCGTCCTGGGTGCGGCCGCGGCCCACGATCGCGCCGTCCTTCACGATGACGCAGCCGACAGCCGGGTTCGGCCAGGTGCGCCCGAGCGACCGGCGCGCCAGCGCGAGCGCCGCGCGCATCATCCGCATCAGTCCTTGACGTTGGTCTCGGCGAGATCGGAGATGAACTCCTCGAAATCCCTGGCCTCGCGGAAATTGCGATAGACCGAGGCGAAGCGCACATAGGCGACCGGATCGAGCGCGCGCAGCGCGTCCATCACCAGCTCGCCGATCTGCGTCGAGGGAATCTCGCTCTCGCCGGAGCTTTCAAGGCGGCGCACGATGCCGTTGACCACGCGCTCGACCCGATCGGGATCGACCGGCCGCTTGCGGCACGCGACCGAGATCGAGCGGGCGAGCTTGTCGCGGTCGAATTGGACGCGCTGGCCGTTCTTCTTCACCACGGTGAGCTCGCGAAGCTGCACGCGCTCGAAGGTGGTGAAGCGCGACCCGCACGAGGGGCAGTAGCGGCGCCGGCGGATTGCCGAGTTATCGTCGGTCGGTCGCGAGTCTTTGACCTGTGTGTCCTCGTGTCCGCAGAATGGACAGCGCATTCAGTCCCCCCTGTTGTCTTATTGCGTTGTCAGTCGCGGTAGATCGGGAAGCGGGTGCAGAGCTCGCGGACCTTGCCGCGCACCTGGGCCTCGACCTGGGCGTCGCCGTCCGGGCCGTTCCTGGCGATGCCGTCGAGCACGTCGGCGATCAGGTTGCCGATCTGGCGGAACTCGGCGACGCCGAAGCCGCGCGTCGTGCCGGCGGGCGAGCCCAGGCGCACGCCGGACGTGATCGTGTACTTCTCCGGATCGCCCGGGATGCTGTTCTTGTTGACCGTGATCCCCGCACGATCGAGCACCTTCTCGGCCGCGACGCCGGTCGCCTTCTTGGGCCGGAGATCGACCAGCATGACGTGGCTGTCGGTGCCGCCGGAAACGATCCTGAGCCCGCGCTCGGTAAGCGAGGAGGCCAGCGCGCGGGCATTGTCGACGGTGCGCTGGGCATAGACCTTGAAGTCCGGCCTCAGCGCCTCGCCGAGGGCCACCGCCTTGGCGGCGATGATGTGCATCAGCGGCCCACCCTGCAGGCCGGGGAACACCGCCGAGTTGATCTTCCTGCCGAGGGCGGCATCGTTCGACAGGACCATGCCGCCGCGCGGGCCGCGCAGGGTCTTGTGGGTCGTCGTCGTAACGACATGGGCGTGCGGCAGCGGGCTGGGATAGACGCCGGCGGCGACGAGGCCGGCATAGTGCGCCATGTCGACCATGAAGAACGCGCCGATCTCGTCGGCCACCTTGCGGAAGCGCGCGAAGTCGATCTGGCGCGAATAGGCTGACGCGCCGGCGATGATCAGCTTCGGCCGGTCGCGGCGCGCGATTTCCTCCATCTGCTCGTAGTCGAGCAGATGGGTGTCGGGTTTCACGCCGTAGGACAGCACCTTGAACCACTTGCCCGACTGGTTGGCCGGCGAGCCGTGGGTGAGATGGCCGCCCTGGTCGAGCGCCATGCCGAGGAAGGTGTCGCCCGGCTTGAGCAGCGCCATGAACACGGCCTGGTTGGCCTGCGCGCCCGAATGCGGCTGGACGTTGGCAAAGCTGCAGTCGAACAGCTTGCAGGCGCGATCGATCGCGAGCTGCTCGGCCTTGTCGACCTCCTCGCAGCCGCCGTAGTAGCGACGGCCCGGATAGCCCTCGGCATATTTGTTGGTCAGCACCGAGCCCGCCGCCTCGAGCACGGCGCGGGACACGATATTCTCGGAAGCGATCAGCTCGATCTGCTCGCGCTGGCGATGCAATTCACCCTTCAGCACCGCATCGATCGCCGGATCCGATTCGGCGACACCCTGCGTGAACATCGCCAGCGGTACGTCTTGCCTCTGCGCGGCGGCCTGACTCATGACTTCGATACTCCGGAAAGCTTGGCGACACGGGCGGCATGGCGGCCGCCCTCGAATGGCGTGGCGAGGAAGATCTTCAGCGCTTCGCGCGCGACCTCGACGCCGATCAGGCGCTGGCCGAAGGCCACCACGTTCGCATCGTTGTGCTCGCGCGACAGGCGGGCGGACGTGGCATCGTGCGCGAGCACCGCACGCACCTCCGGATTGCGGTTGGCGGCGATCGAGATGCCGATTCCCGAGCCGCAGACCAGAACCCCCTTCTCCGCCTTGCCAGCGGCGATCGCCTCGCCCATGGCCTCGCCGAAGTCGGGATAATCGACCGAAGCCGTCGAATTGGTGCCAAGGTCCAGCACGGCGTAACCTGCGTGCTGCAGGTCGCTCTTCAGAATTTCCTTCAGGTCGAAGCCGGCATGATCCGACGCGACCGCGATGGTAGCCCCAGCCATATCGACGATCGATCCCCTCTATAGATTGAGCCTTCGAATACCATATCGGGGGTTCGCGTGTCACGAGAACCCAAAATCGTGGAAGTCGGACCACAAGGCCTTGAATCGGCTAGAAAAACCATTCGACCGCTAGCCGAAGTGGCGCCTTGTCGGGACCGCAGGGCACCCAGGCGCTCGTGAATGTCCAGGCGCGCGCAGGATCGGCACGACATGCGGCTCTGGAAGCGCCGCGGTCCCGAGTGCAGACCATGAACTCCAGCCAAAGAAAAAGGGCCCGGCGATGCGGGCTCTCCTCCGCGGCGAAGCCGCTTACTTGGATGCAGGCGACGACTTGCCGCCCTTCCAGATATAGAGATCGTAGACCGGGTTCTTGATGTCGCCCTTCTCGTCGTAGGTCAGCGGACCGACGGCAGAGTCGTAGGTGCCGGTGCGCAGCGCGGCCGCCACCTTCGCGGCATCGGTCGACTTCGCCTTGTTGGCGGCATCCGCCCACACCTTCACCGCGGCATAGGTGAACAGCGTGTAGCCGGCCGGCTCGTACTTGGCATCGCGGAACTTCTTCACGAGCGCGGCATTCTTCGGATCGTCCTCGGCCTTGGGCGGGAACGACATCAGCACGCCGTCGGTCGCGGCGCCGCCGAGCTTGCCGAACTCGACGTCCTCGAGCGCGTCGAAGCCGATCATCTGGGCGCCGAAGCCCTGCTCGCGCGACTGCTTGATCAGCATCGCGCCGGCGGTGTGATAGCCACCGAGCACGATGATGTCGATCTTGGCCTGCTTCATCTTGTTGATCAGCGCGGTGAAGTCCTTGTCGGTGTCGTTGTACGCCTCGTACATCGCCTCGCGCACGCCGCCCTTGTTCAGCGCCTTCTTGGTCTCGTCGGCCACGCCCTTGCCGTAGGCGGACTTGTCGTGGAGGATCGCGATCCTCTTGGTCTTGTGATGCTTGATGATGTAGTTGCCGACGGTGACGCCCTGCACGTCGTCGCGGCCGCAGGTCCGGAACACCGTGGTATTGCCCTTCTTGAAGGCGTCCTCGGTCAGGCGGACGTTGGTCGAGGCCGGCGAGATCTGCAGGATCTTGGCTTCCCAGTAGATGTCCGAGGCCGGGATCGAGCTGCCCGAGCAGTAATGGCCGGCGACGAACACGACCTTGTCCGAAGCGAGCTTGTTGGCCACCGCCGTCGCCTGCTTCGGATCGCAGGCATCGTCGCCGATCTGCAGCTCGAGCTTCTGGCCGTTCACGCCGCCCGCGGCATTGATGTCGGCCACGGCCATCTCGGCACCCTTGCGCAACTGCTCGCCGAAGGCCGCGTACTGGCCGGTCATCGGGCCGACCGAGGCGATCTTGATCTGCGCGAAGGCCGGCGTCGCCGCCAGGGCCAGCGCCGCCACGGCCAGAGCGCCGAAAATCCTGCTCATGAATGTCTCCCTTTCGTGCTTCTCCACTAAGTGGAGCCCGGCCGCAGCTTAGTGCCGCTCCTCCCAGCCCAGCAAGCCTTTGCGCCGATACAGCCAGGGATATTGCCGGATCATCTGGCGGACGCGGGTCAGGCGATAGGCAAAGCCCGCGATCCCGAATTGCACGAGCCAGCCAAGCAGAAATCCGCCGATCGACCACAACTCGCCGTTGCCCAGGGCATAGTCGAAGAAGCGCAGGCCAGCCGACAGCAGGCCGGTGTAGAGGACGACCTGCGGCCACGACCGCCAGGTGCCCGCGACGCCCTGCCCCGCCGCGAAGGACGCAGGCCCCACCAGCACGATGTTGAACAGCAGGACGTTGAACAGCGTGTCGCCGAACCAGTCGAACATGAAGATGTCCAGCGGGCTCACGCGTGGCCGCCTTCGAGATAGGCCGCACGGACCTCCTGGTTGGCCAGCAGCTCCCTCCCGGTGCCGGACAGACGCACCCGGCCGTTCACCAGGACATAGCCGCGGTCGGCCAGCCGCAGCGCGTGGAAGGCGTTCTGCTCGACCAGGAAGATCGTCACCCCTTCGTCGCGCGCGATGCGCCGGATCGCCTCGAATATCTGGCGCACGATCAGCGGCGCCAGGCCGAGCGACGGCTCGTCGAGCAGCAGCAGGCGCGGCCGGCTCATCAGCGCGCGGCCGATCGCCAGCATCTGCTGCTCGCCGCCCGACAGCGTGCCGCCGCGCTGCTCGCGCCGCTCGGCGAGCCGCGGGAACATGGTGAGGACGCGGTCGAGATCGTGCCTGAAATGCGCCGGCTCGGCGATGACCGCACCCATCTGCAGGTTCTCGAACACGCTCATGCGCGGGAAGATGCGCCGTCCTTCCGGCACCTGGGCCACGCCGCGGCGCACGATCTCGTGCGTCGGCAGCAGGGTGATGTCCTCGCCGTCGAGCTTTATCGAGCCGGCCCGCGCGCGGGGATTGCCGCACACCGTCATCAGCAGCGTCGACTTGCCGGCGCCGTTGGCGCCGATCAGCGTGACGATCTCGCCCCGGGCGACGTCGAGGTCGACGCCGTGCAGCGCCTGGATGGCGCCGTAGAAGGCCGCCACGCCCCTCACCTCAAGCATCGGCGCCGTCCTCGGTGCCGAGATAGGCGCGGATCACGGACGGATCGTTGCGCACCGCCTCGGGCGCGCCCTCGGCGATCTTGCGGCCGTAATCCAGCACCACGACGTGATTGGAGATCTTCATGACCACGCTCATGTCGTGCTCGATCAGCAGCACGCCGACGCCGTCAGCGTCTCGGATCGAGACGAGGAGGTCGTTGAGCTCGGCCGATTCGCGCGGGTTGAGGCCGGCGGCCGGCTCGTCGAGGCAGAGCAGCCGCGGATCGGTGCACATCGCGCGCGCGATCTCGAGCCGGCGCTGTGCGCCATAGGGCAGCTCGCCAGCCGGCCGGTCGGCATCGGCCGCCAGCCGGATACGCTCCAGCCAGGCGCGCGCCTTGTCGATCGCGGCGGCCTCGGCGGCGCGATAGCTCTTCAGGCCGAGCAGGCCGTAGATGCTCATGCCCGAGGCGCGCATCAGCTTGTTGTGCTGCGCCACCAGGAGGTTCTCGAGCACCGTCATGCCGGGAAACAGCCGGATGTTCTGGAAGGTCCGCGCGACCCGCGCCTTCTGGCCGACCTCGTGATCCAGCATGCGCTCCAGCAGGTATTCCCGATCGCCGCGCAGGGTGAGCCGGCCGGCGGTCGGCTTGTAGAAGCCGGTGATGCAGTTGAAGACCGTGGTCTTGCCAGCGCCGTTGGGCCCGATGATGGCGGTGATCTCGCGCGGCCGGGCGGTGAAGGAGACGTCGTCGACCGCCACGAGGCCGCCGAAGCGCATGGTGAGATGCTCGACCTCGATGAGCGGCATGGTCGTCACGGGCCGGCCCGCACCGGATGGAGCCGCACCGACGGCTCGCGATGGGCGATCAGGCCGCGCGGCCGGAAAACCATGATCAGCACCATGGCGAGGCCGAACACGACCATGCGGTAGGCGCCGAGGTCGCGGAACCATTCCGGCAGGCCGATCAGCAGCACGGCCGCGAGCACCACGCCGATCTGGCTGCCCATGCCACCCATCACGACGATGGCGAGGATGATCGCCGATTCGATGAAGGTGAAGCTCTCCGGGCTGATGAAGCGCTGCTTGGCGGCGAAGAAGGAGCCGGCGAAACCCGCGAACATCGCACCGACGGCGAAGGCCGTGAGCTTGGTGTTGGTCGGGTTGATTCCCAGCGCCTTGCACGCCGTCTCGTCCTCGCGCAGCGCTTCCCAGGCGCGGCCCACCGGCAGGCGGCGAATCCTGTGGGTGAAGAGGTTGGTCACCAGGGCCAGCAGCAGGATGATGTAGTAGAGATATATCAGGCGCTGGCTGCCGCTGAAGGGAATGCCCGCCATCTCGGCGAAGGTCGTCTTCCCGGCCGGTGCGGTCTCCGCGAACACCGCGCCGAACAGGGTCGGGCCGGGAATGCTGCCGATGCCGGCAGGCCCGTTGCTGAGATCGACCCAGTTCAGCAGGACGAGCCGGATGATCTCGCCGAATCCCAGGGTGACGATGGCGAGATAGTCGCCGCGCAGGCGCAGCACGGGAAAGCCCAGCAGCAGGCCGAAGGCGGCCGCCATCATGCCCGACAGCGGCAGCACCGACCAGAAGCCGAGGCCATGCTGCGTGCTGAGCAGCGCATACGAATAGGCGCCGACGGCGTAGAAGGCGACGTAGCCGAGATCGAGCAGGCCGGCGAGGCCGACCACGATGTTCAGGCCCCAGCCCAGCATGACGTAGGTCAGGATGAGGACCGCGAGATCCATCATCTTCTGGTCGGCGAAGGGCGCAAACGGCAAGGCGACGGCGGCAACCAGCAGCCCCGCGCCGAACCACTTGGCGGCATGCGCGCCGTAGATCACGCCGCGCGGCGAATGACGCGCGCTCGCCATCGCCTCGTTCGCCCATGGCCAGATCGTGCGCAGGATGATCAGGATGCCGGCCAGCAGGACGAACCAGTGCAGGAAGGTGGACGGCAGTTCGATCGGCGCGGCACCGATCGCCCCGAGGATCGTGCCGAGCGCGAAGGCCGGCCATTTCAGGCCGACCGATGCGAGCTGAAGGCCGAGCCGGCCGAAGAAGATCGTGACGACGGCGACGGCCAGATCGACAAACTGGTAGTCGAACGTCGGGCCGCCCTTGCCCACGTCGATGGTGCGAAAGCCGACGATGAACACGCCGAGCGCGGCAGCGACCAGCGCCGTCAGCGCCGCATCCTTGATCATCTGGGACAGGCGGGCGTCCATCGGCTCAGACCTTCTCGATCTCCGGCTTGCCGAGCAGCCCGCTCGGCCGGAAGATCAGCACCAGCACGAGGATGACGAAGACGGCGACATCCTTGTATTCGCTCGAGAAGTACCCGGCCCAGAAGACCTCGATCAGGCCGATCAGCAGCCCGCCCAGCATTGCGCCGGGCAGCGAACCGATGCCGCCGAGCACCGCCGCCGTGAACGCCTTGATGCCGGCCAGGAAGCCGATGAAGAAATCGACGACACCGTAGTACATCAGGAACATCATGCCGGCGACGGCGGCCAGCGCCGCCCCCATCACGAAGGTGAGCGAGATCGTGCGATCGACGTTGACGCCGAGCAGTCCCGCCATCGTCATGTCCTGCTCGCAGGCGCGCTGCTGGCGGCCGAGCGGCGTGGCGGCGATCAGCCAGGAGAAACCGGCCATCAGCGCCACCGTCACCACCCAGATGACGATCTGCAGCCAGCTGACGCGGACGTCGAAGCCGTCGGCGCTGAACAGGGTGTAGCCGCCCTCGACGATATGGCCGCCTCCCTTGGGCCGCGCGCCCTGGGCGAGCTGGACATAGTTCTGCAGCAGGATCGAAACGCCGATGGCGGAGATCAACGGCGCCAGCCTGAACGAGCCGCGCAACGGCCGATAGGCCGTGCGTTCTATGGTCCAGCCGTAGACCGCCGTGAAGGCCATGGCCACGAGCAGCACGAGGACGATAGCCACCGGCGCCGAGGAGATGCCCAGCGCCGCGCAGATCATGAATCCGATCAGGGAGATGAAGGCGCCGATCATGAAGACTTCGCCGTGCGCGAAGTTGATCATGCCGATGATGCCGTAGACCATCGTGTAGCCGATGGCGATCAGGCCGTAGATGGCACCGAGCGTGATGGCGTTGATGAGCTGCTGCGAAAAATACGCCATCCGGCGGTCTGTCCTCCCCCTTCCTTCATCTTACGACACTACCCGATGACGGTGGGGGTGAAAATCGCGGACCCTTCATGGCCATGCCGGGGCCGTCCGCTCGGCTCCCTGGTCCAGTTGCGCGACCTCGAGCATTTCCGCTTCCATACCCGGGAATACCGGGTATGGAAGCCCCAGCTGTCAATTGGCATGAGGACGAAGATGGACACTCACACTCACGATGTCATCGTCATCGGTGCGGGACCCGCCGGTCTGACCGCCGCGACCGAGGCGGCGCGCGCCGGACTCAAGGTCTTCTGCCTCGACAAGCTCGCGCCCGGCGGCGCGCTGATCAATCTCGGCGAACTCCACGATTTCGAGGAGAAGTCGACCGGGCCGGACTTTGCTTCGCGGCTGACAGACGACGCAACGGTAGCCGGAGTCGAGCTCGGCTTCGGCGAGGTCGCCAGCGTCACCGGCGCCGGCCCCTTCGAAATCGAGACGGCCGACGGCGAGAAGCACACGGGACGCGCCATCGTCGTGGCGACCGGGCTGAACAAGGGCAAGCTCGGCCTTCCCAACGAGGAGGAATACGAAGGCCGCGGCATCTCGCACTGTGCGCATTGCGACGGGCCTCTAGTCGCCGGCCAACCCGTGATCGTGGCGGGGGCCGGCGGGTGGGCCGACCAGGAAGCCAGGGAACTCGTTGGCGTGGCCAGCGAAATCACGATGATCGACGCCAGGCCGGGCAACCCGCTGGCGGACGTCCAGCGCCTGGAAGGCCGAATCGTCGGGCTCGAGGGCGCCAGCGGCCTGGAGTCGGTCACCGTGGAGACGGCGGGCCAGCGGCGGACCATTCCGACGAGCGCGGTGTTCGTCTATGTCGGCCAGTCTCCCGCTGCGGAATTCCTGCCGGATTCGCTTGCACGCGACGCCTCAGGCCATATCGTGGTCGATGCCGAGGGCCGCACCTCGATGTCGACGGCGTTTGCCGCAGGCGACGTGCGGTCCGGAGCACGCTATTATCTCGCCGACGCCATCGCCGACGGCCAGCGCGCCGCCCAGTCCGTCGTGTCGGCGCTGAAGAAGAGTTGAGTGAAGAGGAGGAACCTCCGCATGCGCATCTACAATCCGTCCTTCGGCCTCTCGGCCACCAGCAAGGAAAAGGTCGAGCTGAAGCCGGTCAACTGGCAGACCGACGCGATCGCCCTGGTGTCCAATTCCAAGCCGAACGCGCGCGAGCTCCTGTGGGGCATTCGCGACAAGCTGAGTGCGCACCGCCAGGTCGAGAACATCAAGTTCCTGGCCAAGAACAGCGCAAGCCAGCCGGCCCCGAAGGAACTGCTCCAGGAGGTCGCGACCAACTACCGGGCCGCGCTGCTCGCCTTAGGTGATTGAGGAAGCTGTTCATCGTGGAGTTTCCACGACAGCATCGAACTCGAGAAGCTCGGCATCACGGCCTACGTGATCGCCACTGAGACTTTCAAGCCGCTGGTCCTTGCCCAGGCGAAAGCCCGCAAGATCGAGCCGCGCCTGATCGTGGTGAAGCACCCCGTTGGCGGCCTCAATGCCGACGAACTGCGGGAGCGCATCGAAGCGGCCACCAGGGGACTGACCGAGGCGACGAAGACATGAAGGACATCGCCGACCAGGAAGTGATCGACCTCGACGACATGGACGTCGAGGCCTTCAACGACTTCGCCGCCGAGCAGGGCTGGAGCGACGGCATGCCGCTCTACGTTCCGACCGAGAGCAAGGTGGCGAAGTTCGTCGAGACGGTGCGGGGCGACAATCGCCCCTACCCGCCCGTGCCGCCGCGCCAGGTCATCCCGACGATCCAGGCCCTCGCCGCCAACGCGGTGATGGCCGGCTGCAAGCCGGAATATTTTCCGGTGGTGACGACCGCGCTGCGCGGCGTGCTCGATCCCGAATACAATCTCCACGGCACGCTCGCGACCACGCATTCCTGCGCGCCGATGGTGATGGTGAGCGGCCCGATCCGGCACGAGATCGGCATCAACTGCGGTTCGAACTGCTTCGGCCAGGGCTGGCAGGCCAATGCCACGATCGGCCGGGCGCTCGGCCTGATGCTGCTCAATGTCGCCGGCGCCAAGCCGGGCGAGATGGACCGTTCCACCCAGGGCAATCCCGCCAAGTACACCTTCTGCTTCGGCGAGAACGAGGAAGAGAACCCGTGGGCGCCCTATCACGTCCAGCGCGGCTTCGCGCCGACCGACAGCGTGGTCACGGTGATGTCGGGCGAAGGCCCGCACAACCTCAACGACCATGGCAGCACGACCGGTATCGGCCTGCTGACGACCTTCGCTGGCGGCATGTCCAATCCGGGTGCGAACACGATCTACGGCAAGGGTCCGATGTTCGTCATCATCGGCCCCGAGCACGCCGCCACCCTCAAGCGGGACGGCTTCACGATCGACACGATCCGCGAGGAGCTGTGGAAGCGATCGCGCGTTCACCTGTCGCGCGTCTCGCCGGAGAATCTCGATACCTACGCCACCACAGGGCACAAGCCGGATGGCGACTGGCTGTCGATCGGGCGCAGCCCCGAAGACATCCACATCACCGTGGCCGGCGGTCCAGGCAAGCACTCCGCGTTCATCCCGTCGTTCGGCGGCACGACCGTGGCGTCGGTACGCATCGCCCGATGAACGAATGGTGCGGCTGGCCGGTCGTCGGCGAAACGACGGCCTGGGAGGCCGCCCAGCAGATCCTGGCCGATGCCGAATTGTCGGATGGCCTGCCGCTGGTGCCGCCGACCCGGCGGCGACTCGACGCGATGATCGCGGGCGTTTCCGGCCGCGCCGAGTCGCACGGCATGATGCCGCCGATGTTCGGCGACATCACGCCGGAGGCGGTCGCCTATCAATGCGTGCTCGCCGGCTGCCGGCCGGAGGAGATGAAAGTCGTGCTGGCCGCCGCGGCCGCCACGCTCGAGCCCGATTTCAACCTGCTCGGTATCGCCACGACGACCGGGACCGCCTGCGTGGCGCTCTGCGTGCACGGCCCGATCGCCCGCCAGCTCGGCGTCAATGCCGGCACCAACTGCCTGGGTCCCGGCAACCGCGTCAATGCCAGCATCGGCCGCGCCCTGCAGCTCTGCATCCGCAACATCGGCGGCGCGCGCTCGGACGTGGGCGACATGGCGACCATGGGACAGCCGGGCAAGTACACGCTGTGCTTCGCCGAGCGCGACGACGGCCCCTTCCCGTCCCTCACCGAGCGCCACGGCCTCGGCAGGGAGGCGAGCGCGATCACGGTGATGGGCATCTCGGGCACCGCCGAGGTGCTGCCGGGCGATGGCGAAGGCGCCACGCCCGAGGCAATCCTCTCGCCGATCGTCGCCGGCATGCGCGCCGCGATCGTGATGTCGGGGGTCAGCCGCAAGAACGAGCGCGGCGAGCAGGTTTTCCTGCTGCCGCTCGAGATGGCGGAGAAGATCGTGCGCCATGACGGCTGGGACATCGGTCGCGTGCAGCGCTACGTCTTCGAGCAGGGCGACGGCGTCGCCAGGGAGCCCGAGGCGATCCATCCCATCGTCACCGGCGGCGCCGGCTACAAGATGAGCTACCTGCCGATCTGGGGCGGCGGCTCGCAGACGGTGATGCGGAAAATCTGAGCCAAGCCTTGCACATGGCTGGCATGGTCAGCTTGGATCATCCGGGAATATGATGCTCGCATAGTCTCGAGCGCCATGGAGAACGTGAACGATCTCAACCGCAGAGTCGGTCACGCGATAGAAGATTAGGTAATTACCGTAGACACGGCGCCGTATGCCGTCGTTCCTGCGATGCTCAACGATCGGATAGGCGTGTGGTCGTGGCCCTATCTGGAGGCAGGCTTCACGGAGTTCGCTTACGAATGAGGCCGCTCGAAGTGGATTGTTGCCGGCAATCCAATCGCCAATAGCTTCGAGATCGCTCTCCGCCGGCTCGGCGAAGAGAACTTTCATGCCCGGGACTTCGCCATCCTGCGATACTTGGCTTCGAGCCTGTCAAACACTTCTTCTGCCGGCTTTGTCCGGCCAGATTCCGCTGCCGCCAACCCACGATCGAGAGCCTGGTTCAAGACGGCAAGGCGCTGTTCGCGCTCTTGCAGCAGACGAAGCCCCTCGCGCAGGACTTCACTCTTGGAATTGTATCGACCGCTGGAAATGAGGCCAGATACGAACTTCTCAAGCTGGGAGCCGAGATCGACGCTGCTGGGCAAGGTGCGCTCCATCGGGACAGAGACCGAGCTGTCGATAATAGTTATCGACCGTCAGACTTTCCAGCCCAGCCAGTCGCAGACGCCGCGGCCCATGACCCCTTCGAGGTCCTCGCCTTTCAGCCAGGGCATCTCCTCGGTGAACATGGTGACGCCCTGCCGATAGGAGCACGGCAGACGCGACCAGTCGGTGCCCCAGAAAGTCCGCTTGGGCCCGAAGGCATCGAAGACGCGCCTGATGTAGGGATGGACCGACCTGAATGGATAGGTCCTGTCGGCGGCATAGCACGGCATCGCGGACACCTTGGCCGCCACGTTGGGCCGCTTCGCCAGCGCGAGCACGTTGTCGAGCGTGGCGAAGTTCGCCGCCTCGGTCACGTCCCTGGCGCTCTTCAGGCCGAGATGGTCGAGCACGAGCCGCAGGCCGGGATAGCGCTCCGCCACCTTGTCGGCGAGATGCATATATTCGTGGTGGAACAGCACCATCGCCGGGATGCCCAGCGTCTCCATCTCGCCCCATACCCAGTCGAACCTGCCGTCGAGCAGGGGCTGGCGCAGGACCGGCGTATGGAAGGTGAAGCGCACGCCGAGCATGCCGGGCTGCTTCTTCCAGTCCCTGATCGTCTTGCGCGCATCGGGCGCATCCGGATCGAAGCGACCCATCGTGGCGAAGCGGTCCGGATGGCGGCTCGCGGCCTCGTTGGCGAGGTCGTTGCGATCGCCCTCCCACGAGGGCGGCACGAGGACCACGCGGTCGACGCCGGCCTTGTCCATCTCGGCCAGCAATTCCTCCTTGCCGAGCGGCGCGCGGTGCGGTTCGGCGCGGGCGGGCCACGGCCGCTCGGGCGTGTTGGCGCCCCAGATATGGACCTGTGCGTCGCAGATCATCATGGGCGGCGATCCCTCCAGGGGTGTGCTTGTTCGAGCTGGGCGGCGAGCGAATACAGCATTTCCTCCGCGCCGAAGCGTCCGACGAAATGCATGCCGATCGGCAGACCGTCGTCGGTCCATTCCAGGGGAGCCGACATGGCCGGCACGCCGGTCGCATTGCAGACCGCGGTAAACGGCGTCATCGGTGCGACCGCCTGCTCGAACTGCTCGGCGGAGCCGTCCATGCGCACGGCGCCGAGCGGCAGGCTGGCGCGCGCGATGGTGGTCGAGAGCAGTACGTCGTGCTTCTCGAAGAAGGCGCCAAGCTGGCGGCCGATGCGATGGAAGGTCTGGACGCTGCGAATGTACTCGTCGGCCGTCACGGCGCGACCGCGCTCGGCGTAGAGCCGTGTCACGGGTTCGAGATCGCCGGGTCCCGGCACGCGGCCCGCGGCGCGGAGCTGGATGTTGGTCCAGGTGTTGGCGCACATCACGCGCCAGAAGGCGGCATCCAGCGCCGCCGCATCGTAGTCGGGCGGCGCCTCCTCGACGTGGTGGCCCAGCTCTTCGAGCAGCCCGGCCGTACGATCGATGGCGCCGACGAGCGCCGGATCGAGCGAACCCCATCCTACCGGCTTGCGCATGAAGGCCACCCGTAGCCTGCCCGGTGCCCGCTTCGTGGCATCGAGGAACGTGCCCCCGGCTGGCGGCGCACAATAAGGATCGCCCGGCTCGCCGCCGGCGACGGCATCGAGGAGCGCGGCGCTGTCCCGCACCGAGATCGACACGCAATGTTGCGCCCCCGCGCCCGCCAGAGTCTCGCCGATCGGCGCCAGGCTGATCCGTCCGCGTGACGGCTTCAGCCCGAACAGGCCGCACAGGCTCGCCGGAATGCGGATCGAGCCGCCGCCGTCCGTCGCGTGGGCCATCGGCAGCGCGCGCGCCGCGACGATGGCCGCCGAGCCGCCGGACGAGCCGCCCGGCGAGAGATCCGACCGCCAGGGATTGATCGTCGGCCCGCCGAAGGCCGGTTCGGTGGTCGGCGCGAGACCGAACTCGCTGGTGTTCGTCCGGCCGACGATCACCAGTCCGGCGCGCCGCATGCACGCCACGGCGGCGCTGTCGGCTGCTGCCACGGGCATGGTGGCGAAGAATTTCGACCCCAGGGTCGTCGGATGCCCGGCGCAATCGGCCATGAGCTGCTTGATGACGTAGGGCACGCCATGGAACGGGCCGTCGGCCGGCGGCGACGCATCCTCGTAGAAGTCGGTGATCGCGTTCAGCCGCTCGTCGGCCTTGCGCAGCGACTCCATCGTGGCGTCGAGCACCTCCTTCGCGCCGAGCTTGCGCGTCCGAATCAGGGCAGCGACGGCGAGCGCGTCGTGCGTCGCGAAGAGATCGTCCAACTCAGTTCCGCCAGCGGTCGAGGTTGGCCGCGACGAAGGCGTCGTCGTGCAGCTCGGGATAGGTGGCATAGAGCCGGTCGATACCGTTGCTCTGGCCCGCGCTCAGCGTCTCGTGCGGATCGAGGCATTCGATGGAGGTCATCAGGCCCTGTCGGCGCAGGATCTCGTGGCAGCCCGGGATGCATCCGGCGAAGTCGTGATCGACGTCGAACACCACGGAATTGCAGTCGGTGACGAACGAATCGAGCGCGAGCACCTCCGGCGGGATGGCGCCGGCGGAGACCGAAAGCTTGAGTTTCTCCAGAAGTTTCACGGCACCCCGCGTCCAGACGCTCCAGTGGCCGAGCAGGCCGCCCTGGAAACGCAAGGTGACCTCGCGATTGCCGGTGCGCACGACCAGCGGCGTGACGAGGTCGGCGACGATGTGGTCGTCGTTGCCGGTGTACAGCGTGATGCGGTCCTCGGCGTGCGCCGAGACGATGCCGAACGCGACGTCCAGCGTGCGGTAGCGGTTGAAAGGCGCCACCTTGATCGCCACGACGTTCTCGATCGCGGCGAAACGGCCCCAGAAGCCACGCGACAGCGGAATGCCGCCGACGGCGGTCTGCAGGTAGAAGCCGATCAACGGCATCTCCTTCGCGACCGCCGCGCAATGCTCGATCAGCTCGTCCTCGCTCGCGCCCTTGAGCGCGGCGAGCGACAGCAGCACGGCATGATAGCCCATGGAGCGCGCGGTGCGCGCCTCCTCGACCGCCTGAGCGGTCTTGCCGGCCGCGCCGGCGATCATGACCAGCGGCCGGTCGGTCCAGTCGCGCGCCGTCTCGATCGCGAGTTCCAGCACCGGCCGGTAGAGACCGATCTCGCGGATCGCGAACTGGGTCGAGTGAACGCCGACGGCAAGACCACCGGAGCCGGCATCGACGTAGTAGCGGCTGATCGCGCGCTGCGACTGCTTGTCGAACTGGCGGTCGGGCCCGAGCGCCAGCGGATGGGCGGGGATCACCGCGCCGTGGCGCAGCGTCGACAGGATCGGCGCGGGAAGGTCATTCCATTGCATGGCGTCAGTCTATCCCAGTTCGGGGCCGGCGAGAGCAAAGACATGACTCGGGTCGTCGAGCCCCTTGGCCGTTCCAAGCGTCATCCTCACATAGCCGCGCGGGCTGACCGCACCCTGCGCTTCCAGCCACCGGCGGACGCGGACATGCCCCTCCGGCACATCGATGATGAATGGCCCAGCCGCCGAAGACGCTGCCCTGGCAATCAGGGCGAGCCCGATCTCCTCGCTGTCCGCCACCACGGGGCCGATGGAGCTGGCCACCCTTCCCTCGCGGCCGAGAGCAAAGCCGCCCAGGCGGCCACCCGGCGCATCCACCACCCACGCGAGCCCCGGCTGGCGCGTGGCGAGATGGGCCAGCAGGGTCGGCCGCTCCATGCCGCTGAGGGGCCGGTCGTAGAGCGCAAGCTTCGGCAAGTCGGCCAGCACGAACGGTCGCACGAGGATATCGGACGGAACGTGCTTCGCCCCGTCCAGATGCCAGCGCCTGATCGGATAGAGATCGCGGAAGCCGAGCGGCAGGTAGATCGGACGCCCCTGCTCCGTCGCGTCGAGCCCCGCCACCGCGCCGCTGTCCTGCACCTCTGCGATGCAGCGCTTCAGCAGGCCGGTACCCACGCCGCCGCGGCGCCGGCCCGTCGTGACCAGCACCATGCTGATCCAGGCGAGCTTCTGGCCGAGCGGCAGGACGAGCGAGCTCGCCTCCCATATGCCCGCCTCGTTGCGCAAGCCGAAGCCGCGGCCGGCAGCCAGCATGAATCGCCAGTCGGCGACGTTCTGGTTCCAGCCGGCCTCGATCGAGAGCGGCCACACCGCCTCGCTTTCCGCCACGTCGATCGGCGTGATCGGCAGGGTCTCAGTATTTGCCATCGCGCACCTCGTAGTGCGTCGGCTTGTTGAGCGTGGCCATGTCGCGCGACAGCCAGTCGGCCGTCCATTCGATCATCTTCCCCAGCGGCACCTTGGGCGGTCCGAACTCCCTGACCATGCGGCTTGCATCGTTGAGCCAGCCGGTCGGCGCGGGCGTGCCGCTGAAGGCCGGCTTCCTGCCGAGGAGCCTGCCGAACTCGCCGGCAAGCCATTCGATCTCGATCGTCTCCGGCCCGGTGACGTTGATCGGAGTGGTGGGCTTCGTGGCATGCGCGAGGCAACGCAGCGCGATCGCGTTCGCGTCGCCCTGCCAGATCACGTTCACATGGCCCATCGAGAGGTCGATCGTCTCGCCGTCGCGCACCTTGCGGCCGACGTCGTGCAGCACGCCGTAGCGCATGTCGATCGCGTAGTTGAGCCGGAACAGCCGGCCCGGCGTGCCATGCCGCGCGGAGAAATACTCGAACATGCGCTCGCGGCCGACGCAGGACGTGGCGTAGTCGCCGGGCGGCGGCACGGGCGCCACCTCCTCGGTCGCACCGCCGCTCCCGACCGGCACGAAGGGGTAAACGCAGCCGGTCGAGAAGGCGACGATCCGCGCATCCTTGAAGACCTCGGCGACCATCGCCGGGACCTGCACGTTCATCGCCCAGGTGAGCGGCACGTCGCCGGTGGCCCCGAACTTGCGGCCGGCCATGAACACGACGTTGGCCGCCCTGGGCAGGTGCTCCAGAGCGTCGCGGTCGAGCAGGTCCGCGGATATCGTCTCGACGCCGCCGAGCTCCAACGTTTCGCGCAATCCGGGCTCGCTGAACCGAGCCACACCGATCACCCGCTTGCCGGCGCGCACGGCCATCCGCGCCAGCGACGGCCCCATCTTGCCGCCGACGCCGAGGACCAGGATATCGCCGTCGAGCGTCTTCATCTCCGCCATCAGCTCGCGCGGCGGCACGGTCATGAATTCCTCGAGTTCGGCAACGCTCTCGAAGCGCGCAGGCAGGCTCATGACTTCACTCCCAATATCCACTCGTACCGCGATCCCGAAATTTGCAGAAGGCGTCTGCGAAGCCGAATTCCTCCCCGCGCTCCGCGCAGGGAGGAATTTCTGCTCCGCCTCGTTACGCTCAGCTCTGGTCCGGGATCTTTGGCTCATACGCGATAGACCTGAGTCGTCCGCGGCGTCATCGAGCGGAAGTCCATCTCGGCCCCGACCGCGAAGCCCGGCACGTTCAGCGAACCCAGCGCGATCTTCCCACCCGGCGCCTTGAGTCGCGCCGGATGGCCGGCCTTGCGTTCGTAGAGATCGCGATGCGCCGACGCGAAGGCCTTCTGCTCGGCCTCGGAGGCGAATGACATGCCGTCGACGAAGTGATGGGCGTTGCGCTCGACATGGGTCATGCCGAGCAGCGACACGAGAGCGAGATCCTGCTGCACGCTGACGCCCGGCAAGGTCGTGAGGTCTTCCGCCGACATGAAATGGCCCGGTCCGAGGCGCGCCACGCGCGAGGCGTTGAGGATCGACTTGTAGAAGCCCTTGCAGTTCTTGCTCGAGACGCCGGCATAGCCGAGCTTCAGCGCCATCGGGAAAGACGACAGCTCGCCGTCCGACTCGTCGATGATGACCGGCCGCAGCTTGGCCAGCGGCTCGACCGAGCGGCTGAGCGCCACGCTGCGCTTGATCGGCTGCTCGATGAACAGCGTCGATTGCGCGAGGCGTGCCAGCGCCGGCGTCTCGCCGACCTTGCGCCAGAGCTCGACGATGCCTTCGACATCCTCGTACTGCTCGTTGCCGTCGAGCGTGGTCCAGTATTGCGGCAGGCGGTGATCCAGCACGAAGGCGATACGTGTCAGGCGATCGAGGTCGGCCTTGATGTCGCCGGCGACCTTCAGCTTGTAGTAACGCCCGCGATAGTAGGAAACGACCTCCTCCAGCGTCTCCGGCAGGCCGTCGTTGATGCGTTCCATCGGCGTGCGGTCGCCGGCCGTCAGCGGATCGACGAGGCCGACCGTGTGGCGCAGCTCGATCGAGCTCGCCGGCTTGAGACCGGCAAGGAAGCGGGCAAGAGGAACCTGTTCGATGTCCGGCGTGAGCTCCGTCGTGCGGATGCCCGGCAGGTTGCTGACGATCATCTGGGCAAAGGAATTCCCCGTGATCTTGCCGACCGCATCGAGGATCGCCCGGTCCAGCAGCGCCGGGCCATAGGAAGCGACCAGCGGGTTGAGCCGCAGCGCCGCGCCCTTCTTCTGCTGCTCCCGGTAGGTGCCGGCGAACAGGCCGAACGGCGTGTCGGCGCCGTGCCCCCTGTAAAGCTCGATGGCGAGATCGAGCGACTGGCGGAGCTGGTCGAGGTTCTGCTCGTCGGTGAATTCCGGGCTCTTCTCGAACCACTTGGCGGCCAGCGCCTCGGCGGCCACGCCCTGGCCGGACCGTCCGTCGGGCAGCGAGATGCGCACCCGGATCACGGCCTGCGTGCCGCCGGTCACGGTGATGACGCCGAAGCGGAAAGCGAGCCGCATGGTCATCGGCCGCTCGTAGCGCTCGACCTCCTCCAGCCTGATTTTCATGCCTGCTCCAGAAGACCTTGGACGTAGCCGATCATGCGCGCCGCACACGTCGCGCCGTCAGGCTCATAGACGAAAGGCTCCATGGCGATCCAGCCGTCATATCCGGTCTCGCGCAGCGCACGCACGACAGGTGCAAATTTGTCGTCGCCCTGGCCCGGTCCGCGCTTGTTGCGGTCGTTGAGCTGGATGTGCGCCATCAATCCGGTCGGCATCCAACGCCGGATGACATCGGCGACCGGCTCGGGTTCCATCAGGCTCGCGGCCAGCGTATCGACCATCGTCTTGAAGGCCGGATTGCCAATCCGGCCGGCGACGTCGCTCGCCTCGGCCAACGTGTTGATGAAGTTGCAGTCGGGGCTCGCGAGCGGCTCCAGGCAATAGACGACGCCACACGTTCGGGCAGCCTCGGCTGCCAGCACCCAGGCTTCCACGGCGCGCTGCCGGTCCGACGGATCTTCCACGCGCCGCTGCGCCGGCGAGCCGTGCACGAGATAGGCGCCGCCCAGCTCGGCGCAGAGCTCGACCGAAGCGCGCAGGACATCGACGCTCCGCTGCCAGACATTGCGGTCGGCGCCGGTGATCGAGAGGCCGGCGGGCGCCGCCAGCAGCCAATGCAGGCCGCTCACTTCGATGCCGGCGTCGCTGCAGGCGCGCCGGATCTCCGCGCGTTTGGGCGCGGGCATGCGCCATGCGTCGTCTCCGAAGGTGAACGGAGCGACTTCGAGACCGCGATAGCCGAGTCCCGCTGCCAGGGAGCATTGCCGGTCGAAGGGAAGCTCCCGGACCACTTCATTGCACAGGGAAAGCTTCACCGGTGATCCCTACCTTGACGGCCCAAAAGGCGTTCGCCAGTCTGACTGAAATGCGTCGCACGATATCATGAAAATCAAGGCGTTGACCCGGCAGTACTGGCCGACTGCCGCGCTGTTCGTCGCGCTGATCGCGATCTGGCAGCTCGCCGTCAGCGCGACCGGCATCCGGGAATACCTGCTGCCCCCACCGCTGTCGGTCTGGAATGCGCTGTGGCACGGCGAGATCGCCTGGGGCCAGCACCTCTGGACGACGACCTGGGAGATCATCGGCGCCTTCGTGATGGCTGCCGCGGTGGGCGTCGGGCTGGGCGTGGCGATCGCCTGGTCCCCGCTGCTCGCCAATGCGCTGGTGCCGTTCCTGGTATTCGTGAATACCTTGCCCAAGGTAGCGGTCGCGCCCCTTTTCCTGATCTGGATGGGCTACGGCATCTTCCCGAACATGCTGATGGGCGCGCTGATCGGCTTCTTCCCGGTGGTGATCAACACGGCGGTCGGCCTCACCCAGGTCGAGGCGGACATGCTCGACCTCGGCCGCGTCTTCAACGCGCCGAAATGGAAGATCTTCGTCAAGATCCGCATTCCCAACGCCCTGCCCTACATCCTGAGCGCGCTCAAGATCACGGCCACCGCCGCTGTCGTCGGCGCGATCGTGGGCGAGTTCGTCGCCTCTCAGAAGGGACTGGGCTACGTCATCGTCACCACCCAGAGCAGCATGAACACCTCGGTGGCTTTCGCCGCGCTGATCTGGATCTCGATCGTCGGATTGTTGTTGTACGGAGTCGTCGTGCTCCTGGCGCACCTGTGGGCGCCATGGGCCGAAGGGGTCGATTAAGGGGAGAATTGCCATGACTCGCACGTTGTCGCTCGCGCTTGCCGCGCTGCTTGCCGCTTCCGGCAGTGCCTCGGCGCAGGAGAAGTTCACCTTCGCACTGAACTGGTTCGCGGTCGGCGACCACGCCGCCTATTGGGTCGCGCTCGAGAAGGGCTACTACAAGGACAAGGGTCTCGACGTGACCCTGGAGAATTCCAAGGGGTCGGGCGATTCGATCGCCAAGGTCGACACCGGCCGCGCCGACGCGGGTCTCGCCGACGCCGCCGTGGTGATCGCCTCCAAGGCGCGCGGCACCACGGTGAAGACCGTCGGCATGGTGTTCGACAAGACGCCACTCAACATCTTCAGCCTCAAGAGCAAGCCGCTCGCCAAGCCGAAGGACCTCGAAGGCAAGACGCTCGGCGCGCCTCCGGGCGACAGCCAGCGCCAGATGTTCCCCGCTTTCGCCAAGGTAAACGGCATCGACGCCAGCAAGGTCGCCTGGGTCAATATCGAGCCGGCCGCCAAGATCGCCGCCGTCGCCGAGAAGCGCATGGACGGCGTCGGCGACTACAGCACCGGCCTGCCGCTCTACGAGAAGGCCGCCGGCAAGGGCAACGTGGTGATGATGCCGTGGGCCGATTTCGGCTTCGACATGTACTCGATGTCGATCATGGCGAGCGAGAAGACCATGAAGGACAAGCCCAAGCAGCTGAAGGCCTTCCTCGAGGCGTCCTACATGGGCTGGCGCGACGTCATGGCCGATCCGAAGGCGGCGATGGACATCCTGAAGAAGCGCGTGCCGGAGGTCGATGTCGAGGTGATGACGCCCAACATGCTGATCGGCCTCGAGCTGATGAAGACCGAGCGCTACGCAAAGAACGGCATCGGCTGGATCGACGAGAAGAAGATGTGCGATTCGGTCGAGCTGGTGAACACCTA